>Ga0233364_1000173_pt1 | contig 11311 bp, 5 predicted proteins | sample ElkDunMinimDraft_19_FD_180675 | JGI IMG/M metagenome (GOLD analysis project Ga0233364, IMG submission 180675) | Fecal eukaryotic communites from dung pellets of Tule Elk in California, USA - Elk Dung C2 | ecosystem: Host-associated > Mammals > Digestive system > Large intestine > Fecal | place...
TAAGTATATCGTAAACAACCAGTGGTACACCAAAGAAGAGGCTGAGGCTGCTCTTGCTGCTCCTGTAGTTACTACATGGACTATGGTAGGTGATAAGGCTTTGTTCGGCACTGATTGGGATCTTAATAATACTGCTAACGACTTGGTTAAGCAAGAGGATGGTTCTTGGGTTCTTACATTGACCAACAAAACTCTCGCTGCTAAATCATACGAGTACAAAGCTGCTAAGGATCGTTCATGGAATACTACTGTTCCTGGTGGTAACAACGCTAAGTTGACTATCAGCAAGGCTGGTCAATACGACGTTACTTTCACACTCAATGCTGCAGCTACTTCTGTAACTGCTAAGGCTACTTATATCCCTGCTAAGTACAACGTTACCGTAACAGCTGAGAACGGTACTGTTACTGGTGCTGGCGAGTACGAGGAAGGTACAACTGCTACCATCACCGCTACTCCTGCTGAAGGTTACCAATTCGTTAACTGGACCAAGGGCGAGGAAGTTGTTTCTACCGAGAATCCATATAGCTTCGTTGTTACTGTTGACATCGCTCTCGTTGCTAACTTCGAGCTCATTCCTCCTACTAAATACAACGTTTCCGTAACGGCTGAGAACGGTACCGTTGAAGGTGCTGGCGAGTACGAGGAAGGTACAACTGCTACCCTCACCGCTACTCCTGCTGAGGGTTATGAGTTCGTTAACTGGACTGTAGGCGAGGAAGTTGTTTCTACCGAGAATCCATATACTTTCACTGTTACTGCTGACATCGCTCTCGTTGCTAACTTCGAACTCATTCCTGTTGTAGAGCCAGAGAAACCAGAACCTACTTACACCGAGAACAACCTCAATCCATATGCTTTCGGTCTTGAGTCTGTTCTTTCTGACGACAAAACTACTCTCACCGTTACATATCGTTTGAACAACTCTAAAGCTACTTCAGTTAATGTTGTTATCTACAACGGCGAAGAGGTTGTTGCTACTGTTCCTGGTACTACTACTATCGGTAAGAACACCGTAGAAGTTCCTACCGCTGACCTCCCTGGTGGCGTTAAACTCACATGGGCTGTTGAAGTAAACGGCACATCTGTTGCTGCTCCTACCGCAGAGACTAAGATCTATAGCTTCTACCACCCATCTGGTTTGGATATCGACATCAACCCTGAGAACCCAACCTTCGGTATGCTTCTCGTTAACGAGGGTATGCACTCTGTTAAATCTAAGACAGAGGGTTATGTTTCTGCTAAGTTCGGTGCAGGTATCTTCGCATTTACTCCATCATTCGACCTTATCCCTAATGGCGAACTTCCTGGTTACAATGGTGGTATTGAGTTTACCACAGGTCGTGCTGATGGTTCTGGTACCGCATATTCTCCACGTCGTATCCGTATCTCTGAGGATGGTCGTATCTTCGTTACTTCACTCAACACCGATGGTAACTACCTTTGGGAAGTTAACCCTGCTAACATGAACGAGTGGACTACTGTATTCAAGGGTACTTTGAACGAGAATAAGGAGTTGGTTGACGCTGAGGGTAACTTCATCGCAGCTCCTAACACTGGCTTCGACGTTAAGGGTTCAGGTGAAAACCTCCAACTCGCTATGTACTCTGTTAACCTCAGCGGTATCACCGCTGCTGCTATGGGTGGCTTCCGCCTCCATGAGTACAACCTCGGTACTGCTACTGAGTGGACTACTGCTCCTTCTAAAGCAATTGTTGAGGGCAAATATGCTATCAACTACACTGGTACTCAAGTAGAGTACGACAACGAGGGTGGTCTCTGGATCTGCTCTTATCGTGGTGCTGCTAATGACGCTAACCCAGGCCTTGTACACATCAACAAAGATGGTGTTGAGGATGCTAAACTCATTTGGAGCAATGTTCGTCAAGCAGGTATCCGCTTCAACAAAGACTTCACCAAGCTTGTTGTAGCTGGAAACAATGGAGCAGCTAAGAAAGCAACTATCTACACTATCTCTAAAGACGCTAATGGCGCTCCTGTACTCACTCAAGAGGCTGTTGTTGATATGGCTAATGTAGGTAACAACCTCAACGACTTCGCTTGGGACTACGCTGGTAACCTCTACTCTTGCGGTAACTCTGCTGAGAAACTCGCTGCTTGGGCTATGCCTTACTCTGGTAAAGTTGAGACCCCTGCTGCTTCTCAATATGCATTTGAGCTTGACTATGAGAAAATGGACGTTACAATGACCAACTTAGAAGTTGCTGAGATGGAGGGTTATCTTGTATTGACAGCTTCTGACGAACTTAATACAGGTCTTAACGTAATGTTGGCTCTCAATGAAGATGGTACTGTTAGTAGCGAGATGAGTTATGCTACTATAAGTAGTGGTTGGATGGAAACAGAGCTTCCTATTCTTGAAGGTACTATCACCAAGACATATAGCGAAGAACTTGCTACAGATGTATATTCTGGTCTTGTAGTAGTGTTGAACAATGGAGCGAAGTTTGGTCTTAACTTGACAATGTATGCTACTCCTGCTGTTGACGTCGTAATCGAGAATGCTACCATCACCGTAGAGGAACTTCCTGATGGTGTAGGTGGTACTTATGAGTTAATCAACGTATCTGCTCCATGGGGTGAGAGTATGCTTGTGATTGAAGGCATCGAGAAAAATCACGAGGGCTTCGTTCAAATCAAGGAAATCATCATCGTTGATGGCGAAGAGGATTGGTATATCTGGATGTGTGAGAACGCTGTAGTTACCACCGTTGATAATGTTCTGACTGTAACTGGTAAGTTTAAAAACCACTTTATTGGTGTTTCTTACAACGTAACTATCTCTGGTAATTTGCCACAAGGTCCTGGTACCGCTCTTGACAACGTAGATGTTGAGGCAAAAACTATCAAGATGATCAAGAATGGTCAATTGATCATTATCAAGAACGATGTTCAATACAACGTTCAAGGTCAAGTGATCAAGTAATCATTACCTGACTAATATGCACAATAGAGGAGCCCCATGGCTCCTCTATTTGTGTATTCACTACAATTCTCCCAATTAGTCCAATTCCCCCTGTCTTTCCGCTGTCAATTACATACAATATACGTAGGATATACGTAACATATACGTAAGATATACGTAGGATAACCGAGTTATTACCGAAGGACGATGCTATCTTCTTCCTCCAATTCGCCCAATTAGTCCAATTCCCCTTATTACTATTACACCCCTTTTCGAAACCTTTCGAAAGTGTAAATAGAAACCGCCATTTGCGATAATCTTTAGAAAATCAGTAGATTATCATTATTTATTCGAAAATATGTTGTGCAACATGTTTCTTCCTCCTGCCATATAATAATATTATCGTAACTTTGCAACGTGAAATAGACTATTCTTTTCCATAGAACATAATCAACAACAATCAAAATCATTAATTATTATGCGTAAATCATTACTTCTTTTTCTTGCTGCGCTGACGCTCGCTTTCTCAGCGCAAGCAGCAGAGATCCTTCTGGCGCCTACCTCCCCAGAGGCAGCCAATAATCTCAGTGCAGCATTGGCATCCGCTGCGGATGGCGATGTGATTGTACTCTCAGAAGGTACGTATGTCGAGTCGAATGCGATTCCATTTGACGCGAAAGGCGTTACCGTAAAAGCGGCCGACGGCGCTAACGTGGTGTTGCAACTCAAGGCACCTATCACCATCAGCAATGGCGGTAAAGCCACCTTGCAAGGCCTCAAGATGGATGCCTCTCAGCTTGGCAGCCACAAGCATGCTATCGAAGTTGCTGACGCTACCGACGGCAAGGAGCTCCTGATGGACGGATGCGAATTGTATGGCTATACTGTAGTTGATGCAGCTATCTACGTGGGTGCAGCAAATACCTTGAAGATATGCGAGGTAAAGAATTGCTACTTCCACGATAACATGAAGAGCTGTATCTTCCTCGAAGGTGCAGTATCCAAGTTCTTGTTGCTCAACTCTACTTTTGCTAATATCGCAACTTCTACTTCATCTGGATACCTGAGTGTGGTAGATGTCCGAAATACCACATCTTTCATTGCTAACCACTGTACGTTCTACAACTGCCAGGCTATCAACACCGACCATGCTGCCATCAAGGTAGAGGGTGATGCACTCATTGCCAACAGCGTATTTGTATCTCCTGCATCTCAAAGCTCCTACCGCGCAGTACATGCCAAGGAGGGTTGGAATGTAGAGGCTAAGAATTGTCTCACCTTCAACTATGGCGCATCTAAAAACGGTATCCGCAGTGCAGCTACCCAAACCGATTGCGTCGTTGGCGACCCTCTCTTTGTGAATGTTGCTAATGGCAACTTCGCTTTTGCAGCGGGCAGCCCTGCGCTCGCTTCGGGTACCAATGGTACGAATATGGGCGACTTGCGCTGGAATCCATCCGATGTCAATGATGGTATTGTTACCGATACCCCAGTAGAAGACAACCCTGGCGAGGAAGAGGAGGAAGAAGAGGAAATCATCCCAAATGGTAAGAAACTCTACCTATCCACCGAAGGTAATAACAACAACGATGGTCTCACACCTGCCACCGCTAAAGCCACTTTCGCCAAAGCGGTAGCTACTGCGCTCGATGGCGATACCATCATCGTAGCGGATGGCTTGTATAGCGAAGCATACGAGATCAAGTTCGAGAAACTTGGTGTAGTTGTTATGGCTGCCGAAGGTGCTAAACCTGTGGTGCAACTGACTGGCCAATGGACTTCCATCGTCTTGATGGCAACGACCACGTTCGACGGTATTACGTTTGATGGTGCAGGCATTGCATACTATCTGCTAAGTTCTAAGGGCACCGACGCAGGTACCTTCACTTTCAAAAACTGTGAATTTACCAACTGGGATTCCTATTGGGCAATCTCCAACCAATATTCTGACAACACCCATGTGAAGTCCGTCGTAGTGGATAATTGTATTTTCCACGATGCTACTGGTGCTGCTATTCACTTCAATGAGAATGGTCCACGTGGCGCGCACGCATGCGACAATCTGACAATCACCAACTCTACTTTCTACAATCTCTCTGTAGTAGAATGGGTAGGTATAATCCAATTGGATGGCAATAGTGGTGCTAAGCAACCTAACAACCTCACCTTGGATCATATCACCATGTATAACTACAAGACATCCGAATTGGGCGGTATCGTATCAGATGTGAAGACCAATCTCACCTTGACCAATAGCATTATTGCCAACCCAGCTAATGTGACCCAACGTTATGGTTATGCTTATGGCACTTCCACGATTGACCATAACCTCCTCTTCAATGTCACCAAAGACTCTGGCACACATACCAACGAAATCGCTGGCGACCCTATGTTCGTCTTCGCTGACGGTGGCAACTTCAACCTCCGTCCAGGTTCGCCTGCCCTCAATGCTGCGGCTGATGGCAAGCACTTAGGCGATACCCGTTGGGGTGAGGCTGAATTGGTGGCTGTTACGGGTGTAGAGCTCAATCCTAACGCCATCCATACCTTTACCACTGATACGACCAAGATTGAGGTGGTGATCCTGCCTGTAGAGGCTACCAACCGCAATGTGACATGGGCTGTTGCTGATCCTGCAATTGTGAAATTAGAGAATGGTACACTCATTGCGCTCAAACCAGGCGAGACTACTGTGACTGTTACCACCGAAGATGGTGGCTTTACCGCTACTGCTACCGTAGTAGTTGAGCAAAAGCAATTCCACCCACTTGTTATCGAAGCTGATAACATGTACGCTGCTGAGGACTACACCGTACCTTCTTATGTCCAAATGCTTGTTGCTAAGGAAGCTGCGCGTCGCGACTCTACTGCTGCCAACGTAGCCGCTTTGCAAGCGAAGATTGATGCGCTCCAACCATACCAAGCACCATACGACGTGGTAGTCAATATCAACGGCGATCCACGTACCAACATGGCTTTCGCTTGGTTTACCAACGAGACCATGACCGAGAATGGCGTAGTACAACTCGTTGCCAAGGCGAATGCCACTGAGGCTGACTTTGCCAATGCGATTACCGTCGAGGCTACTACCGAGAGTACAAATGCACTGCCATATATAGTCGATGATTCTGGTATCGAATGGAAAGCTAAATTGCCTAAGGATATTGCGCATACCTACATCAGCCACAAGGCCATCGCTACCGATCTTACTCCTAACACCACTTATACCTACCGCGTAGGTGTGGACGGCTATTGGAGCGAAATGGGTACATTCATCACTGCTCCTGAGAGGACCAATGAGTTTAGCTTCATCTACATGAGTGACTCCCACATCGAGTCACAAGCCTACATCGACGATGCGAATGCAGCAGCGCGCGCAGCCCTCAAGATTGCGCCTAATGCGAAGTTCTGCGCCTTCCCTGGTGACTTCGTAGAGAACTACTGTAGTTCTGAGTGGGAGTGGGAACGCCTCTTCGAGGAAGCACTTCGCCCTATGGCATACCAAATGCCTATCGTGCCTACTGATGGTAATCACGATGTGACCTACGGTACCAACTTCCAATACCACTTCAATACCGACAAGACCTTCCACGATGCTGCTGAGGCTGCTATTGATGAGCAACTCGATGCTACCACATACTCATTCATGTATGGCGATGTGCTCTTCCTCGTCTTCTCATTGCAAGACTATTGGAAAGGTACCTATAGCTACGACAACCTCACTTCTGTTTACCTCACCAACCACGTTGGCAACTGGTTCAAGGAGCAAGTAGCTGCGCACCCAGAGGCTAAACTCCGTGTAGGTCTTGTTCACTACAACATCTTCTCTGGTTCAAGCCACCAAGACGATAAGATGGGTCCACTACTCCGCGCAACCCTCTTGCCTGTAATCAAAGAGTGCGAGATCGACTTCGTTATCCAAGGTCACGACCACTGCTACGAGGTGATGGGTCCTGTGGATGCCGATACCCGCAAACCAATCTTGGAAGATATTGATGATCGTGAGGTAGTTTCTACCAGCGTAAGTGAGTCGGGCTACAAGGGTGGTACTTACACCGTGGATAATGGCGCTATGTACTTCATCGGTTCTACCTGTGGTCACAAACGCTACTGGCCATACACCAAGGAGGAGATGAACGAAGACTTGGCTGCTCACCAAGTGGAGAACTACTTCGACCTCTTTACGGGTATGTTTGCGCAACCTGACAAACCATCATTCTCTGTCTTTACGGTCAAGGATCGTACCATCACCGTAGAGTCTTACACCGCTAATCCTGATGGTAGCGCAGATAAGTTCAATACCTTCGTTGTAAAACGCACCAAGGCGCACACAGGAGAGATTGATCCTCCTACCAGCCTTGAGCAAGTGCAAGACCTCTTGAAAGGCAACCATGCCGCTAAGATTCTCCACAATGGCCAAGTATTGGTTATCCGCGATGGAGTAATGTACACGGTATTAGGCCAAAAAGTACAAGATTGATTCGCGATTATTATTGATGCGTTCTAGCTAATTGATACTTTTTATTTGTGGGCACCAATGCGCCAGCGCATTCCCCTGCCCACAAATAAAATACCTCCCCGAATTGACTTTAATTGACAATCTAATTGACAGGAATTGTCTTCTTAAATTACCATCCACATCCATGCTTCCGCTCTCGAAAGCATGGATGTGCTTCTCTTGAAGACAATCTTTTCGAAACGTTTCGAAAGCGAAAGTATCGAAACAAGAATGCGTTAATATATTGATAACAAGATAGTTATATTTTTAATGCAAAAATATGTTATAAAACATGTTTTTATAGGCTATAATTTGCTAGTTACGTAGTAACTTTGCACCGAAAAGTGTGATTATTAACCGTTTTACATACATTTTTATGGAAACTTTACATACCTACAAAGAGATTATGCAACAACCTTCATGCTGGTTGAAGGAGTATGAGGTGTTGCTGTCTGAAAAAGCAAACATCCAAGCTTTTTTGGCTAAGTATTTGACCCCAGAGACCGACATCGTTCTTACTGGTGCTGGTACCTCTGCATTCATCGGCGATGCGATTGCTCCTGTGCTCCGTGGTGCATGGAAGAATGTGCGTGCCGTGGCTACTACCGACATTGTTACCAATGCTGCTGATTACTTGGATGCGGACAAACCATTGTTGCTCATTAGTTTTGCTCGTTCTGGCAATAGCCCTGAGAGTGTGGCTACTGTCAACTTGGCTAACAAGGTATGCAAGAATGTAGCGCACATCTTCATCACTTGCAACAAGAATGGTCACTTAGCTAAATCTGCTAATGCAGAGAATATCCTTTCGCTTCTTCTTCCAGAGGAGACCGACGACAAGAGTTTGGCGATGACCAGCAGCTTCTCTACCATGTTGCTTACTTGCCTCATGCTCAGCAAGATCGATACCATCGAGAATGAGAAAGAGGCGGTTGCTGCTACTGCTGCTAACGCACAAGTGGTGCTCGACGAGTATGCTGCTAAGATCCAAGCTATCGCAGCTCGCCCATTCGAGCGCGGCGTGTTCCTCGGTTCAGGCCCAATGAAGGGTATTGCTGAGGAGTGCCACCTCAAGCTCCAAGAGCTCACCGATGGTGGTGTGGTATGTAAGTTTGATACTTTCCTTGGTTTCCGTCACGGACCTAAAGCAGTGGTAAACGAGAAGTCTATCGTGGTTTATCTCATGCAAGACAAAGAGGAGATCCAACGCTATGAGCGCGACTTGGTAAAGCAAGTTAGTGGCAACAACAAGCTCGTGGCACAAGTGATTGTGACCACAGGCGCGCGCGTGAATATAGAGGGTGTTGAGGAGGATCTCCAAGTGGTAATGCCTAACGGCTCTGACAAGACTAGCGTATATGGTATCCTTCCATACGTAGTAGTAGGTCAGTTGCTCGGCTTCCACACTTCTATCGCTCATGGCCTCTGCCCAGATACGCCATCCGTATCTGGCAACATCCACCGCGTAGTGGAAGGCGTAATCATTTACGAGTAATCTTCAACTATCAACTGTCAATTGTTAACTGTCAACTATCAACTGTTAACTGTCAACTGTCAATTGTCAACTGTCAACTGTCAACTTTAAACACCAAAAGATTATGGCTAAAACCGAAAATATCCTCCGCGTGATGGAGGAACTCAAACAAACCACTGGCGTGCCACGCACACTCTTTGCTGCATGCCCTAACTCATTGTCAGTAATCAAGGCTTCTTTCCGCGCTGCTAAGCGTAACAATGCGCCTATCTACTTCGCTACCACCCTCAACCAAGTGGATACCGATGGTGGTTACACGGGTATGACTCCTGCAGAGTTCACCAAGGTGTTGGCTCGCGAGGCTGCTGCTGTGCACTATACTGGTCCATACGTAGTGGCTATCGACCACGGAGGCCCATGGCTCAAGGATAAGCAAACTCAAGAGCGTTGGGATACCGAGCGCGCTATGCAAGGTGTCAAAGAGAGCTACGAGGCAGCTATCTTGGCTGGCTACGACTTGATTCACGTGGACCCAACTGTAGATATCTTCTTGCCAAAGGGTGAGATCATCGATATCCACGTAGTAGCTCAACGTACTGTAGAACTCATTCTCCACGCTGAGAACTTCCGCAAGGCAAATGGTATCGCTCCTATCTCCTATGAGGTAGGTACCGAGGAGGTACACGGTGGTTTGGCTGACCCAACTACTTTCGATACCTTCCTTTCTGACCTCAAAGAGGGCTTGAAGAACGTAGGTCTCGAGGATGTATGGCCATGCTTCATTGTAGGTAAAGTAGGTACTGACCTCCATACTACATTGTTCGACGCTGAGGTAGCTCGCGACTTGACTGCTAAGGTGCGTCCTTATGGTAGCTACATCAAGGGTCACTATAGCGACGACGTGGACAACCCTCAAGACTACCCAACTTCTGGTATGGGCGCTGCTAACATCGGTCCTGAGTTCACCATGAACGAATACGATGCACTCGCTGAGCTCGAGGCAGAGGAGAAGAAACAATTTGAGGCAGGCCGTATCCCACAACTCAGTAATATGGGTAAGGTGCTCTGGCAAAAGGTGTATGAGTCTGGCCGTTGGAAAAAATGGTTGCAACCAGACGAGCAAGGCAAAGACCTCGCTGAGGTATCAGAGGAGCGTCAACAATGGCTCGTTAAGACTGGCTGCCGCTATATCTGGCAAGCTCCAGAGGTGCTCGTAGCTCGTCAAACCCTCTATGATAACCTTGAGTACGTAGGTATCCACGCAGAGGACGTAGTGCTCATGCGCATCGAGCATAATATGGATAAATACTATTATGCGTTCAATATTGTTAATTTGAATGATCACCTTAAAAATATCTAAAAGATGAAACCTTTTGATATCGTTGCTTTAGGCGAATTGAATGTCGATCTTATTCTCAACCAAATCGACGGATTCCCAGAGGTGGGCAAGGAGAAGTTCGCTAAGCAAATGACATTAACATTAGGTAGCTCTACAGCCATCTTCGCGGCCAATGCAGCAGCATTGGGCGTGAAGGTAGCTTTCTGCGGTATGGTGGGTAACGACCAGTTTGGTGACTTGGTAGAGACTAGTCTCCAAGCAAAGAAGGTGGACACTACCTATCTCATCCGTACCAACGAGTATGCTACTGGCGCTACCATCTGCATGAGCTACGACGAGGATCGTGCTAACCTCACCTACCAAGGTGCAATGGACGTGATGGCGCTCAAGGATATCAATCCAGAGGTGTTCACCCATGCCAAGCACATCCATATCTCGTCTATCTTCATGCAAAGTGGTTTGAAGAAGGACCTTATCGAGATTCTCAAATTGGCTCAAGCCAACGGTGTGACCACCTCGCTCGATACCCAATGGGATCCAGTAGAGGAGTGGGATTTGGACTATGCCAACGTTCTTCCTCTTATCACCGTTTTCATGCCAAACGAAACAGAGCTCAAGGCTTTGACTCATAAAGATACTATCGACGAGGCAATTGAGTGCATCGCACCTTATATCAATAATGCGATCATCAAGCAAGGTAGTCGCGGTTCGTTGCTCATTAAGAAAGATGGCACACGCCACCAAATGGCAGCTATGCTCAACGAGAATGTAGTGGACTGCATTGGTGCTGGCGATTCTTTCAACTCTGGCTTTATCTCTCAATTCGTGCAAGGCGCTACCCTCGAAGATTGCCAATGCTATGGCAATATGACAGGTGCTGTGAATACCACCGCTGCCGGTGGTACCACTGCTTTCACCTGCCTCGAGGACGTTGAGCGCGTAGCCAAAGAGCGCTTCGGCTTCGTAAAATAAACTATCAACTGTCAACTGTAAACTGTCAACTGTAAACTGTCAACTGTCAACTGTCAACTATCAACTGTCAACTGTAAACTGTCAACTGTCAACTGTCATGAA
>Ga0233364_1000174_pt1 | contig 11290 bp, 10 predicted proteins | sample ElkDunMinimDraft_19_FD_180675 | JGI IMG/M metagenome (GOLD analysis project Ga0233364, IMG submission 180675) | Fecal eukaryotic communites from dung pellets of Tule Elk in California, USA - Elk Dung C2 | ecosystem: Host-associated > Mammals > Digestive system > Large intestine > Fecal | place...
TGCAATATTTAACAATAGCGTTTCGGCATTGTCGTTGGCGTGGTGTGCCGTACACAAAAAATCGTAGTCTGGTAGTAGTTCATTAAACCATTTGTAACGCAAATCGCGTGCCACCATCTCAATCGATTTTCCCGAGTTTTCTTGAAGTTTATAGGTGTCGAATTCTTTTATAAAAATCTTTCTATCTTTAAGAAAATCAATGTTTTGAACGAAATTCATATCCTCATTCGACTCCTTGCCTCTCAAATGAAAATTGCAATGGGCAACATCAAAATGAAGATGGCATGAGTGGAAAAGGTGTGCCATTACAACGGAATCAACGCCTCCGCTTACCGCAAGCAAAAAACGGGCATTTTCCACGTTGGGAACTAGTTTTTGAATATTTCTAAAAAAAACTTCTCTCATAGATGGGTGCAAAAGTAATATTTTTTTATCTTTGCACGCAAATTCAAAATTAACATAGATGTCATTTTACGAAGATAGAGTTTGCTTAGAGGGATTGACTTTCGACGATTTATTGTTGATTCCCTCCTATTCAGAAATCATTCCAAGAGATGTAAATTTATCGTCTCGTTTTACCAAAAACATAACCTTGAACGTTCCTTTTGTATCGGCAGCGATGGATACTGTAACCGAAGCACAATTGGCAATTGCAATTGCTCGCGAAGGAGGTATCGGCGTAATTCACAAAAATATGACGATTCAAGAGCAAGCAAAACAGGTTTCCTACGTTAAGAGAGCGGAAAATGGTATGATTAACGAACCTGTAACTATTCATCCACAACAATGTGTAGGCGATGCCCTGAAGTTGATGTCGGAATTCCATATCGGAGGTATTCCTGTTGTAGATGAACAGAATAAATTGGTGGGTATTGTTACCAATCGCGACCTTCGTTTCGAACGTGATTACAATAAACGTATCGAATTGGTGATGACTCGCGAACTGATTACTACCAACAACGCTACCGACTTAAAACGAGCAAGTGAAATCTTGCAACAACATAAAATTGAAAAATTGCCTGTTGTTGATGATAATGGCTGCTTATTAGGTTTGATAACCTACAAAGATATTACTAAAGTGAAAGATAAACCTTTTGCATGCAAGGACTCTCGCGGTCGTTTGCGCGTGGCAGCAGGTGTAGGTATTACGAATGATGCTTTGGAACGTACTGAAGCGTTGGTGGCTGCTGGCGTTGATGCTATCGTGTTAGATTGCGCACACGGTCACTCTCTCAATGTGGTTACAAAATTGAAAGAGGTAAAAGCAAAATTTCCAAGCATTGATGTTGTTGTGGGTAATATCGCAACCGCAGAAGCTGGAATTATGTTGGCAGAGGCTGGCGCAGATGCTATTAAAGTGGGTATAGGTCCTGGTTCTATCTGTACAACTCGCGTAGTCGCTGGTGTTGGCGTACCTCAAGTAAGCGCTATCTATAACGTATTTAAAGCAACTCAAAAATATAACGTTCCAATTATTGCTGATGGAGGCGTTCGCTATTCTGGTGATATTGTTAAGGCCTTGGCAGCAGGTGGAAGTTCTGTAATGCTGGGTAGCCTTTTGGCTGGTGTTGAAGAGTCTCCAGGACAAACAATCCTCTTCAATGGTCGTAAGTTTAAAACTTACCGCGGAATGGGATCTCTCGAAGCAATGCAGTGCGGATCTAAAGATCGTTATATGCAAGGTGATGTTGATGATGCTCGTAAGTTAGTTCCTGAAGGAATATCTGGTCGCGTACCTTATAAAGGTGGACTCTACGAGGTGATATACCAAATGGCTGGTGGCCTTCGTTCAGGAATGGGCTACTGCGGCGCAAAAACTGTGGAAGAACTTCATAATGCAAAATTCTGTCGCATTACCAATGCTGGTGTTGCAGAAAGTCATCCTCATGATGTTACCATCACAAGCGAAGCCCCTAACTATAGCTCAGGAATTTAATCATACAGATATCAAACTTTTAAAAGATTCTTATTGTTATCCCTAAATAGAAAATCTTACATGTTATTCATTCTTGAACAATGTGTAAGATTTTTTTCGTTTGAAAATAAAGTTTACTATAATGACCCAGGTTTGGATTAGTGCTGCAGGATTAAGTCTTGCAACTTTAATAGGTTCCTTTATAGGATTTGGTATCAAGGAGTTACCACATAAATGGAACGACGCAATTTTAGGTTTTTGTGCTGGTATAATGTTGGCTGCTGCAACATTGGGACTGATTGTTCCTGCTGCAGAACAAGCAGGAAGCTCCCAATGGTGGCTTGTGGCAATTGGAGTGCTGGTAGGGGCACTTTTTCTCAATCTTTTGGATTTTGTTACACCGCACATGCACAAAATTACAGGATTAGATCCAGAAGAACATAAAACTAACGCTTCTCTGAATCGTATAATGTTGTTCGTACTTTCTATCGCTCTTCATAAACTTCCAGAAGGTATTGCGGCAGGCGTAGGCTTCAACTCTGCAGATACAAGTAACGCTTGGACGGTAACACTCGGAATTGCAATTCAAAATATTCCTGAGGGTATGGTGGTAATTGCCCCTTTGCTAATTGCGGGAATTTCAAAATTCAGAACCCTTGCAATCTCAATGTTCATCGCCCTTTTAGAAGTTGTTGGTGTTTGGATTGGCTACGGAATGGGTGCAATTTCAACGTTCTTCCTGCCCATTATGTTGGCGTTTGCTGGTGGCGCAATGCTCTATGTGGTTAGTGATGAAATGATTCCTGAAACCCACGCTCACGGGTTCCAAAAAATTGCTACTTACGGACTGCTTATCGGATTTATGACATTACTATTTATCGAAAATTTCTTGTAATACAAGGATATTATATCATATTGTTAATTGTGTAATTAAAACTATTTTTTGTGCTGAAATTACGACAAAATGGTGAAAATTATGAGGTTTTCGATCCAATTCGGAAGATTTGGGTACTCCTTACTGAAGAGGAGAAAGTACGTCAGTTTTTTCTCCTTTACTTGATGAATAACCTGAATGTGCCAGATACGCATATCTCTGTAGAACGCAAAATTTTAGTGAATGGAACTGAAAAACGATATGATATTCTGGTCTTCAAACCCGACGGAAACCCTTGGATGGTGGTGGAATGCAAAGCTCCGCATGTAAAACTTACACAAAAAGTGCTCGAACAGGCGGGAAGATATAACAAAGCAATTCACGCCGATATTATCTGTGTAACAAATGGAAAAAATCACAGATTCTTCAATATAGATTTCCATTCAGAACAGATTACAGAAATCCAACTTTAAAGTTTTTTGTTGTAAATGATTGTAAATCTGTATTTTACAAACTAAATTTTATAAACATACTTTCTATATATTTTTGTAAATTTGTTAGTTTGAAATCAAACGAAAACTCCAGATGGAAAAGATAAGCGTAATCCGAGAAAAGATTTTGCAAAACGCTGCTGTTCATTTCCCTAAAATGGTACAGTTGCGGCACGAATTTCACCGATTTCCAGAACTTTCTGGACAAGAAAAAGAAACTGCACGCCGAATTTGTAAGGTGTTAGACGCATTGGAAATTCCTTACCAAAAGGAGATGGCTGGTTATGGAATTGTAGCGCATTTAGTAGGAGAGAAGTGTGAAAGTTCACGCGTTATTGCATTTCGAGCTGATATGGACGCCTTGCCCATTCAAGAGGATAACCATTTTGATTATCATTCTATAAACGAAAAGGTTATGCACGCTTGTGGTCACGATTTTCATATTGCAACATTGTTGGGTACGCTGATGATTTTGCACGCAATGAAGTCAGAATGGTCGGGTTGCGTGAAAGCAATTTTCCAGCCTTCGGAAGAGGAGTATAGCGGAGGAGCTCCTTTTATGATTGCCGCTGGTGCATTAGAAAATCCAAAACCCAACCTGATTTTTGGAATTCATGCTGACCCCAATGTTAAAACGGGTCAAATCGGTTTCCATAGCGCTGCATTTATGGCTTCTACCGATGAACTGCATTTTGAAGTTTTGGGCAAAGGTGGACACGCCGCACGCCCTCACGAAACCATTAATCCAGTAATGGTTGGAGCAAAAATTCTCGTGACATTAGAGGCTGAAATTGCAAAACTGAAACCTGAAAATTCCCCTTTCGTACTCAATTTTGGTAAATTTATTGGCGATGGAGCTACTAATATTGTTCCCGATAAGGTCTCCATTTCTGGTACACTGCGAATGTTTGATGAGGAAAAACGGAAAATTATTCTTGAAAAAATCCAAAAAATTGCCCAAAGTGTTGCAAATGAACATAATGCAACTTGTCAGGTAGATATTCGCCATGGGTATCCTATGCTATTTAACTCGCCTGAAGTGACGGCAAAAACGGAGGAGTTGGCAAGAGAATTTTTAGGTAGAGAAAATGCAATTCAGGTTCCAAAACGCTGTACTGCTGAGGATTTTAGTTACTATTTACAGCAGATTCCAGGCACTTTTATGCGCGTGGGCGTTCGCAATGAGGCATTGGGTAAAGTCCATAATCTTCATTCTGCACGTTTCGATGCCGATGATGAGGCTTTACTAACCGCAGCAGGATTTCTGTCTTATTTAGTTTGTAACTATACAATAAATTAAGATTATTTGGGCGTTCCGGCTTCCCCGCACGGGCCGCCGCTTGCCGTCGGGCTATCCGCTCAAATTTCGCGCCTCTTTCTCTCGCTTTAATCTTCCTCTAAATCTAAATTTAAGCCATAAGTTATTGATTTTTAGTTCTAAAATCGGCGCTCATAACCGCTTCTATCCCTAACGCAAGCCGGATAGCAAATTTCAACCGCTATTCGCCAATTTGTAGCCAGAAACTTCCACCATGTCGCTCTACATTTTGTAAGTTAGGATGTAACCAAATAGGAGCAAGAATTTGCGAAAGTTCACCATCTTCACTTATAAAGTAGTTGGGTAGAAGTGTGCAATATTTTGTAGGATTTGCCATCAAAAATGCCGCTAGAAAGTATTGCTCGTTGTAAAAACGGTCGCACATAAATTGAGGGTAATCGTAAGGTAAATAGATGTCGTGAATATGCACAACCACACCTTTTCTTAATCGAGGAAGCAACTCCATAAAGGTTACCATTGCGTCAGAATTGGGAAAAACTCGATGTGAGTTGTCGATAAACAAAATATCATTCTCTTGCAAAGTGTCAATTATCGATTCTAAATTTTCAAATTGCTCAAATGGCTTACGGATTACGTTATCTGAAAGATGGTCAATTTGCGCACGTGGGAAAGGGTCAATCGAGGTGATTTTGGTTTGTAAATGGTTGTCGATAATAGATTTTCTTGCTATTTTGGTAGAGTTTCCCGATCCAATTTCAATGTAGTTTTTGGGTTGATAGTACGCAATCATTCCATAAATTGAAATCATATCCAATCCAGGTAGAAAACCATTATTCCATGCGGGCAGGTTCTCCTCCTTTTCTACTGCAGCGTCTTTAATGCTGAAGAAGTAATCGGAATGTTTGAGAAAAGTTTCTAAAAGCCCACGATAAGTTGCTCGATTCTCATTTATAACTTTATAAAGAATTTGATGTGCAGGCTTTTTCTCCCCATATCGAGGAAGAAATCTTACGGGATATTCAAGAAACAAAGTTTGAAATTTAGAAGAAAAGAAATAATAAAATTGTTTTATTTTTTGTTTCATTAGATATTGGTTTAATATTATGGATTTACACTAATTTGCTTCATACAAAAGAGTGCTTTCCTTCTCGGGAGTGATATATTGCTCCATCACCTCCATGATTTGCGCTTCAGTAACGGCAAAATAGCGGTCGCGGTCGTTATTGAAAGCTTCTGCAGAGTCTATAATTTCAGAACTTGCCAATATTGCAGCACAATCTTCAGCCTTCATCTCATTGCTCAATATCACCGATTCAACACGATTTTTCACTTTTTGCAAGTGAAAAGCGAAATCTTCAGGCTCGTAATGGAAGTTGTAAAGCGCCTCCGACAGCAAATCGTTGGCTTTCCGTAGGTCAACGTCTGTTTGTGGTCTGCCAACAAAAATAAACATTCCAGGCTCAATATTGGCAGTAATATAAACATTTATATCTGTAAAAATCTTATTTTTCAGGACTAATTCTCGGTTCAGGTATGAGGAGTAACCGCTGCCTAAAAGGTCGGAGAGTAGGTCGCAAGCATAGAAAAGGTTATCTTTTCGTTCACACATCTTCCAACCCTTTACCAACATATCATTAGGCGCATCTCTTTTTACTTCAAGTAGTCGTGCTTCGGTTTGTAAGGGCTCTTGGGGATAATTATTTACGGGAATTACTCCTGCAGGAATATCAGAAAACCATTTCTCTCCCAAGCGGACCATCTCTTCAAATTTTACATTCCCAGAAATTGCAACTACTGCATTGTTAGGAATATAATATTTGTTGTAAAAATTGCGCACATCATCCATCGTAGCATTTTCGATGTGCGATAGTTCTTTTCCAATTACTAACCAACGATAAGGGTGCTTTTTGTACACCATTTCGTGAAATAAACTCCACAAATCACTATAAGGACGGTTCAGTTGCATTTCTTTGAACTCCTCCATCACTACCGATTTTTGAATCTCCAAAGATTTGTTATCGAAAGCTAACGATAACATTCTATCAGACTCTAACCAAAAAGCTGTTTCTATATTATTGGCAGGGAGATTAATATAGTAGCAAGTAAGGTCTGATGAGGTGTAAGCATTGTTAATGGCACCAATTTTTTGTAGGGGCTCGTCATATTTGGGCACATTTATAGATCCGCAAAACATATAATGTTCAAGAAGATGAGCCAATCCTGTGCGTTCAGGATTTTCACAACGTGCTCCTACATTATAGGTTACGTGGAAAGTTGCCATCGGCGTATTGTTGTTCTCGTGAACAATCAGTCGTAAGCCGTTAGCAAACTGATGTTTTTTGAAGGTAAGAGCCATAACTAATTTTCTTCTAATGCTTTAATTCCAGGAAGTTCTGTTCCTTCCAAATATTCGAGCATTGCTCCACCGCCAGTGCTGATATAGGAGATGAAAGGGGAAAATCCATATTTTCCAATAGCGGAAATTGTATCACCGCCTCCCACTAATGAGTAGGCTCCAGAGAGAGTTGCACTAGCAACGGAAATGGCCAATGCCTGCGTTCCTTTTCCGAAGTTATCAAACTCGAAAACACCAACAGGTCCATTCCAAAGTATTGTTCGTGAAGCATTTATTATTTTTGTGAACTTCTTGATAGTGCGTGGCCCAATATCCAAACCTTCCCAACCATCAGGAATATTGTTGTGTTGCGTAACCATTGTGTTGGCATCGTTAGAAAATGAATCCCCGCAGATGTTATCAATAGGTAAATAGAGGTCGATGCCTTTTCTGTGCGCTTGGCGGATAACCTCGCGTGCTACGGGAATCATCTCCTCTTCGTATGGTGAGGAACCAACGGTAACGCCCATCGCCGCCAAGAATGTGTACGCCATTCCTCCTCCGATAATCAAATTATCTACTTTATCCAATAAGTTGTTCAAAATCTTAATCTTAGTGGATATTTTAGACCCACCAATAATTGCCGTAAAAGGTGGGTGTCCTGCGCCAAAAACAGTTTTTAAACTTTGCACTTCTTGGAATAAAAGATACCCAGCATACGCATTATTCGGGAAGAATTTTACGATAGTTGCTGTAGATGCATGTTCTCTGTGCGCTGTTCCAAATGCATCATTCACATAAATATCTCCCAATTGGGCAAGCGTTTGGGCAAAGTTTTCATCGCCTTTTTCCTCCTCTTTATGAAATCTCAAATTCTCTAACATAGCAACGTCACCAGGCTTTAATTTTGCCACTTTTTCTGCAATATCCACATCGCATGCATCTCCTAAAAAGTGAACCTCTTTCCCTAAAACTTCTGATACGGCATAAATAATATGGCGCAATGACATACTATCCTTCACCTCTCCTTTCGGCCTTCCTAAATGTGACATCAAGATGGCAATTCCACCATCCTCAGTAATTTTTTTGATGGTAGGAACAGTTCTTTCGATTCTAGTTCTATTGGTAACTTCCAAATTTTCGTTCTGAGGTACGTTATAATCCACGCGAACTAACACTTTCTTCCCTTTTAAAAGAGCTTGATCAATTGATTTCATAAGAGACTTATTTTATGATAAATATTACGGGCAAAGATACAACTTATTTGTATATGATGCAAATAATAAACACTTTTTCAGATTTTTTGTTTCTTAACATTTTTGATAAAAAAGTTATAGATTAGATTAGATATAAATTACTATAAAAATGTTAAACATATTTTAATTTTATTTATATTTGCAGCGTGGATCCACAATAAACCTAAACTCTATAACTATGAAAAAATATATTATCAAAAAGCCAATCTTGTCTGTCCGTTAGGGCAGGCGTTTAGTAGAAATAATAATAAACTCTAAAATTGTAATAATATGAAAACACTAACAAAACTAATTATTATCTCATCAATACTCATTTTAAATATATTGGAAACGAGAGCCCAGCAATATAAACGAGAGGTAGGTTATTTGACCTCTACGACTACAACTTATTCAATTCCTGAAAAAACGGACATTCATGTTTTGGGAGATTTGGATTTGATTCAAATGCAAAAAGAGCCTGCAAAGGAGGAGTGTAAGATTCTTGTAGATTATAACAATAAGGTAACAACAATCAATACTTACTTAAATGCACCAAGGTTTCAGAACGATTTTACCAATGAAGTTGGAAAAAGAATCTGTGACGAACAAGGAATGACACTTTTAGATCATCATGGAAATATTCTTCGCCATCCTACAGATACTGATAATGTGAATGTTTCCCCACTCAGTGATCGTGAAATTGAACAATTGGGCATTTATAACGAACTTTTTGATCAAAATCCTCGAGATATTTTTAATAGGTTTCTACAAGATGGGTTTCGAGCTAATTTTGATTCACGTAGAGATGTTATCAAAGCAGAAATGCAAAATATCCTTACTATTATAGATTTTAGAAATTATATTGTAGAGATAATTGCCTATGATGGTAGAGTTGTTGATAATTCAATATCAACATTCTATAAAAGAGTAAATGGTTATTATATTCCCACAATGCGCATTAGGACAAATTACAAGGAAATAAATGGAATTCGTGTAGAGAGGGTTGAAAATTGTGTCTATCAAAATTACTATGTAATTGACGAAAGAGGTAGAAAAATGGTGGATTTTTCTCAAAAAGTTATCAATCCTAATACAAAAGAATTGATAATGCAGGAATATAATGAATCAGAAAATCCATTTATGTTATCCATTTATCCCAATCCAGTAGATCATCAAATTACAATAACGGTTATGGATGGAGAGAAAGAAATGGCAGAAATTACACTCTTTGATATGTCATATAAAAAGTTGATTACAAGAAAGATAGAAACAGGAATTCCTGTAGAAATTGACGTATCATTTCTCCCTTCAGGTAATTATATTTTATATTGCCGAAGTGGGAAAAATGAGGAATCTCAAAAAATTATCAAAAAATAAATCTTAAAAAACTGAGGATTATGAAAAAAATTATATTTTTATGCTCTCTTTTAATTTGTGGTATGGGCAACGCATGGTGTCAAATAGATTCTTTGAATGGACATATACCCATTGGGTTTGGTCCCTCTTTTACTACACCTTTTAACCCAGATGATTTTGTTAGCCAACCCCTTCCTGAACCAGAGACTACAGGTGATTTTCGAAGACTATACTTTATACATGGTTTAGGAGGAGATCCCTCTTCGTGGACAGTTGCTTCTGATGCTTGTTGGGATGAGGAATTACATATCCCAGGATTTCTTGCGCGTAACTGTTTTGTTACACGTTTAGATTATACGCATAGCGTCAATGGAACCCTAAATACAGCAGCTTATCAAATCCGCGATGATATACGTTTACAAGCACAACAAGATATTCTCAATTATGGACTAGATCCAGCGCGAGCAATCATTTTCGGTCATAGTCAAGGTGGTGTGGTTGGTCGTACCATTTTACACCTTGACGCAACAGGAGATGACCCCTATCCTTGGTACGGATTAGGTTATGGCGGTTTTGTTAATGTAGCAGGCCCCCTCCAAGGTGCAAAAATTTTGAACAATCGCCATAAAATTCAAGATATGGCTGAAGATGCTTGCCGCTCTTTAATCAAAGGTCCTGAAAGTAGTAATTTCTGGATTGATAAAATTCTGCAAGTTTTAGATAAAGATTATACCATTACAAACGGAGTTTGTAATGTAGTCAGTCAGCAATTGTTGCCAACCTTTTTTAGCGATTACTATCAATCTATTACTGCCGACTATTGTGTAGATGCACCTTTTATTGATGAACTAAATCGAGATAGTATCTATCCTATTTACAATAATTTGCAAAAGATTTCTGCGTATGCGGTAGAGGACCAAAACAACCTTTTCTGGAGAACGGCCAATTGGTTAATACATAATCCGAATGACGCAGCTCCTTTCGAAGCCAATGATGACTGGGATTTTTACAACACTTTCATCCATCCTGCGTACCAATATTACAAAAGTAACTACCTCGTTAATGAAGCTCGTTATGAAAATAGTATGAATGTCGCAAATTGCACTTGGTGGATACCTTTGGTTGGGTTAGGTGCATATCTTCATGCCCAGATGTTCTATAACAGAATGTTAAATTGGCAAGAAGGTGTGGAATGGTTCGATAATGCTGATGATTGTTGGAAAAATGTAATTGGTGCCAAAGAGGTCCATATTAATCGTATCGCACATGGTGTAGGTCGTATTCTATGGCCTGAATATGGCTTTACTCAAGATGCTGTTACCTCCATCTATAACTATTTGAATGGAACGCCGGTTGTGCACAATTCTTGGCAAATTGTTTTCGAAGATAAACTCAACGATGGTATCGTTCTTGCAGAAAGCGCTGCCGACCTTACCTCTGCAACGCATACTCCTATTAAAATTTATGGTAGTTGTGATGCTGGAACAGGGTCTCAAGGCTCTTCTCATATGCAAGTTCGTAACGACTATGGATTTAAAGAGTTCTTGAACAATTTGTTTAATGGCAATTATGGTACATTCTTCCAGACAAGTCCTAAACAACAAGGAAATTAATTAAACCAATAAAATCCATAATATTATGAAACCAAAAACTATCTTTTTCTTAGCTTTATTTATCTTAAGTGCGTTAACCTATTCATGCAAAGACCCAAATGGAGGAGACGATACAACTCCTACATACACAGATGAGGATGTGGCTATTCTATGGCAGAGAAATATCGTAACAGATAGCCTTTTTGTATCTTC
>Ga0233364_1000176_pt1 | contig 11267 bp, 11 predicted proteins | sample ElkDunMinimDraft_19_FD_180675 | JGI IMG/M metagenome (GOLD analysis project Ga0233364, IMG submission 180675) | Fecal eukaryotic communites from dung pellets of Tule Elk in California, USA - Elk Dung C2 | ecosystem: Host-associated > Mammals > Digestive system > Large intestine > Fecal | place...
AACTGTATCATTATGGGAAGATTGGAAGCTTTTGCATTGTCGCATAAACCAATTCCCTCTTTCATTGATGGATTGTTAAATGGATTTGGCTATGGCTTAGTATTAGTGGTTGTTGCATTTTTTCGCGAAATCTTAGGCTCTGGAACACTTTGGGGATACCCAATCTTCCCAGATTCTCTTTACGCCGCTGGTTATCTGAATAATGGTTTAATGATACTTCCGCCAATGGCACTGATTTTAGTGGGAGGAATTATTTGGATAGTAAAACGTTAGTTGTGAATTCTTTTTATTGAGAATTTTAGTGTTTTTTGCGACAAATTATACTCTTCAAAATTCCTTTTTAGGGTAAAATAAGAGAAAAATACCCCATTTTTATCCTATATCTCCTTATTTTACCTTTATAATTCTTTGTTTATTAGTTACTTATATCTGATTTTTCAAATAAGCATACTTAAACATGCTTATTTGTACGTTTTTGTTTTTTAGTTATAGTCCGTACGATGCTTTTGTGTGGTTGATGGTGTTTTCCCCAACAATATAAGCATAACATGCAACGGGAATGAAATGGAGCGTTTTGTCGTTGATTTGTATCTCTCCATGCTTATCTATACTCGTAACGAGAGCATGGGCGATGTTGTTTTGTTCCATAAAATGAAGCAAGGATACTAATTCGTTGGGATTTTCAAAGAAACGATTGGTCCACTTAATTTCAACGGCCCATTCTGGTTTTTGTCGAGCAATACTTAATCCTACGATGTCAACCTCACCTTGCTTTTTCCCGTTTTTCCAATTCGCATAGCGAATAGAAGTGCCTTGTCGTGGAATCCATTGTGCAAAAATTGCTGTTTCTACCATATCTCCAATTTCATTATCCTGCTCATTAATAGGCTGAAATAACGCGCATCGCAATGAGGGGTTGGTAAGGTAGATTTTAAATTGAGTTTTTCTTTGATAGTGACGTGCAGTGTCGTCTGTTCTACGCACCACTTTAATTAGAAATGCTGCCTCAAGGTAATTGATATATTTTCTAAGAGTCTCTTTTTTTACTCCAGATTCCGTTGAAAGCGATTCGTATGTAAATTGTGCGCCAGAGTGGTATGCTATCATTGTAAATAGTGAGTTGAGCTCTTGAACGTCGCTGATTCCATAAAGACTTGGAAGATCACGCAGTAGAACTTTGTCGATGATGTCGTGGCGGATGAATTGTCCAGGGTTTTCTCGAATTTTTTGCGAAAAAACAACCTCTGGATACCCCCCGAAATTTATATAGTCTAAAAATAATTCATTCAGACGTTCCTGATTTATGGTTTGATAAATTTTTGTTTGGGTGTCATACCAGTCTATTGCTTTAGGGTACATTATGTTAGAATATCCCTTGAGATGAATATATTCGCAGAATGTAAGAGGGGGTAAATTGAAATCTGTAAATCGTCCTGCTCCACTTTCGTTACTCCTTCTTTTTAGTTCAGCAGCCGCTGAACCCGATGCTACAAATTTTATGTTCCGGTAGGTGTCAACTAATGATTTGAGCGCAATTTCCCAACCTTTGAGATATTGAATCTCATCAAAAAAAACGTACATGTTTTCGTGAGTAGGTGATTTCCCCAACGTTTGACACGAAAGAAGAAATAGTTGCTCAAGTTCAATTTTGTTATAAATTGGTGTTTCTACAGAGATGTAAATGATATTTTGTGCAGCAACCCCATTGTTAATTAATTCCTGTATGGAATGGTATAGCATAACGGTTTTCCCAACTCTTCGTGGACCCATTAAAATTAATGCACGATGTAAGTCTGTAGCTTGTAGCAGAGACATAAAAATATTGAGGTACAATCGCGGTGACATTTGGGATAGAAACTTGGGAATACAACCCTCAACCCACCAAGGATTGTCCACTTTTAGTCTGCCAATAATTTGCTTTTCTAATAATTCTGTGTATTTCATAATTTAATAAGCTATTTTAAACGTTGCAAAAATACAATATTTTTCTAAATAAGCAATATTAAATATACTTATTTATATACTTTTAGTAGACTTTTAACTGAAATAATAGGTCAATTTTTGTTGTCTGTTTTGAGAGATTAATTGGACTTAGAATACATACACTGCTGTTCATGAGAATGTAATATGATGGTTTGAAGAGAGTTATATGTAGAATTCGTCAATCTAAAAATTTTTCTCAATTGTGCTTTAAAATTGCTTTTTAGGGTAAAATAAGAGAAAATATACCATTTTTTATCTTATATTCCCTTATTTTACCTTTGTAATCATTTGATTATTAGCTGTTTATGTCTAATTTTCTAAATAAGCATGTTTAAACATGCTTATTTAGACGTTTTTGTTTGTTTACTTAGGTGTCTGTCGGATAAAAAGGATAAATTTACTAATCGCTTTCGGTAGTATCCCCAAAAGTGTGTAATTTCCAGCAAAATTGGGTATATTTGCAAAAACAAAATAATTTTTCTACTTCTCACCGAAATTAAACTAAACAACTCCCCATCTCAAACTTTTTCCCTACCTTTGCACCAACAAACACACAATGAACGCTCACCTCACATATCGCCCACAAAACCAACCACTTCCGCAGGGAAACTTGTCGGCAACGGCGTCTTATACCTTCTCCGCGAAAGAAAAGGACTCGGAAACCTCGCTATCGTACTTTGGCGCACGCTATTACAGCAGCGATTTGAGTGTTTGGCTCAGCGTAGACCCGATGGCGGCGAAATATCCTTCGCTCAGCCCGTACATTTACTGCGCGAATAACCCGATTAAGCTGGTGGATCCGAATGGGGAGGAGGTTTATATATTTGGTAATCAATATATTGAAGCTTTTTATAGTTTACAAAAGAGTACCTCTTTAAAATTATCTATTAATGATGAAGGAAAAATAATAGCAGAAGGTGTAGTTCAAAATCGAAATGATGAGAAATTGCTAAAAGCTATCAATAGTAGCAAAGTAAAGGTAGCAATATATGCTGATAATAGCAATAATGAAAATACTTATGGGGGGGCTTATATGGGCTCTTCTTATTCCAAAGAATCAGGGAAGGTGGAAAGTTGTAATCATATCAATATGGAACTGCTGTCAAAATTAGAAACAGATTCAGAAGCCCCCTCTGGTTCAGGAATTCTTCATGAAATTACAGAGGGATACAAAGCTGGGATTATTGCACTTAGGAAAAAAAAGGATGTTATGCCAGCCATAACAAAATGGACTACATGGACAGAAACTACAACGCAAGAATATGTAGAATGGATTTCTCCATCAACAAGAATTATCAAAACTAAAACTCAAACAGAGACCCACCAAGGCTATCTACCTATTTTCCCTTCAGACTACAAAATTTATGAAAAAGCTCATAAATGGGCAACTCCTGCTCCTAATCCTAAAAAAATAAGTAGTAATTAATATGAGAGCCTTACTTAGCTTAAGTTTTATTATAACTATTTGGTTCACTCTATGTTGCTTGGGTGTCAAAGGTCAGATTCAAGGATATATAGTGACCTCAGATGGAAGCTTGCGTGTCGAGAATGAGAGCACCTATGTCAAAGGTCAGATTCAGGGATATATCGTGACCTCAGATGGGAGACTATACGAAATAAAAGTTATTGATGTAGTTGATGAAAAAATATACAATTGTTTTTTAGAAAGGAAATATCAAGTGGAAAATGGTATCTTATCGAAGTTCCTAATTCGAAATGATTCTACATTTTCATTCATCTATGTGATTTCACAAGATAAACCACACCTTACGAATGGAGAAAAATTAATAGAAGGGAAAGAATATAACTTGAGATTTCAGAAATATGCAACATTTACCCCTTGGGACGCTTTTGATTGGGGACCAACTTATGATTTATTATTGGGGGGGGATATTATTTCATTCACGCATAGATATGCAAATGATATATCTATCTATACGTGTTTAGATTTTGCTTGCAAACAATCCCGAATGAATACTGCTGAAAGCAGACCACCAACAATGGATATGATAACATCTGTGTGTCAACGTTTTATCAAATCTATCGTAACAAAAGAGACTTCTTCTCTTATTACATCGTTTATAGATACAATTCAACTAGAGAAATCATTTTCTCAATGGAGTACTCCTCTTTACGAGAGGTGTAAGAAAAGGTATAATCATATACCTAGAAATCCTTATACTTTAGACAAGACATCGAGAAAGTTCTTTTGGGAAAAGTGGGAAAAGAGCAAAGGTTATTGGGCAGGTTATCTTAAGTATATACATGCACAATGGTATATCTCTGACTCATCTGCTCTTAATGACTTAAGAATAACCAATATTCAAAAATTATATGATGGTAGTGGAATTTCCACATATCGTATTGATTTACAAGTCTATTATTCTAATACATCAATGACTCCAACCAAATCTTTAATTATCGGTATTCGATGGTCTGATTGTAGAATTGTTGCAATTAATAGAAGAAATAGAGATATGATCTTGTCCAATAAAGAATTGTAAATAATATGCTCTTATTCTTCATAACTTTCTGCAAAATTTTCTCAAAACAACTCCCCATCTCAAACTTTTTTCCTACCTTTGCACCCAACTAATTCGCAATGCACGTTTCTTCCACATATCGCCCACAAAACCAACCACTTCCGCAGGGGAACTTGTCGGCAGCTGCGTCTGATACCTTCTCCGCCAAGGAGAAAGACTCGGCAACGAACTTATCCTACTTCGGTGCGCGGTATTACTCTTCGGATTTGAGTGTATGGTTGAGTGTCGATCCGATGGCGGACAAGTATCCATCTATGTCACCGTATTCGTATTGTGCTAACAATCCAATTAAACTTATTGATCCTAATGGTGAGGATTGGTATGAATCTGATGATGGAAAAACCTTAGAATTTGTATATGGAGAAAGTGGTCAACGTGCCGGTTATACTAATATTGGACAACAATTAAGTCTCAAATATCGTCAAAAATTAAAAAATGGAGATTATTCAACGTTAACTATCTCTGCAAATCTTTCAGAAAGCGAATTCGTCTCACAATATAATTCGGACGGCAAAAGAATTATGGAATGCGCAGATGCAGCAAAAATTATGTGCGCGAAAAGAGGAGGAAAGAAAAAAACATCATCTGCAAATGACATAACTGTTTCAAATCATAACGAAAAAGGACGTGCAACCACAGCAAAAAAATCTAACTTTATTGCTGGTTTGGATAAAACTGTACAATCGCTATTAAAAGGAATCCCTGTGATGGCAGGAATGGATTATAAAGATGGATCTCCAAATGCTGATGGGGTGACGGATCATTATGTGGTCATAACGAGTGTCACATTTAATTTAAGTAAATCAGAATCGGGGAATTTAATTTATACAGGAGGTAATTTGCAGTATGCTAATCCAGGAAGGGTCATAGCAAAAGATGGTATAGATCCATCCAACAAATTCACTTTTTCTACGAAAGACTATAAAGCCACCAACGGACACAGAGTTCTAACTAGTTTGAGAGTATTGTAATATGAATAAAGATAGGTATTTAAAGTGTTGCATTTTTTTTCTTATATTTCTTTCTTCAACACAGTCTTTTTCGCAATCTTTTGTGGATAAGCTTCGACTATATGAAAGAAATACATCTCAGTTGACAATCACTGACACTAATCAGATTGAGTGGGATTGGGATTGCTCTATACCTGACGATATTCAAAAGAATTTATTATCCCTCTCTTGTGTCCCTAATGTATGGCATTATTCTTCCGAATACAGTTACTATTGTTGTTTCAATCTTAATGTTGTATTTGTTAACCCTAAGGTCATCATGGCTGTGTTCTATACAAATGCAAATACTGATTTTACAAGGTCTTTGATTATAGCAACCTTTGATACATTGGGTAATGAAATATCATCACACATTATAGCAACAGACGATAACAATATAGTTAGACCACTTCAATCAAACGGGAAAGAGTATCGGATTGTGAGAACCATAGTTGAAATCAAGGATAATAATATTAATGTTACCGAAATTTCATTGCTTTTTGGACAATACGATGACACGTATAGACGAGAAGAAATAACCCACAACTACAGTATTGAGAATGGGGGTGCTATTTTATTTCAATAGTTTTTTTGTAAGGTTAAATATTGGTTACCGTCCCATACCGTGACGGGCGTTTAGGCCATCTATTGCCAAAATATCAGTTTATGGCAAAGACCAGCCAGCCCCCGCACGGTAACCATCTGTATCAATGGCAAAGAGGTGAAGTACTCTGTCAAGCAGATACGGGCGGAAATGAACCGCCTCGTCAACGAGCAGAACCGCATGGTCATCGGGGTAGTATCCCAAAAAATGTGTAATTTCCAGCAAAAATGAACTTTCTTCACTTCTTCCCGAATCGAACTAAATTTCTCTTCCCCCCATCTCAAACTTTTTCCTTACCTTTGCACCCCACTAATTCGCAATGCACATTTATTCCACATATCGCCCACAAAACCAATTGCATCCGCAGGGAAACTTGTCGGCAATAGCGTATTATACCTTCTCCGCCAAGGAACGCGACCCCGAAACCGGCCTATCGTACTTTGGCGCACGCTATTACACTAGCGACCTGTCCATCTGGCTCAGCGTGGACCCGATGGCGGCGAAATATCCTTCGCTCAGCCCGTATGTTTACTGCGCAAATAACCCAATTAAGTTGGTGGACCCGAATGGGGAGAAATAGGTGGTCCAGATGATCCTCCCACTAAGTATATAATAAAAAAAGGTGATACTTTTTGGAATCTGGAAAACGCACGCAATTTGCCTCATGGCACTTTACAAAGACAAAATCCATCGTTGGACCCTAATAATCTTCAAGTAGGAACTGAAATTAACTATCCTTATATGCAAGGAGACTTGATTATCAGCGACAATAGTGTCCCAACCGGTGACATCCCCGAATACTACAACCAACCAACGTCAAGCGGTCCAGTAATGGATCTGAGTAATTATTATACATTGTACCCTTTTGTGAACTTTTTCGTGTTAGGTGAATATGGAATGGCTAAACTCTATAATAATAGTCGGTTGAAACCAGCACAGTTTAGAATGACCAATCATTATAATGAAAAAGCTTCGAATATAAAACCAAAAGGTTGGAATACAATGCCAAGCAAAAAAAACGGAGGTGTGATTTATACAGATCCCAATAATCCACATAACAACATCCGTGTAATGCCTGGAGATCCAAAATCTCCAAACCCAGCACAACGTGTTCCGCATGTTATATTTAAGAAAAATGAAAGATGTTATGATGTGAATGGGCACATATTAAACAGTGGAGATATTACTGAAGCTCATATCTCATTGAAAGACTATAACCCAAAAGTAATGCCAAAATGATATTGTTAAAGTGTGAATTAGAGTATATTCACGACAAAATAGAGGAACTATCAAGCGTGGATTTGCAAAACAAACTGTGGTTAAATCGGAACAATAACACAGGGCGTATTTCTTCGTATACAGAATTGATGTGTACTTTATATGATGATTGTTTTTTAGAACTCGTTTTAAGAAAAGCCATGGAGAAATATGGATATTCCAGTGATGCTTTAAACGGATTATACAAATTAAACTCTTTGCTCAACAACTATGAGGAACCATGTACTAATAGTTGTATTGATGACGAACTAGTAATCAAAGATTCAAATTGGCAAGTGATAGTTAAGCAGGCGCAAACAGTTCTTGCTAATTGGAATCAAATTCAACCTATGTTATCGCAACTTTAAATTAAATTCTCGAGATAATCAACATTCCATGGGATGAGAGTGTGGCATATAGTGGTTTCAATTTTTTCATTCATAAGTCAGACATTCCATTTGTTAGTTAACCCTGATGATTATTAAGATTATGAGAAAGATGTTTGCTTTTAAAATTACGACATTTTGCATACTAATGGCTTGTTTGCTACAGTCGTGTGGTTATATCTTGCCTGATCCAATTCTTAGGGAAAGAAAAAGAGATCAAATCGGGAAATATGTCATCGACATGGAACGGACAGAATGGGGTGAATACGAAGCCGAGAAGGATAATTATAAGGATTTGACTATTGTTTTCAAAAAAGATAAGACATTTGAGGTGAATCGGACTGTTCCTTTTTTGTTAGATACTACTGGACAATACGTTATTAAAGGTACCGGGTGTCTTTGTGAAGTCCACTTTGCAAGTGAAATACAAAAACATGGAATTTCACAATATGGAACTTGGTTCTGGCCATGTTGGGAGGATCAAATGAATGATTCTATTACCGTTTTGGTCACTCCAACACCTCAACAGAATGAGAAACGTGTCATACCAAAGCTTTATTTCAGGAAAATAGGACACTATTAGTTTTGAATGCCGAATAGAACACATAAGATAGTCTAATAAGAATTTTTCTTCTTCTTTTCTTCTCTTGGGCGACCGGGCACGCTATCCGTTCAAATTTCGCACTGGCGTGCTTATAAACACTTCTATCGTTGTCGCAGTATTACGGAAGATGAAACCGCATTCAACCAGCACGACTGCGGTTTTCTTATGCCGTCCCATCCTGTGACGGACGTTTAAGCCATCTTTGCCATAAACAGCAAGTTTATGGCAAAGAGCAGCACCCGCAGGGTAACCATCTACATCAACGGGGTAGTATCCCCAAAAGTGTGTAATTTCCAGCAAATATGATATATTTGCAAAAACAAAACAAAATTTCTCTACAATCTTCTCAAAATCAAATGCAATAGCTCCTCCATCTCAAACTTTTTCCCTATCTTTGCACCCAACAAATCCGTAATGCAAGTTTCTTCCACATATCGCCCACAAAACCAATCATTTCCGCAGGGAAACTTAGCGGTAACAGCGTCTTACACCTTCTCCGCAAAGGAACGCGACGTAGAAACGGGGCTATCCTACTTTGGCGCACGCTATTACACCAGCGATTTATCCATCTGGCTCAGCGTGGACCCGATGGCGGCGAAATATCCTTCGCTATCGCCGTACAATTATTGTGCAAATAATCCGATTAAGTTGGTGGATCCGAATGGGGAGGATGTTTGGATTGTTGTTTACGGTGCCGGCTATCTTAATTCACAATCTCGTGGTCAAGATCACGATGTCGGTTCAGGTTTTAAAAAAAACGCAGAAGCATATTCTGAACAAATTAAATCAAATCCGAATTTTAATCCAGACAAGGACGAGGTTGTTTTAGTTGAAGCAAAAAGTATGAAACAATTCGCAGACGCAATTAATAAAGAATACTCAAAAGGTAAAATTGCAGAGTTGACAGTCTTTAGTCACGGGTACAGTGATGGAGTATCTTTAGGGGGACAAACATCAGCAGAAGTAGGGCCTGAACAATCAAATGCTCAATTAACGAACTATGATTTGCGTGAATTAAATGAAAATACGATGAGTCAGCTCAATACTGATAATTTCACGAACACTGCTGTTGTGAATTTTTATGGTTGCAATATTGGTGGCCCAAAAGAAGACTATGCATACGACTCATTCGCACAAAAGTTTGCTGATTATTTAGGACAAGATAGGATTGTTAATGCTTTTACAGGACCTGCACAATTTACTAAAAGTAATGGAAAAATCACATATAATGGTCGGATAATTCGATCAGCAGATATGTCATCTCAACTTACAAAATTTACCAAGTTTAGACCAAATCAATCACCAGTTTTCCCATAAAATTCCATAAAATGTTTGATAAAAATAAAATTGCTTTAACAATCTTATTTTCATTATTATTCTACGGAATCTCTGCCCAAACAATGAAAAAAGAGTGTTGTGCAAAAGAAATTACAAAAATCACAAGTGTTCCTTATGTTCCAGAGCTGTCAGGAGATAGTATATACTGGAATTTGGTTGTTCAAGGGAAGGATATACTCCCTTGTTTAATATTAAACTTGACTAATACGACACAAACGAATATTGATATTCCTAATTTTGGTGGATATTATTGTATTGGAGACATCGCATTCTCTATTTTATGTCAAATAATACACGGTATTCCTATTGAGAAATTTATTCAAGAAAATAAAAAATATCCATTATCTGAAGACTTAAATTATCACTCTTTTGTATCTTGCAAAAATAGAAACAGACGTTATTTGAAGAAAAAAATATTCAATTGGATTAAGGAAAATGAAGCCAAAATGATATGGGTGGTTGATTCTAACAATTATAAGACAACAAAAGATTGGAATTATCAAATAAATCGCAATCCTGCAAATGGGTTTTATATTGTTCCATCTTATTAGGAAAGCGAATATGGTGCATATATTTCCCCTTATTCTTTCTTGCAGGGCGACCGGGCACGCTATCCGCTCGAATTTCGCCGCAAGCGTCTCATAACCGCTGCAATCGTTGTCGCGGTATTAAGGAAGATGAAACCGCATTCAACCAGCACGACTGCGGTTTTCTTATGCCGTTCCAAAATGTGACGGACATTTGAGGCATCTTTGCCAAAACTTAACGTTTATGGCAAAGAGCAGCACCCGCAGGGTAACCATCTATATCAACGGCAAGGAGGTGGAGGTCTCCGTCAAGCAGATACGTTCCGAGATGAACAAGCTCGTGAACGAGCAGAACCGCATGGCATCGGGGTAGTATCCCTAAAAGTGTGTTATTCCCAGCAAAATAGGCATATTTGCAAAAACAAAACAAAATTTCTCTACAATCTTCTCAAAATCAAATGCAATAGCTCCTCATCTCAAACTTTTTTCCTACCTTTGCACCCCACTAATTCGCAATGCACGTTTCTTCCACATATCGCCCACAAAACCAAATACTTCCGCAGGGAAACTTGTCGGAAATTTTCTCTTATACCTTCTCCGCGAAGGAGAAAGACTCGGAAACCGGCCTATCTTACTTTGGCGCACGCTATTACAGCAGCGACCTGAGTGTTTGGCTCAGCGTGGACCCGATGTCTGCGAAGTATCCTTCTCTCAGCCCGTATGTTTATTGCGCAAATAACCCAATAAAATTGGTGGATCCGAATGGGGAGGATGTTGTTATTTTAAATGCACCTCAAGAAGCAGGAGGTTACGGACATATGGCTGCTATAATACAAGATAAACAAGGAAATTGGTATTATATGACTATGGGAGCAGATGAAAATGGAAATGGAAATTTATCACAAGTGTTAAGCTCAGGCGTTAGAGGTGGAATGAGATTAGAATCTTGTGGAACAAAAGATATGAAAGAAGCAATTGAATTTGCAAAAAAAGATGTAAACAATAGTGAATATACACAAGAATTGGTCTTGCGAAC
>Ga0233364_1000180_pt1 | contig 11105 bp, 7 predicted proteins | sample ElkDunMinimDraft_19_FD_180675 | JGI IMG/M metagenome (GOLD analysis project Ga0233364, IMG submission 180675) | Fecal eukaryotic communites from dung pellets of Tule Elk in California, USA - Elk Dung C2 | ecosystem: Host-associated > Mammals > Digestive system > Large intestine > Fecal | place...
CACCGATTGTAAGGAGTAACTCTGGCTTCATTTTCAAGAGAAATGGCAGCAAATCCTCTTTGGCGAGTAGTACCTTATTATCTCCTGGCACGAGGTCCAAAAGGAAAGAAGAAGTAACACCTGGAATAGGATCCTCGCGTGCGGGATAGATTTCGAGCAGAATTAGGAAATCGAGTAGTGAGAGGGCCTCAGCGAACTCGTATGCAAAATCTCGTGTACGAGAATAGAGATGAGGTTGAAAAATGCCCACTGCCTTTTTGTGTGGAAAAATCCGTTTGATAGCAGTAAGAAAACTCTTAATCTCTTCTGGATGGTGCGCATAATCATCAATATAGATAAAATCATCGCGTTCTACACGAATATCAAACCTTCTTGCCACACCTTTAAAATTAGGCATTTTTGAAATAACATTACTAAAATTGCAATCTATTTTCTCCGTTTTTGTATTGAGGGAGATTCTTTCGAAAACTGCTGCCAAAGCGGCTACAGCATTTAATACATTGTGCATTCCAGAAATTCCGAGTATCAACTCTTCATAAATCAATTCGCCATGATAATAGAGGTCAAAAATTGCTTTATTATGGAAAAGTTGAACATTTTTTGCCTGATAATCTGCAGAATCACTTACCCCGTAAACGACCTTTTTGGGGTGCGAAATCTTATCAGCAATATTCTCGTGGATAATCAGTGCCCCCCTACTATCTACCTGATTTGCAAAAAGTTGAAAAGTCCGAAGAAGTTCTGAGGAATCCCCATAAATATCCAAATGATCCGCATCGATAGAAGTAATGACAGCAATATTCGGGAAAAGAGTTAGGAAAGAACGGTCAAACTCGTCGGCTTCTACCACTGCTGTATTAGGATTAGAATCAACAACGAAATTATTTTTAAAATTGTTAGCGATTCCGCCAATAAAAGAGATAATCTGATTTTCAGGATGGAGTAGATGAGTAATCAGTGCTGTAGTTGTTGTTTTACCATGTGTACCAGCAACGGCTATGGTAGGAAAGTTACTACAGATCATTCCCAGCACTTGAGAGCGTTTATAAAGCGGCACCTTATTTTCTATAAAATACTGATACTCTGAATGTTTTTTAGGAATTGCGGGTGTAAAAATTACTAAATCAACATTTTCAGGAATTGCATCAACATTCTCATCGAAATGAATTTTTGCACCTTCAGCTGTTAAAGTTTCTGTAATTCGAGAAGAAACGTGGTCATAGCCAAAAACTTGACATTTGTTTCTCAAGAAAAAATGTGCAATGGCGCTCATACCGATACCGCCAATCCCCAAAAAATAAACTATTTTTACCTCATTCAGATTCATTATTTTATTGATTTATAGATTAATAAATCGTGATTTCATCGATAAAAATCCAGGCTTTTGATCCGGCACCAAGGTGCCAATCGGGAATAATTCCGAAATTCTTAGCATAAATTTTCACATAGCGAGTATGCACATTCTTTTGAATAGTAAAATTATCAATTTCCGTTTCCTCATCCATAACAGAGTGAGGATTTTTAAAAATTCCGTAATTGGTCCAAGTTTTACCATCTTCAGAAATTTGCACAATCATTTCAGAAGGATACCAAATCCACGAGCGGATTTCTTGTAAGAAACCAACTTTCACGGTAGAAATTTTGCGCATCTTCTCCAAATCTACGATTGCCTCAAAATCGTCAGTGTAACCTTGCCAACCACCTAATTTATAGTTTACAGTTCCGCGGATTCCGTCAATCAATCCCAAGTCACCACCTGCAGGATATTGAGGACTATAAGGCGTAATCAATTGAATTTGCTTATCTCTTTGAAACTGAACATAATCTGCAGTTACCACATTACTAAAGCCGGTTTCTGGATTCCATGCTACAGCCTTGATTGTTACATCTTTTGTAATGGAGATTGGTTTTGTATAGAGTTGAGATGACAATGTGGGTTCTGAGCCATCAAGCGTATAGTAAATTTTATCGGTTTGAGCTGGATATTTTGTTTTAGGATTATCCATTTCAGCAGGCTGATATCCAAACAATTCAACTTTCATACTATCCTTAAATGAGCGTTGTTCTGTAGAAAATCGAGGAGTCATTGTCATCGTTGCATTCACAAAACTTAGCGGACAATTTTCTGTTTTGGCACCCCATTTTTCGGGTTTTGGACTCATTACAAACTGAATTAAACCTCCATCTTTAATGTCGTCGAAAGTAAGATAATTTCGAGAATGTTTTTTACCATTCAACATACAAGATTTGATATATCTATTTGTTGCAGACTGATTTTTACATTCTATCACAAGATCCATTCCATTTTCGAGATGAATAGTAACTTTATCGAAGATTGGCGAACCGATAGCGTACATATTATCACCTGGGCAAACGGGATAAAAACCCATTGCGCTCATCACATACCAAGCGGACATCTGACCGCAATCCTCATTACCACACAATCCGTCGGGTTTTGAGGTGTAAAGTTCACTCATAATCTTTCTGACCAACTCTTGTGTTTTGTGTGGTTTTGCCAAATAGTTATACAAATATGCAGCGTGATGACTTGGTTCATTTCCGTGCGCATATTGTCCGATAAGTCCAGTAACATCAACTTGGTCGCGACCCGACAATTTTGCTTTGGTTTGGAATAGAGAATCTAAGAATTTTTCTGCCACCTTTTCACCACCAATCAGATGGACATAGTTATAGAAATCGTGAGGGACATAGGTTGAATATTGCCAAGAATTAGCTTCTGTAAAATGATTATTTACTTCGGTTGGATCGAAAGGATAGAGCAGAGCACCATTTCCGCGTGCGTGCATAAATCCTTGAGGATCCATAATATTTTTATAGTATTGGCTTCTTCTAATAAACTCCTCATAGATTTCGTTATTACCCAAATCCTTAGCCATTTGCGCAATACACCAATCATCATAAGCATACTCCAATGTTTTGGAAACCGACTCATGTTCTTTATCGGCAGGTACGTAGCCAAACTTTTCGTACGGGCGGCGGCCCAACTTATCTAATTTGGCACTTTCTACCATTGCTTTCAACATCATCTCTGGATTTTCGATAGGAATTCCTTTTCTGTAGGCATCAAGGATTACTGGGATTGAGTGGTAGCCAATCATACACCAAGTTTCGTGAGCTGACAACTCCCACATTGGCAACATATTCCCTTGTTCATAGTGTTTAGCGAAAGTGTATAGAAAATCTTCGGTGCGTTCACGATCGATAAGTGCCAACAAAGGATGTAAGGCGCGATAGGTATCCCATAACGAGAACACAGTATAAACATCATGGCCTTTTGCGTGATGCACTTTTCCATCCATTCCTCTGTACCTTCCTAACACATCTGTAAAGATATATGGAGATGTAAAACAGTGATACAACGCGGTATAGAAAACTCTTTTTTGTTCTTCATCATCAGTTTCCACCTCAATTTTCCCCAACTCACCATTCCAAATTTCATTTGCATTAGCTTTTACTTTATCGAAATTAAAGTCAGGAATCTCTTTATGATTCACGTGAGCTTCGTCCATTCCTAAAGCCACGCCAGAAATTGCCACCTTCAGCACAATCTCCTTCACATCTGGATAGAAATAGACAATTGCCTTACAATTTTTCCCTTCGATTCCTGAAACTGAATCCACAAGTTTGTTATCTTGGTAATACTCAATCTTCTCAATTGCATCAGAGAAGAGAATTGAGAAATCTAGGCGTTGGTCAGGGTTCCAAGCTTTAGAATCACGATTTCCAAGAAGTGCTTTCTTCTCAGAATCATAGCGGAGAGCAGAACGCAGCACCATATCTCTATGTTGCAAATCCACGATAACCCCTTTAGGCTGATTATCATTAGGGAAAGTATAACGATGCATAGCCACGCGCAATGTCGTTGTAAGTTCCACTTTCACACCATATTTATCCAACAAAACGGAATAATAGCCTGGTGAAGCACTTTCATTTTTATGAGAAAATGGCGATGCATATTCAGTATTTATCACCGACGGTTTGCCTGTAAAAGGCATCAACAAAATATCTCCGTAGTCGGAGCAGCCCGTTCCGCTCAAGTGCGTATGGGAGAATCCATACACGATACTATCGGAATAGTGATAAGCAGAACAACCTTGCCAACCATCTAAACGGGTATCTGGACTTGCCTGAACGCCGCCAAATGGCAACAGCGCACCTGGATAGGTATGCCCTGTAAAATCTGTGCCTACAAACGGATTAACATATTGAGTAACGGAGTTTTGAGAAAATAAAACATTCTGAATGAACAGAAATAGAATTACAAAAAAATAGCGTTTCATACCATTTAAATTTGGTGGCAAAGGTACATCTTTTTAAGACACCGACAAAGATAAGATTTTAAAAATTGACAGAATATTTTAGAATTGATTCTGAGCGATATATCCATTTTTGTCAAAGTACAATAAAATTCCAGCAGAGATTTTAAATTGGTAGCCACACCTTTGCTCCTTTATTGTATCTTTGCCGACAAAATAGAAAGTATGAAAACGATCAGTGCGATGATTTTTGCAGCGGGCTTAGGCACGCGCCTTTTTCCACTCACGGCAGATAAACCCAAAGCCTTAGTAGAAATCAAGGGGAAGACACTTTTAGAACGTGCCATTCTAAAACTTGAATCTGCGGGTATAGAACACATTGTGATTAACATACACCATTTTGGCGAAAAGATTATTGAATTTCTGAAGCAGCACAGATTCTCAGCACAAATCGAAATATCGGACGAGCGCAACCTTCTTTTAGATACGGCAGGCGGACTTAAATTTGCGGAACCACTGCTCCGAAATTCCGAACACATTTTATTATATAATGTAGATATTATCTCCGACATCAACCTCGAAAATTTATATAATTTTCATCTCAAATCGGGGGCAGCTGCAACATTAGCGGTGCGAAATCGAAATAGTTCACGACATCTACTTTTTGACGAGCAAATGACACTTTGCGGTTGGCGAAATCACAAAAGTGGCGAAGAGATTTGGGCGCGCAACGTCGCTTATGCCAACGAGTTTGCCTTTAGTGGAATCCATATCATTCGGCGGGAACTACTATCAAATATTCCTGACAACACCAAACTTTCCATCACGCCATTCTATTTAGAGAGTGCGAAAGATCATCTTATTAAAGGATTTCTACACAATGAAAATTTCTGGATGGATTGTGGAAAAATTGAAGACATCCAAACCATAGAGTGTTCCGAGATATTTTAGATTTCGATTTGGGCGTATCGGCTCTTTTCCACTGCACGAAGCCGACGCGCTCGCCGTCGGGCTTTCCGCTCAAATTCGCGCCTCAATTTTTCGCTTCAAAATTATCTAAACTTCTAAGCTTCAAACTCTAAGTTCCTAATTCTAAGCTCTAAATCTGGCGCTCATAACCGCTGCAATCCCTTACGCAACTCATTGCTGGAGCATTGACACAACGGCGCAAGCACGCATTTATCTTAGCGTACACATTACTACGCCGTTATTAAAGGTGTACATATTGCAACATTCCATCATTCAGTTTATTAACTTTTATCTGTGTAAAAAAAACTCCATTTTCTTCCACATTCTCCATTTTTTTCCACAAAATTCCAAAATCTATCCATTTTCTTCCATAATTCATCAAGACATTATTTTTTAAAAAAAAACATTTTATATATTTCATTGATTATCAAAACATTAAAACAAACCATCAAAAGAGAAAACAACTACTGAAAAATCAATAATTTAGCAAAAAATCGAAATAAAAACGATAAAAAATCCATTTTGTTCCACGCTCATTTTCAATTAGTTAAATACAAAAATTGGCATATATAGAAAAAAAATTTCAATATTATGGAGTTAATTAAAAATATTATGTATTTTTGCGAATTGAAATAGTAAGAAATGGGTATTTTAAACTTAGCGACATTTGAGGTTACGATGGAGAAGAATGGAAGGTTAAAACTTCCGTCACTTCTTTTGAAGCAGTTTCCGGAGGAGGAGCGGCAGGCCTTCTACATTACGCATGGTTTAAACCACAACATTATCTTATGGACAGAATCGGCATTAACGGAACGGATTGAGAAAGTAAATCAATTAGACGAGGAGAAGGTGTTGGTACAAAATTACAAAAAAGTAGCTTTTAGGCGAATTGTTCCTGTAGAAACCGACTCACAAAATCGCATTATCATCCCAAAACTTTTCATTGAAAAATATCAATTCCAGAAAGATTTGGTACTTTGGTTGGAGAATGGTAAAGTTGAGATTTGGGATGCACAACTATTTGATTCTAAGTTTGACATGTCGCCTGAGGAGGTAGGTTTGATGAATCAGGAAGTATTTACGAACCATTTGAAACAGATTTAGCAAAATGTACCACAAACCTGTACTTCTTGTTCCTTCCGTTTCTGCATTAGTTACTTCACCTCAAGGAATATACGTTGATGTAACTTTTGGCGGTGGCGGTCACTCGCGCGAAATTCTCAGTCGATTAGCTCCTGAGGGTCGTCTTTTGGCATTTGACCAAGACCCTGATGCGGCAAAAAATGTAATTCAAGACTCACGTTTCCAGTTTATTCCCTATAACTTTGAGCATTTGAAGAAATTTCTTCAATTCTACAAAGCCTATCCTGTTGATGGCATTTTGGCCGATTTAGGAGTTTCATCGCATCAATTCGACACGCCAGAAAGAGGTTTCTCTCATCGTTTCAATGACAATCTTGATATGCGAATGAATCGCAATAAAGGGATTTCGGCAGCAGAACTTTTAGCTTCCTATCCTCCCCATCAACTTACAAAAATATTAGGGGAATATGGAGAGGTACAGCAGCCACAACGCATTGTAAATCTAATCATCAAATATCGCGAAGAGAAAGAGATCATCACCACTGGCGACCTTGTAGAAGCTGTAAAACCAGCACTTCCACACGGAAAAGAAAACAAAATTTTATCTCAAATTTTTCAAGCCATACGGATTGAGGTAAATCATGAAATTGGCGTACTAAAAGAGTTTCTCAGCCAAACAACTGAAGCCTTAAAGCCGGGCGGAATTCTTTCCATAATCTCATATCACTCTTTAGAGGACCGATTAGTAAAGAACTTTATGAAAACTGGAAATTTTGAGGGTGAGTTAGAGAAAGATTTCTATGGCAATCCGCTCACACCCTTTATCACAATAACTCGAAAAGCGATTATTCCCAATGATGAAGAGATTGCTACCAATTCCCGCTCCCGCAGCGCAAAATTAAGAATTGCTCAAAAAAAGTAGAAAGATGAAAACGACAAGTCAGAAAAAACAGGAACAAAATAGTTCCCACGCTTGGCAAGATTTCATCAGTGGGGACATTCTACTTGACACCAAAGTAAAAGCTTGGTATCCTTACATTTTATTCCTATTTTTTTTAGCATTCATCTTAATTTGGAACGATAGAATTTTAGAAAACAAACAAAAAGAGTTACAAGCTAAAGAGAAAGAGTATCAATCTGCAGTAGAAGATATTAAACTTCACAATAATTATATCAATTTTGGATATAAAACTGAAATTAGAAACAAAGCCTTAGAAGAGGGCTACATCAAGAACCTAAACGCGAAATACAAAATAGTAATTCAACAAGAGGAGGAAGAATGAAAGAGGAGGAAAAGGTAATTCGCGGTCAATTTAAAAAAAGGTTACAGATTGTATATTCTGTTATCTTTCTCATTGGTATTGCTTGCGTTATTAGTATTTTAAATTTAGGAATTAGGAAAAGAGCATTATACAACGGAAGCACCAAATATTGTTATGACAAAACGCTTCCCGATTCGCTCATTGCGCAACAACCCCATTTTAACGATTCCACCTGCACAAATGTAATCTTTAACGACACACTCAAACCCGTTCGCGGGGAGATTTACGACTGTAAAGGAAGAATTTTAGCGGGCAATAGTTATGCTTACGAATTAAAAGTTTTTGGGTCAAGATTAAGGAACACTCAATTTTCTGAAAACAAAAAAGGGAAAAAATCTGACGATTATGTACCTTCGATGAACGATTCCATCCGAATCAACAATAAAACCTGCCTACATCGAAGTGACACTGCAGCAATTAAGAAAGAGATTCACAAATTAGCGATTCAGATTCACAAACAGTTGAGCAATCGCTTTAAAGGGGACATAAAAAGTTACGAGGACAGACTTACTCGTGCTATTTTGAAGCATCAAGATGTAATCATTAAAAGTTCTCTTAAACAAAATGAACGTTACATTACCAAAGAGGATATTGCCTTTTTCGATAGCTTGAACATTCTTGGTTACAAACAAGGACGGGGCAACAAGAAGATTGTGGGTTATCCAGCGATGAAAATTCGTATTTATCCATACGGAGAGATGGCGAAGCGTTTAGTTGGAAACTGTCCACAAGAGAAACACATTGAAGGAGGTCGCCGTCCGTATGGTTTAGAATATTATTTTGACAGCACGCTTACGGGAAACACTGGTGTGAACAAAATTTTAAAAACCAGTAACATAAACCTACCATTGGGGAAAGGTACAGAACCTCGAGATGGACTTAACGTTTACACCACTATAGACTTAGATATACAAGACATTGTACATGAAAGTTTGATGGACAAGATGAAAGAGTTGGGAGCGGAATGGGGTTGTGCTGTAGTAATGGAGTGCGCTACAGGGGAGATTCGTGGCATTTCCAACTTAGGGCGCGAAAAAATTGATGAGAAACAATTTGAATATACCGAGCAACTAAACTACGCACTGCGCAAAAGTGAGCCTGGTTCCACCTTTAAATTGGCAGCCTTACTCACCTACTTAGATAGAGTTACGGAAGACACAGCAAAAAACTATTACACTTGTGGTTGCGAACTTCGGAAGTACAATATCCACGCTCGTTTTAAAGAGTGCAACAAAACTAGTAGTAATGGAACGTGCAGTAAATCAAATGCAATGACAATTTTTGAAAAATCGAGCAATGAGGGTATCAGTGCTATGATTTTTGATTGTTTCGGTTTTGTACCTGGCAAATATAAAAAGGCTGAAGAAAACTATATTGCTGCTTTGGATTCAATGTATATTATACAGCCATTAGATGCTCAACTTGAGCTACTTACTCCTACTATCAATCGAAATCCAAAGGAGTTCAACCCTACGCAATTCTACACCTATTGTTTCGGAGGTGGTATTGATTTAGCTCCCATTCAAACCCTAACCTACTACAATGCCATTGCCAATAACGGAAAGATGGTAGCCCCTCTTTTCGTAAAAGAGATTAAGGAGGAAACAAAAACCATTAAAACCTTTAGTAGTAAGGTTATAAAAGAGATGATTTGCAAATCAAGTTCTGTAAAAAAGGCGCAAAATTACCTACGCCAAGTAGTAATTGGAGAGCATGGAACAGCACGTAGATTTCGTAATAATCCCATAACATTTGCTGGAAAAACAGGAACTCGCGACGCGCGCAACGAGGAAACACACTCCTATATTTCGAGTAGCAACAATATCTCATTTTGCGGATATTTTCCCTACGAAAATCCCAAATACAGTTGTATTATATACATTGGCAATGCAGGATTGGTACCTAGTTCGCAGGCCACAGAAGTTTTCGTCAACATTTGCAACGGAATTTCCGATTTAGAGTCGATCTCTTCCGCACGCTCGCTTGACTCTACCTGGGCTCATACGGGCGTAAATGCACGCACTACGCACATCTCTGATGTGAAAGATATTCTTGAAAATTGGGGAGAGACAACTACACTAAAAAAGATTAAAAATACGCAACATAACTACGTAAAAACCACTTCATCTGGAGAGTGGAAAGTTGTGGAAATTACGAAAGAAAACATATTAAACCATGTTGTGGGTATGACGCCTTCGGATGCAATTTATGAATTATCGAAATTAGGATATGAAACTATTATACAAGGCTATGGCTATGTCAGCGAAGCAATTCTCAAAGATGAGAAAGTGCTATTGATACTTAAATCGGGCTGATAGTCAACCTTCACTCTGTTGTTCACCATTACCATTTGACGCTCTACTCAAACCAACCATTAACTTTATAAAACATCGTGAAATTATTAAAATCTTTATTGGGACTTTGTCGTGTATTTCAAATTGTTGGTGATGAAAATATTGCAATTTCATCAATCACTTTTGATACTAGAAAAATTGAAACCTGCTCTAATGGAGAGACACTCTACATTGCACAGAAAGGAGTTCAGACCGATGGCCATTTATACATTGACCAAGCGATTGAGAAAGGTGCGCGCGCTATTGTGTGCGAGAAAATACCTGAAAACATTGTAGAGGGAGTTTGTTACGTACAAGTTGCTGATGCATCAGTAGCATTAGGTAGAATTGCTTCTGCTTTTTACGACCATCCATCGAGAAAATTGAAACTTGTTGGAATAACAGGAACCAATGGAAAAACCACAACCGTAACATTACTACATAGGTTATTTATGAGTTTAGGTTATCCTACGGGGCTTCTTTCTACCATTGTCAACAAAATCAATGAAACCGAAATTCCTGCTACACACACCACTCCTGACGCTATTGAGCTGAACAGACTTCTCAATGCGATGGTAGAAGCAGGGTGCAGTTATTGCTTTATGGAAGTAAGCTCACACGCCATAGTGCAACACCGTATAGAGGGTCTGCAATTTGCTGGAGGAATTTTCAGCAATATCACCCACGACCACTTAGATTTTCACAAAACATTTCTTAACTATATCCAAGCCAAGAAAAGTTTCTTCAACTATCTTTCTAAAGATGCTTTTGCACTTACCAATCTTGACGACAAGAATGGAGAAACGATGGTTGATAACTCGCCTGCTCGAAAATTCACATATAGTATCAATTCGGGAGCTGACTTCAAAGCTAAAATCCAAAATAATAGCTTCGATGGGCTGCACCTTATTATTGATGGCACGGAAGTTTACTTTAAAATATGTGGAAAATTCAACGCTTATAACCTACTTGCCATTTATGGAACTGCCATTTTATTAGGAGAAAACAAGGAAGATGTTTTAGTTAAAATGAGTAATTTAGAAGAGCCTAATGGTCGTTTCCAAATTATAAAAGGAAGTAACGGAAAGTGTGCCGTTGTGGATTATGCACACACACCAGAC
>Ga0233364_1000181_pt1 | contig 11103 bp, 9 predicted proteins | sample ElkDunMinimDraft_19_FD_180675 | JGI IMG/M metagenome (GOLD analysis project Ga0233364, IMG submission 180675) | Fecal eukaryotic communites from dung pellets of Tule Elk in California, USA - Elk Dung C2 | ecosystem: Host-associated > Mammals > Digestive system > Large intestine > Fecal | place...
GGTGTAAGTTGCCTTCTTCATCTGTATATCCATCTCGCCCAAATGTGCGAGTTGCCAATAATATGCTAAATGGCACCTTATCGCTGATGCGATATTTAATTCGCCATTCACCTGTGGTACCTCCTCCTCCAGGAGCATGATTTCTCATATCAAAAAAACGCGAACGTGAACCATCTGCATAATAATCAAAGTAATACATGTGGATGTAGTACACACTCAGTCCCCATCTGCTGAATCCAATGGTAATGTCCACTTCAGGATTGAGATGTTGGAAAGTCCAATCGGTGGATCCTACATTCCACCACATATTAGCAAACACCCCTGCGTAACTAACAGTAGCATCTGCCTGAAAACTCAATCCTCCACAATTCAATCCACGCCAAATATAATTGCTATTGATGCTTGTAGAAGCAGACCAATCAAAACGCGAATCTTTTTCTTTAGCGAATAACGATGTAACTAGTGTGAGTAGAGGTACACACAACAGAAAACGTAGCAAACAATTGCGCATACTTAATTTTGAATGACGTCGTTCATTTTATTTTCCCAATCAGTGAGCTGCTTTTGGCAGAAGGTCAATAGTTGTTTGGCTTCCTTAGCTAGGGCTTGGTAATTGTCCATGCTAAGTGCTGTGGATTGCTCTAATTCATTGACAATCTGCTCGATTCGTTGGATGGCTTGGTCGTATGTCTTATTGTCCTTTTCCATTAAAAATGACACCTATAGTGTGAAACATTATTTTAATATCTAGTGTTAGCGACATGTTTTCAATATACACAATATCGTAGTTGAGGCGACGAATCATCTTATCAAGTGTGTCTGTGTATCCCACTTTGATAGGTCCCCAACTGGTCAATCCTGGGCGTATTTTGTATATCATACAATAGTATGGTGCTTTTTCCTCAATCTGATTGATGAAATAGCGACGCTCTGGACGTGGACCAACGATTGACATATCACCACGTAAGATATTCCAAAATTGTGGTAGTTCGTCCAATCGATACTTGCGCATCCATTTGCCTACTTTAGTAATTCGAGGATCGTTGTCTGCGCTGAGTTGTGGAATTTCGCTTTCTGCATGCACGCACATGGTGCGGAACTTGATAATCTCAAAAGGCAAACCATGGAGTCCAATTCGCTCTTGTCGATAGAAGACAGGACCTTTGCTCGAATACCACACCAATAGTGTGAGTATAAGATATAGTGGTGATAAGAGAACTAACATTGCGGCTGAAACTACGATATCAAAAGCGCGTTTGATGCACAGCTCGGTATCGCTCATCTTGTGTTCCGTGATGTGAATCAATGGTTGATCTGATACCTCATCAATCATTGCTGCACCAGTAAGCATATCATAAAGACTTGGTACTACCGAAATCTCTACATTACGTGGATAAAGGCGATTGATGAGTGTGTAAATATCATTTTCTTTGGTTTTGGATTTGAAATCTAAAATGACCTCATCGTATGGTTCTACGGCGTGAGCTTGCTCGAATTGCTCAACCTCCTTCATCGTGTGGATTGTGTAGGTGCGAGGTATGTCGTTATCCAATTTGTGCGAAATATAGGTAACTAGCCAACGTGGAATATAGCTTCCCAAGAATTGCAATGCAAACAACACAAGCAACGATGTAAAATAGCGTTCGTATTGTGTGACAGGGTCATCAATGATAAAAATAAAGAATGCGCCAAACGAAATTATCAATGCAGAAACAAACGTGCGTCGTAGCTCACGCAGATAGGGCTTACGCAACGGACGAAGATAATAGCCAGATAGATAATAGATTACCAAACAACCTATAGGATAAACTATCAGTGGTGTGTAGAAATTAAACATTGGTATGAAGACTGTATCAACAGAAAATACTCTACCATCATATACTAGCCATCGAAAAATAAGGAAACTACTCCAAATAAGTAGAGAAGATAAGATATCTACAAACACATATAGAAGCTGTTGTTTCTTACGTCTATTCCAATAGGTCATATCATTCACGGATAATCGTTATACGTTCTTTTTCATCAATCTTAATAATAGATGATGGTTGTTTTGGTGTGTGGTCGTTTCTGCGAAACTGACATACATAATCCACTTTTTCAAGTAGTTCAGATGCTATATCTTGAAATAACTTAGCTGCAGGTTCTCCGCTAAAATTGGCAGAAGTGGATACGATGGGACGTCTAAGTTGCTCGCACAATGCTTTAGTAAATGGCTCAGAAGTAATGCGAATACCGATGCTACCATCCTCTGCTAATAAGTTGGAAGCAATGTTACGGGCGTTGGGGTAGATAATGGTCATTGGACGTTGTCCCTCGTTTGCCTCAAGGAGCATCCATGCGGTTTCTGGCACTTGTTGCATATAACCTTGCAATTTACCAGCACCATCCAATAGTACCAACATGGCTTTACTATCCACACGCTTTTTTATCTCATATACGCGTGAAACGGCATCTGCATTGGTCGCATCACAACCAATACCCCATACTGTATCAGTAGGGTAGAGTATTACTCCACCTTCACGAAGCACTTTAAGCGCTTGTTGCAAATCTTCTTTATCGTAGCGCATTTCCATACACGGTGCAAAGGTAATGAAAAATTGGCAAATATGCAAATTTTTAAGGGTTAAAGGCAAAAGGTTAGAGGTTAAAAGAAAGGAGATGTATAAAAAAAAGAAGGATTGTCCTCTCGACAACCCAATCTCTTACTTAACCTTAAATCTAATACCATGAAAAACACGGTGCAAAGGTAGTGCTTTTTTTCAACCCCACCAAATATATTATGCTAAAAATATGTTTTACAGCATGTTTTTCGATTTTTTGCAAAGTCAATTATGCAAAATGGCGGTATTTTTGTCAAAAATTTTGATATTTCGAAAATTTGTAGTAATTTTGTACCCGATAAAATTTGCGTCAATGGGCAATTGGCACAAAATTTGCAAAGAAATTAAGTAAAAAACAACTAAATAACCTTTTTAATAAAACAATGAAACAATTAGATTTGACCCAGTACGGCATCGTAGGTACAACCGAGATCGTACACAATCCTTCTTACGAAGTACTCTTCGCAGAGGAGACAAAAGCAGAATTAACTGGCTTTGACAAGGGCCAAGAGACTGAGCTTGGCGCAGTAAACGTGATGACAGGTGTTTACACCGGTCGTTCTCCTAAGGACAAATTCATCGTGGACGACGCACAAAGTCACGATAATGTTTGGTGGACAAGCGAGGAATACAAGAATGACAACAAACCTATGTCTGAGGCTACTTGGGCTGTGGTTAAGGACATCGCTTTGAAAGAGCTCTCTAACAAACGCTTGTTTGTTGTGGACGCTTTCTGCGGTACCAACCCTGATACTCGTATTGCTGTTCGCTTCATCGTTGAGGTAGCATGGCAAGCACACTTCGTTACCAACATGTTCATCCAACCTACCGCTGAGGAGTTGGAGAACTTCGAGCCTAACTTCGTGATCTACAACGCTTCTAAGGCTAAAGTTGAGAACTACGCTGAGCTCGGTTTGAACTCTGAGACTTGCGTGGCATTCAACACTACCAGCCGCGAGCAAGTAATCCTCAACACCTGGTACGGTGGTGAGATGAAGAAAGGTATGTTCTCAATGATGAACTACTTCTTGCCTTTGCAAGGTATCGCATCTATGCACTGCTCTGCTAACACCGACATGAACGGTGAGAACACTGCAGTATTCTTCGGTCTTTCTGGTACAGGTAAGACTACCCTTTCTACCGATCCTAAGCGTCTCCTCATTGGTGACGACGAGCACGGATGGGATGACAACGGTGTGTTCAACTTCGAGGGCGGTTGCTACGCTAAGGTTATCAACCTCGACAAAGAGTCTGAGCCAGACATCTACGCTGCTATCAAGCGCAACGCATTGCTCGAGAACGTTACTGTTGATGAGAACGGCAAGATCGACTTCACCGACAAGAGCGTTACTGAGAACACCCGCGTAAGCTACCCTATCAACCACATCGAGAAGATCGTTCGCCCAATCTCTGCTGGTCCTGCAGCTAAGAATGTGATCTTCCTTTCTGCTGATGCATTCGGCGTATTGCCTCCAGTATCTATCTTGACTCCAGAGCAAACCAAATACTACTTCCTCAGCGGCTTTACTGCTAAACTCGCTGGTACTGAGCGTGGTATCACTGAGCCAACTCCTACTTTCTCTGCTTGCTTCGGCCAAGCATTCTTGGAGTTGCACCCAACTAAATATGCTGAGGAGCTCGTAAAACGCATGGAGAAATCTGGTGCTAAGGCTTACCTCGTTAACACTGGCTGGAACGGTACTGGCAAGCGTATCTCTATCCGCGATACACGTGGTATCATCGACGCTATCCTCGGTGGCGACATCTTGAACGCTCCTACCAAGAAGATCCCATTCTTCGATTTCGAGGTTCCAACTGCATTGCCAGGTGTTGATCCTGCTATCCTCGACCCACGCGACACTTATGCTGACGCAGCTCAATGGGAAGAGAAAGCTAAAGACTTGGCTGGTCGTTTCATCAAGAACTTCGCTAAGTATACCACCAACGAGGCTGGTAAAGCTCTCGTTGCAGCTGGCCCACAACTCTAATCATTTAGAGAATAAATATTCCAAGAAGGTGTGTCTATTAGATGCACCTTCTTTTTTCTTGTCAATTACGCACAATACACGCACAATACACGCACAATAGACGGACAATAAACGCACTATTCCTAATACTTCCTCAGAGGATGAAGATACAATCGCCGCCTCTACACCCTACACCCTACGCTCTACACTATCACTTTATTAAGATTGCCTTCTCTTTTCCTTCTCTTATACCTTCCCTTATTCCACCGAGAGAACTCCGAGAGACGACCGAGAGAACACCGACAGAATACCTTATGACTAAAAAATGACTAAACCTGAAAAAGGTTGACTCGATTACTGAGTCGTGATCTTAAAAAACGTAAACTTTTGACTCGTTTCCTAAAAAGGTTTACTACGATTCTAAAAAGGTTTACTAGTGAAAGACTCTGCAAAGATACAACAAAAAAATGATATACACAAAAATCGTTTAGATTGGCGCCATTTTTTCATTAAACCTATTCCTCTAACTTTTGAAAATTATTGTTTTCTATAGTATAGTTGTGCAGGTGTCTTCATGCCCAAACTTAAATGTGGACGCAATGTATTATAGGTATGTACCGCATGGTCTACTAATGGTATAGCTTCTTGCCAATTCCGTGGAGTTGGCAATGGATCTAGAAACTCATTCTTAATAATACCATTAACTCGCTCAGCCACTGCATTATCCGTAGGGTTACTATCTTCTGTCATACTGATACGGATATGATGTTCTTTGAGTTGTGTGATATATCCATCACAACAATATTGTACACCTCTATCCGAATGATGTATAGTGCCGCATAAATTACCACCTCCTGCATGTACAATCGCTTGATTAAGAGCGGATAGCGTATATTTTGCTTCCATTGATGGAGACAGTACATAACCAATTATCATACGCGAAAAAGCATCCGTCACAAGATGTAGATAACAGAATTTGTCATCTGTTGTATAGATATATGTGATGTCACTTACCCATACTTGATTGACATTCCCAATGACAAGTTCTTTGACCAAGTCTGGATACTTAAAGTACACATGATTAGAGTTGGTAGTATGATGTGATTTGCGAGGAGGGATAATGAGTTTGTGTTGGTGTAGCAGCCCTAGAAACTTATCTCGCCCCATTCCTAATGTTCCGCCTAATACTGAACGAACAAGACAATATAGCTTTAGACCGCCTATCATAGGCATCTCCGAGCGATAATATCTGACAAGCGAAAGAATCTCTTTCTCTACTTCTAATTCACTGAATGACTTGCGTTTATGTTTGTAATAAGCCTGTTTAGACTTGCCAAACAGTCCGCAGAGAGTTTCCATTGTTTCGTATGGAAACTCTGCGGACAGGCGTTCTACTGTTTGGCACCATCTTTTTTTAACAGGTCTATGCCATCTTCTTCTTTAACAATCTCAAGAAGACGCTCATAACCAGCAGCGCGGAGTTTATGATACTCCACCTCGCGTAAGAGACGCTCGTTCTCTAAACGAAGATTCTCTAGAGCTTGATCTTTTGCATCCATGTGAATTGATTTTCTGCGCAAAGGTACGCCTTTTTTTCCATTTGAGCAAGATATAAGCCAATCTGAAAGGGTCGTTTGGTGAATTTTCCATTTCTTTGCACATTCACCTTGACTCATACCTGATGCAAAATAGTCTTCAACAACTTGTTGTTTGAATGACTGAGAGTAATAATTTACTGTTCGCTTCATAAAACTTGAATCTTAATAATTGATACTTTTTGTTCATTTTATGAGTAAACCTATTTCAGTATAAGACAAAAGCACTTTTCTTAAGATTGGAATTCTAAAAAAAGTTGACTAAAAAGTATCAATTTTCTTGTATATATCAGAATAAAGCAGTATCTTTGCACTCGATTTTTTAAAACAATATTTTATGTTTCACAAATTTACAGTTCCATAGTAGGAAGAGATGCGCAAAACGAGTTTTTTCATTTGGGCAAGGTGTGTCTTTAATGACACGAAGTTAACCTTTTTAAATGTTGGTATTTCTACCAATAAAGACGGGTTTATAGATATTCTATCCCGTTCGGGAATTTACAAGATCAAGTCGCTACGCTCTATAGCATTTTATCATATCCTGCACAGCAGTATATACGCGACACAGATGTCATTTTTTCAGCGCAGAGCAAATATTCTATTTCAGCAACACGCGCTTCCGCTTCATCTAAACATTTTCTGTTAATGGTTGTCGGTCCTATTGAGGGGATCGACTGATAGCCTTTGTATATATGTCATCAGGCACTCACGTAGTGTCTTATGCGCTGTGGCTTTTCTGACCATTTTGGTCTTGTTTAATCATATTTATTAACCTTTAAACAATTAAAAACAAAAATGAAAAAAACTTTATTTTTGGTACTCGTAATGGTACTATCTAGTGTGTTAGGTTCTAACTCTTTTGCAGCAGATCGCGCTCATACACTCAAGGTGTATAATTGGGCGGATTATGTCTCGATGGATGTACTAGATGAATTTCCCGCTTGGTATTACGAACAGACTGGCGAGCAAGTAGAGGTATTGCTTCAAACTTTTGACATCAATGAAGCTATGTTAGCGGAGATTGAGGTTGGACACGAAGATTATGATGTTATCTGTCCCTCCGAATATATTATTGAACGCATGTTACGTAATCAGCTGTTGCAACCCATTAATAAGGATTTTGGCAGTACGCCAGATTATACAACTAGTGTCTCATCTTTTGCCGTAGAAAAATTCCAACAAATGGCACCAGATAGCACCACCTTTGTGGCAGATTACGCTGTTGGCTACATGTGGGGTACTACAGGATTTATATATAATCCTTCTTTAGTGAGCAAAAGTGAAATACTATCGATAGGCTGTCTTAATGACGAGAAATTTCGTGGTAAAATTCTGATGAAAGATGCCTTTCGCGACATATACTCATTGTTCGTATTATACGTGTATCAAGATGAGATTAATCGCGGAGAAGTTACTAGAGACGAATTAGTGGCGAATGTTACTGAGGAGCGTATTCAACGCGTGGAAGAGTTCCTCCTAAGTATGAAAGATAATATCGCAGGATGGGAAGTTGATTTTGGCAAAGAAGAGATGATTAAAGGTCGTGCTTGGATTAATGTTAGTTGGTCAGGAGATGCGAACTGGGCTATTGATGAAGCTGCACAAGTAGGTGTAACTCTGGATTATATCCTTCCTAAAGAGGGAAGCAGCGTGTGGTTTGATGGATGGTGTATTCCTATCTACGCTAAAAACACTAAGGCAGCCAGTTACTTTATCAACTACATGTGTATGCCTCAGAATGCAATTCGCAACATGGAAGAAGTGGGTTATGTAAGTGTCATATCTTCCCCAGAAGTCCTCGCTTGGGCAAACGACGAAAACATTCATGAAACAGTTGACCTAACTTACTTCTTTGGAAAAGATGCTGAAGCAGTACATGCTAACAAAGTTCTATATCCTGATCAGTCAGTTATTGAATATTGCTCGCTCATGCATGATTGTGGGGATATGACGGAACCAATGTTGGCTATGTGGTCGCGTGTGAAAGGAGATAACTTGAGCATCGGCATGTTGATTTTTATTGTGATTACATTGGTGGTGGGTGTGATTTTTTGTGTTCTAAAAGTACTTTCAAAGAAGAAACAAAAAAGAGTGTATTCGAAAAAGAATAGTAATAAGAAAAACACAACCACAAAAATGTTACTAACGATTGGGCTTTCATGGATAAGTATTGCAGCCTTCCCTAATGCTGCATCTGCAGAAGAATATGAAAATAATATAGGTATCTCTATCGAGGCAGGTGCAGATATAGTTAGTTCCTACTTGTGGCGTGGACAAAACCTGGGTGGCCTATCCATCCAACCATCAGTTACCTTTGATTGGAAAGGTTTGTATCTGAGCGGATGGGGAAATATCGGTGCTGATAATTGGACTTTTGAATACTTTAATCCTGAATTGGATATTACTATTGGATATGATGACTATGGTGTACAAGTAGATTTGACTCACTTATACTATTTTGGTGGTGATTCTTACTTTGGCAAAGGCGGTTTTAATGCCGAGGAACAGGTTACTGGTAGCACCATGGAAGCGCACTTTGGTTTTCACCTAGGCGATTTGGTAGAGAAAATACCGTTATCTTTGGATTGGTACACCACCATTTACGGCGATGACTGCTACCAAGATAAAAATGGTGAATGGAAACGCGCTTGGTCTACCTACATCGAAGTAGGATACGACTTTAACCTGCCACTTAGTATGACACTTGGTGCGCGCGTCGGTATTGTACCTTGGCTTAGTTCGTATACAGATTATGAAGAGGTTTGGAAAAATGCCAATACTATTGCAATCAACAATATTAATCTACGATTAGAGCGTAACTTCCAAATCAAAGACCTTTACTTGGGTATTTGGGGAGAGATGATGCTCAACTGCTACGGTGTGAGCAAGAATAACCTGACCACAACACTGAATAATAAGTTCGACCAACACTTTAACTGGCGTATTGGAGCTAGTCTATATATTGGAAAAGAGTGGTAATTGATTTTATGTGGCGGAAATGGTAATTCGTTTCCGCCATTTTCATCCTCTATATAATCGCACCTTATTTACCACGTTTCTTTCCAAATTCTCCAATCGTCTTATCTCGCCCAAAGGGCTCTAACGAATCGCAAGCGATTTTTCGGTACAAAACAACCAAAATGCAGAAGATTTTTGCAGCATTATTATAGAGACACGTTTATAGAAAGCCACCGAAAGCCAATAGAAGTCCCACAGATCTCCTATGGTGGTCGCCTAACCCGCAGGTAATTTATCCTATACCAAAGGTATACTAAGGGTATACAAAATGCAGGTGGTTTATTCCCTTTATTCTCCCTCGTGTACAATCCAGCGTCTAATCCGCTGATTTTCACGCACGTTCACCTCTGCCGCGTGTGCAAATGCACATAAGACTTGCTTATTTGCAAAAAAAGCAGTACCTTTGTCCGCTTCATCAAGAACTTTGCTAAATATACCACCAACGAGGCAGGTAAGGCGCTCGTTGCAGCTGGCCCACAACTCTAATCCTTTAGAGAATAAATATTCCAAGAGGGTGTGTCTATAAGACGCGCCCTCTTTTTTTCTGTCAATTACGCACAATACACGCACAATTCCTATCACTTCCGTGAAGGATAATAATGACTATCTTGGATTAAATATCACCGCTTCTATTACTTCGTTACTGGTAGTTGGACAATAGTTAACCACAAATCTGGATTTTCTTGATTCCAAATACCATCAACGTACACAGCGCGGGGACTTTCGAGAATGGTATAACCTTCTTTTTCTGCATAAGCAAACACCTCTGCGTAAGCGTCAATGAGTCGCTCGTAAGGTCCGTAGTGCTTGTAGCAGATGGCGGTTTCTACCGATGGAAGTTCGTAGAAATGAATGAGTTCGGAGTCAACTTTGGCTTCTTTTACCCGCTCGCAATATTCTATATCAATGCTTTCGGGTTTATACTCATTTCCTAATTCCCGAGTAAAACAAAATCCAGGTTCGGGACATTCGCAGCCGAGGTGAGCCATTTCTGGACCGATAACTTCACAGCATAGACTTCCTAATTCGCTATAGTTACGAATACTACCTTTGTAACTGGCCACCGTGCAAGACGGTAAAGCTTGAATTGTAAATTTTTCCATTGCTTCATGTTTTTTACGAGCGTTCAATATCGCCAAAAGTTGCGCATGTCGGGTTTGCAGTTGAGCTAACTGTTGTTCGGTGCTTGCGATCTTTGTTACTAACATCGCTGGATCTGGATAATGTGTATCTTGTTTGTATAGGTCAACAATCTCCACAAGACTAAACCCCAATGATTTCAGTTCGCGTATAGCTCCCATCTTTTGCATTTGTCCAACCGAATAATATCGGTAACCCGAATAGCGATCTATGTGTTCTGGAATCAAAAGACCCAATTTTTCATAGTGTCGCAGTGTCTTTATGGTCACTCCACAAAGGCGAGAGAACTCTCCAATTTGTAATTTGAGTTGCTTCATAAATGCTTTGTTTTCGAAAACGGTGCAAAAGTACTGCTTTTTGGTAAGATGTGCAAGACTCCCTAAGGGACGAGTTAGCATTTTTTTGAAAAAAATTGCACAAAGCCCCACACTCCGCTCGTTGCAGCTGGCCCACAACTCTAATATAGACCGTCTTCGACTGTCAGAGGTTAGACCGCCACAGAGTGGCTGTTAGAAACCAGAGAGTTAGACTGCAGTCGCTGATAGATAGAAAGAAACCGAGCGGACTTCCGCTCGGTTTCTTTCTATCTATCACTCATTAACCATGGTTCACACTTTCAAATGCGGATTCAAATTATTAAAATAATTTGCTATATTTAAAAAAAAATACTACCTTTGCAGAGAATTTAGAAATCATCCCCTATAAAATGACACAAAAAAAGATTATATTAAGCGCAATATTCATGATGCTTATTTTGAGTGTGTACGCACAAAATACTCTAAT
>Ga0233364_1000182_pt1 | contig 11095 bp, 4 predicted proteins | sample ElkDunMinimDraft_19_FD_180675 | JGI IMG/M metagenome (GOLD analysis project Ga0233364, IMG submission 180675) | Fecal eukaryotic communites from dung pellets of Tule Elk in California, USA - Elk Dung C2 | ecosystem: Host-associated > Mammals > Digestive system > Large intestine > Fecal | place...
TCACCTCCTGACGCTCTTTCTCAAGTAAGGCTTCGATTTCGGGAGTGTAGCCGAGGAACTCGATGCAGCCGCCATTGTAGCCTGTGAGTTTGCAGCGGATGCCTGCTTTCTCCAATTTATCCATTCGCTTTTGTGCGGTCTTGGCACTGGAGTATGATAGTGGCCAAAAATATTTGTCGCCACTATGCCCGTAGGAATCTTCACCGAGAACCATTTTGCCTTGTAGTCGCTGGCTGTTGTGGAAACTGAAGTATGCACCGCCTAATGCCTGGCGTATTGCCTTGTGTGCAGCACCTTCGGGGTGCTTGAACACATCGGGTTTCTTGCCCTTGCAATCTAATTTCGGCAGTTCTACCTTGTATGGCTTCTTGTAGGTGCCTATACCTAATGTAAGATAGAAGTTAGTACAGAAGTAGTCGGTCATCGGATCGCTGTCATCGAAGTTGTACGACATCACAAAGTCGCAGACATTCTTCATCACCTCTTTGGCTCTGTCGGTGAGCGTCTGGGCTCCATCAATGTTATAATGGTTCACATCATGGTGGAACACCACGCCTTTATCCTTCCTGAACGCCTCGAAGTCGGCTTTGATAAGGTAGATATGGATAGAGTTATAGTAGTGCCTTGATACCGAGAACTTATATTTAGGGTAAGTTTCTTTCATCCAGTTACGCACTATCTCCACAATCTCAGGAGCGTGTTGGCCTTGATAGTTGCGACCTTTCCAACGATATTCGTTATATACGAAATCGGCATACTCCTTTGCCGATGCTCCAGCGTAGTCATTCTCATAACCTGAAGCATTTGCCGATACAGTGGTATCGTCCTTCCAAATCTCGTGGAGCCGTTCAAACTCCACATTGATCTGTTGCATCAGATACTGTCCCAAAAAGTGTGTAAAAATTGTTTGTGCAAAGATATATTTTTTTGACATTTGCGAGTAATTTTATAATTTTTTTATTGGTGTCCGATAAAAATTTCAAAGGGCATAAAAGTGTGTCTCAATCGCAGTATTTATGCGGTTAATATCTTTATTTTCAAATTCCAAGCCCCCCGATTCAGAAAAGAGTTAATTGATGTGGCGAAATTTCATCAAAAACCGCCATGTTCTCCCAGTCTTTCTCAGGATTGTTAAACAAGCTGTAGAAATCCACATAATACATCAACGCTATTCTGACCATTGTGGCCAGTCCCGAGAAGCTCCATTTCCGCTCCAGCCGCCTCTGCATCACCATCAGTATCAGGTTCGCAATCAATGTCACCCAAATTTGTATCTTTATGGCATTGGCGCTTTCGCCATAGAAGTATTTCAGTGGGAAGTTCTGCTTGATTTGCTTGAAAAGCAGCTCAATCTCCCATCGCTGGCGGTAAATGGCTATAATGTCTTCAGGGGCTGAGTCCATGTCATTGGTTAGAATGATATGAGTTTGTGTTTTCTGGTGTCAGCGTATGTTATTATACGGGCATTATGAACAATCGTCTGCTCTTTGTTGATTTTTTTTTGTGAACCGCACGTCTTGTATCCGGACTTCCATAAGTCCGTCAGAATTCTGGTACATCGTGTCGCTTGTTGCTGTGTAGTTGAGGGACTTTTTCATCTTTGTGACGTATATAACTCCCTTTTGGGTGAGCTCCTCAAACTTTCCGTAGTCTATATATGCCCTGTCCATAGCAATGATGTCCCCCTTGCCCAGATGCGAGGGCTTGAGCATGAACGAGTCGTTTGTGGCGGCTGAGGTGAATTGTATGTCTGAGGGTACACCTTCATTGGCATGAATGACAGTATGCACCTTTATGCCGCCTTTTTCCCTACGGCTTCAAATATGGCTTGCGGGCGACGTCTATTGGCATCTGCAAGCGTACTGCGGCCGATTTTGAACGTTATCCTTATATGCGCTAGTTTATGGGTATCTGCCAATAGGGATGTCGTAATCTCACGCAGAGAGTCAAACCGCTTGATTACGTAAAGCATTACCACCAGATGAATCCACGCATTAAAGCGTTTTGTATAGCGTTCTCCGCCTAAAACCTTGCTGATTTGAAGAATTTTTGACTTACAGAGCAGTTTTATTACTTGAGAATACAACGGCTGTCCGATAAAATGTGTACTGTACTTTTGCCCATAGTTATTTGGATGTGTGTAGTAACTGCTAAATAACGAAAAAGGGCTGAATCCTGCAAATGGAAACAGCCTTTTTTTTTATTTTGGCAAAAAAAGTTTTACCGGACACTAATAAATATTTTTTGTTCGTCATATTCAACCTCATTTTCCTCCAACATCTGTTTGTATTCATCCACCATGTCTTGCTGTTTGTGATGTTCCGCCTGGTTTTCGATATATCGGATAATGGTGGGTATTTCATCTTTTGAATATGAGAAGGCACCATATCCTTCCTGCCAGGAGAACCAGCCGTTGGCGAGCCTGTTCTCGTTTATCCATTTCGACGAACACCCTTTGACGTGCTGCATCAAATCGGACAACGATTGCGATGGGCGCATCCCTATCAGAATGTGAACATGGTCTGCCGTTCCGCCTATGGCTAGAACTTTATGACGGTTGTTTTGGATTATGGCAATCATGTATTTGTACAGACGTTCTCGCCAAGATTCGAGAATCATGGATTGTCTTTTTTGAACCGCAAAAACCAATTGTATGTGGATTTGCGAGTAGGTGTTGTTTCTCATTGATTTCATAATGGTTTGATTTGTTTGTGTGATAATTGTTTTTCGTCTTTTGTTTCGTCCCTGAAGGGACGTTTACGGGGGACCGTGACATTCCTCGTTCTACCGAGCTTCCGTCCCTATCGGGACGATGGGAAACCGCAACGGCTGTCGTGTTACCGAGCTTCCGTCTCTATCGGGACGATGGGGAGAACGGTGGCGCCCATTCTACGAGCTTTGGCCCTTGACGGGGCTGTTCGTGACCGTTGTGGTTCCCTGCGTTTGACACCGCACAGGAATGTGCCCCGAAGGGACAATAGTCCTGTATAGCACATCACCCACGACGATCTTCATGTCCCGCAGGGACGCAAGCTCGTTAGGATGTAACCGCCACGACGGACACCATGTCCCGACAGGGACAACAGCTCGGTAGGAACGGCGTTCACAGATGGGTTCCAGAAAGCCCCTTCAGGGGCGAAACCTCACCTCCTCCCCCAATTGTCCCTATCCAAACTCCGGAAGTTAATCGCTTCCGAGAGGTGTTCAATCTCAATCTCCGGCGATTCCTCCAAGTCTGCGATGGTTCTGGCAACCTTGAGAATTCTGTCGTATGCGCGTGCAGATAATCCTAATCGTTCCATCGCCCTTTTGAGCAACTCCTCACCTTCGACGCTGATTCGGCAGTATTGCTCAACTTGCTTTCTTGACATCTGTGCGTTGCTATGGATACGCTCATATTCGGCAAATCGCTTGTTCTGTATTGCTCTTGCCTTAATGACTCGCTTGCGAATCTCCTCACTTTTCTCTACGGGCTTTGTCGATGCTAATTCTTCGTGCGTTACAGGAACAACTTCTATATGTATATCGATTCTGTCCATTAGAGGCCCTGATACTTTGTTAAGGTATTTCTGGACTAATCCCTGTCCGCAGGTGCAAGGAATTTTGGGATGGTTGTAGTTGCCGCAAGGACAAGGATTCATTGCCGCAATAAACATAAAAGAAGCAGGAAAATCTACGCTATATTTGGAACGAGCAATGGTGACAAACCTATCCTCCAAAGGTTGCCGCATTACTTCTAAAACGGTCCTTTTAAATTCGGGTAGTTCGTCCAAAAATAGTACTCCATTATGTGCAAGTGAAATCTCTCCAGGTTGCGGATTGCTGCCTCCGCCTACTAAGGCAACGTCGCTAATTGTGTGGTGTGGCGAACGAAAAGGACGGATGGAGATGAGTGAAGCATACCTACTCATCTTACCAGCAACAGAATGGATTTTTGTTGTTTCTAGTGCTTCGTGCAAGGTAAGTGGCGGTAGTATTGATGGTAATCTCTTGGCTAACATTGTTTTCCCAGACCCAGGAGGACCAATTAAAATTACGTTATGTCCTCCACCCGCAGCAATCTCTAGTGCTCGCTTGATGTTTTCTTGTCCTTTTACGTCCGAAAAATCAAATTCATAGTTGTTTAAACTCCGCTGAAACTCTTCTCGCGTGTTAATCGTGATTCTTTCAATCTCTTTCTCTTCATTGAAAAAATCTATGACTTCTTTGATGTTGTGAACTCCTAAAACCTCAATGTCAGCAACGATTGCTGCTTCGCGAGCATTTTGTGCAGGTAAAATTAAGCCTCGTTTTCCTCTTTTTTTAGCTTCGATAGCTACTGATAGTGCCCCCCGTATGGGTTGTAATGTGCCATCAAGAGATAGTTCACCCATAATATAATAATCTTCAACTTTATTTACACCTTTGATCTGTTCTGAGGCAATCAAAATTCCAATCGCAATCGTAAGGTCGTATGCTGATCCTTCCTTCCGAATGTCAGCTGGTGCCATATTGATAACGATTTTTTTCCCCGGAATTCTATAGTTATAACATCGTAGAGCAGTGTCAATTCTTTGTTGACTTTCTTTAACGGCACTATCAGGTAATCCAACCAAGTAGAAATTTACCCCATTCTCAATATCGACCTCTATAGTAATGGGTATGGCTGCTACGCCCATTAATGCACAACTGTATGTTCTGACTAACATCGCTTTTTTTTGTGCAAATTTACCCCAATTTATTGTATGATGAGTTGTTAATATGTAATTTGTAATAAATATAAATTATGTGTTAATTCGTTGTAAATAAGTATGATATTATTGATATTGTGTCTGTTTATTTAAATTTAAGATAATAATAATTGTTAATTTTATAGACGCACTTAGAAGCTTTTCTCTACTTTTGCATAATCTTCAAAAAAGTTTGGGTAAGATTTTGCAATGCATTCTTTGTCGTCAATTTGGATTTGCGTAAATGATGAAAGGAGTGTCCAAGCTAATACAAATCTGTGGTCATTGTATGATGACAAGGAAATTTGGTTAGGTAAAGTCTTTTCTCGTTTGCAAATGGTAAATGAATTTTCTGTAATATCTTTAATGTGTGTGAATTGAGATAAAGTTATTGTCAAAATTTCTTTTCGCTTAGATTCTTTTTTATTTAGGTTTTCTAATCCTTTTAAAGTTAATTCAAAAGGATATAGGGTTGCTAACACAGAAAGAATTGGAGCAGCGTCGATATTGTTTGTAAGGTCAAGTTGTTGGGGTGGAATTTCAATGCGTTGTGGGCACGAGATTTGTGTATTTCCTTGATGAAATCGAGTTTTAATTCCCCATTGGGAAAACCATTCGGAAATTATAATGTCTGGTTGTAAACTATTATTTGTGAGGTTTTTAAGAGTTATCGTGTGCTGTGGATGGAGTAGGAGGTAAGCGTACCAAAAGAGAGCGGCACTCCAATCTCTTTCTGTCGAAATAATTCCTTGATCTTGCGTGGTTTGTTCGATCACTTTTTGTGTCATATTTAAATATCCTGCACTTGATATAGATTCAGGATATATAGAAATTTGGGGATTACCCATCAGCGGCGCTGCAAGTAAAAGTGCACTGCCAAATTGGCTGCTTTCTCGACAATCAATCTGTAAATTTTCAAAATATCGCTTTTGTCCCTCTATTTGAATACCATTTTTTGTGATTTGAAGGGAAAAACCTACTTCATTTAAAGTCTTAATAAGAGGGGTAATTGGTCGGTTTAGCAATCGTGGCGTACCCGTAATTAGCCAATGCCCAGGTAATGCTGCTGTAATGGCACAAAGAAAACGGAATGCAGCTCCACAGTCTTTTACATCAATAACATGAAGCTCGTTACTATTTCGTCCTGCTTCAATCTGTTGCAATGCTCGATGAACAATCATAACATCGTTGCTTTCTGTCTCTGCAATTGGAAGAATTTCTCTGTAAAGGACATAGTGTGAAATCAGTTTTCTAATTAGAAAACTTTTGGAGTGCGGCAGTGTAATTTCTATTGATGACATTTTGCAAAAAAAAATCCACCGCAAAAATACGATGGATTTTTAATTAAATTATGGGTTCGTGCTATTTTTTGATAAAATTCTTCACAACAACGCCATTGTCATTACTAATGCGAACTAAATACATACCTGTTGAGTATCCAGAAATGTCAACTTTAGCAGAAGTATTGTTCATCATTTGAGTAGCAATTTTTCTTCCATATACATCGTAAATATCTAATGTTGAGTTAATGAGAAGATCGTTGCTAAGTCTAATTTCGATGTGTGAAGTTGCTGGGTTCGGGAAGAGAAGAACAGCAGCATCTAAATCAATCTCTTCAATGCCAGTCTCTTCTGCAAATACGATCTCAATAGTGTGGTTAGCAACAACAGATGAGAATGTGTATTCGTTGTTTGTTGGAATAGCTGTTTCAATATTGTCAACTAACAATTGTTGAGTTGTAGCACCTTCGTTAGCCGTGAAAGAGAAAGTGATGTCAGTTCCTTCTTGAACGGTAACAGTTCCGCTTGGCGTAATAGAACCAGGACCTGTAGCAGTAGCTGTGATCGTGTAAGTCGTAACATCACCTGCTAAGGTTGTGAAAGGTATTTCAGCAGACCAATCGCTTTCATTGGATGCATCACATACTGATTTAACTCGAACAACGTAGTTGGTAGAAGCGGTTAATCCTGTAATATTATAAGTAGTTGTTGTTAATGTTGGAGAAGCTGTCCAGTTGGAAGCCGTTGCTAATTTATATTCTACGATCCAAGCACTTTCTGTACTTGTCCAACTTACGTTTGCTGAGTTAGAAGCTGCATTCACTTGAACGTTAGTTGGAGTATCGCAAGGATCACCTACAGCAGAACAATTTGTTACGATAGTAAGGATTGGTGAGCTGGCGTTAGTCATATCTACAGAGCTGAACAACTGATTTCCAGCAGGATCTAAGATAGTTAGAGCAACTTCATTATCATAAAATCCTTCTATCCAGTTGAACATAGTACTGATATTGTCACACAGCATAACGTGGAATGTGTCCGTATAAGAATTACCTAATCCGTAGTGATCGATAGCTTCAATAGTGGCAATAGTAATGCTGTTCTGTTCGATAACAAGAGCACCACCATTCCATCCGTCACCATAGGAGTCAGTGCAAATAAATGTGTACTCACATTGCTCTGAAAGATCGCAGATAGTCGTATTGAATTGGATAGGAGAAGACCAATTGCTGATGTCACCGCTGCCGCAGTTAGCACGAACGTAAACTTGGTAATTGGTTGCTGCAGTAAGACCTGTTAGAGTAAATGGGTTGGTAGTGGCTGTTACTATAGTTCCTTCCGTGTCAATGTCAAATCCTACAGCACCATATACAATATCCCAAGAGGTTTCAGCACCATTGGAAGTCCAAGCTAAATCTACATTGGTTTGAGATATGTTGCTGACTGTTAGTCCGCTTGGTGAAGGACAAGTTGGCAAAGTGTTGAAAGATACGAGGTTGGAGAATGGACTGACGTCGGTGCCATTCCCGCAATCAGAAGCAACACGTACAGAATATGACATATCAGGAGTTAAGCCTGTCAGTTGGTAATTGGTAGAATAAACGGTGGTTTCAGTCCAGATGGAATCGGTTGAAATTTTGTGGTAAACAATCCATTCTGAAGCGGTTCCGTTTTCAGTCCAGCTGAGGTCAACCGTTGTAGCAGTGATGTTGGTAGCTGCTAAATTACTTGGGATAGGACAAGTGATTTCGCTAATCATAATGTTGTCAACAGCTGCAGGTGGGTCGTTCTGAATACTTCCATCATTATGCCAAGAAAAATAGAGGCGTCTTACACCATCAGTATCATATCCTGGCAATGTGTAGTTGAAATTGGTAAATGTAGATTGTTGGTTCATATTTGAACTATTCAATTTGGTAGTTCCATTGAAACCGCTTGAATAATTTGAGCAGTTAGCATTAGTGATTTCTACAACATTTCCAATAAAGACATTCATATAGTCACAGCAAGACTCAGCAGTAGCTTTCCAATCAAATGAGATGATGTATCCGTTGGTACTTGCTGGGAAGAAGATATCTCTGTATGCCCAGTTGTTGGTATAGCTGGTGCCGTATGCATTGGTAGCGCCATTGTTATTGGATATATACATGGATTTAGTTCCACCATTATTGGTTGCAGTGCCAATGTGCCATTTGTTATTTCCTGAATTATTGTAGAATGACCAATTCGGATTTGCCATTTCAAAGTCGCAAGTGTATGGAAGCTGCGCAGGAATTTGAGTAGTGGTAAAGTCAATTCTTTCCCAATCACTGATATCGCCAGCATCACAGTTTGCACGTACGTATGCAGAATATTCGGTTGTGGATTGTAGATTGGATTCTGTGTATGTGTTGGAATAAACGTAGTTGATGTTGGTTACGGTGTCCCAATCAACAGGACCAGCGGGGAGGATAACAACTTCCCAAACACTTTCAGATGAACCTGGCGACCAAGTTAAAGTTACGTTGCTGTCGTCAATGTTTGTTACAGCCAAGTTCTCTACATGAGGACACATCGGAATTGCGTTAATATTAACCTCATCTAAATATATATTATTGCTAGAACCGAAAGGTGCGCGGAAGGCAATGTGGTGACCGTTGCCATTATAACTACGGGTGTAGAATTCTTGTCTTTCCCAAGTATCTGCAACGATAGGTTGGATAGTACCGATGGTTGTGAAAGATAATGCATCTGAAGGATCATTCATAATTCCTACTTCCAAAGTGTAGGAGGTAGATGTACCGTATGTGTAGAATGAGATTATCAAACTGTCCATTTCGATTTCGTCGGCTAATCGCGGGGTAGTTGCAATTGAGTAGAAGGATGATCCTCCATTATTCATTTGCAATGATTTACCTCCTGATGTGGTGGAATATGTTGTGCTTGTTTTAGGATAATTTCCATCAGGATAGGTGCTTAATTTATTCCAACAATTAGGAATGGTGTTGACATCTGTACTGTCGAAATTCTCAACAAGTGGTAATGTTGCGAGTGGTTCGCAAGGAGTTGCAAAGGAGCGTGTGTTGTAACTGCTGTATTCGCCAGGATTGCAAACTGAGCGTAAACGAACATCGTACTCACTTCCTGCCAAAAGATTGGATAATGTGTATGTATTTTGATTTTGTGTACCTTCTGAAATCCAAATGGAGTCTGCAGAAAGTTTGTATTCCAATTCCCATTCGGTTTCTTGATAACCAGGAGCCCATAAAAGTTCTGCGGTATTAGGGGTAATGTTGCCGATTACAAGATTGGGTACAACACAAGAAATAGTGGAGTCACAATCTCCTACAAAAATTATATTGTTTCTGAATGTGCGGAGTGTTAATGTTCCAGGAGAGTTTGGATTATAGTTGGTACCATCATTATATATGCTGTAAGAGGTTCCACTATGACCTGAAAAATAGGTACTACTACTATAAGAGCCTGTATTGTCGTCAACAGAAACTACAATGCTTCCTCCTGTATAGATGAAAATAGAGTCAAATGTGATTTCCAACCAACCTTCATTGGCCATAGATACGCTTCCTGAGAAAACCTTAGTATGAGATGCTACAGAGGTATAGCCGGTCAGTGACGTTGCAGTTTCGTTGCCAAGGTATATATCCCAATTGCGGTTTTGTGAAGTTGCGGTTTCAATGTGGAATTTCAAACCTCTTATGATGTTGCTGCTTCCTATCTCAGTTGCCGTGTATAGTTGTTGGGAAAATGAGTAGTTGTAAAATGAATTAGTAGGAATATAGCTGTTAGTGTTGGTTCCGTTGCCAATGGTGACTTCTCCTCCTGCTAAACAACGTGTGACGAAAGAAATGGAAATAGTATCACTATATCCGTTATCGCAAGATGCATAGAGAATTGCTTCGTATGCTGTGCCTTGTTGCAAGTTGGATAGTAAGCAATTTGTACCCATCGGAGTTGCGGTTTGCCAGTTGTCCAAACCTTGCTCGGAATACTCAATGTTATAGGTGGTTGATGGGTCAACTAAGTCGCTAACATTCCAAGAAAGATATGCTGAACTACCTGTAATTTGTGAAGCTGCAAAATTGATTGGAGTACCACATCCGCTGATAACCTCTACAACAACGTCGTCAATGTATGCGAATGAAGAGTATGTTTCAGGAGAAAGAAATGCGATTCGACCAGGTTCGCCTTGATAATTGCTAAAATATGTAGTGAATTCATACCAAGTGTTGGTAGATTCAAGCAAACTTCCATCAATTGATTTTACTGGAGTAAATGTGGAAATGTCTGTAGGATCAGTGATTACACCCACTTCGATATGTCCGTATGATGCGGAAGTTTTAAGCACTTTAAAGGAAACTTGAAGTGTGTTAATAGGGTATAGTTCTGATGAAATGCTAGGGAGAATTGCTGCAGAGTGGTTGTCTGAATATGAATAGAAATATAATGAGCCAGAACCAGATGCGTGTTGTGTGTTGCTGATATACGGATAGCTTGATGTTGTATTTTTCTTCCAACAATTAGGATATGCTGAGTTTCCTGTTCCGTAGGTGTCGAAATCCTCAACATAAGGCAATTGCTCAATTGGAAGACATTCCGTACGGAAAGAGGTCATTGCCCAATGGCTGTTGTCAGGAGAACAATTAGCGCGTACATATACGTCATAATCTGTATTGTCAACGTATCCTGTTAATATGTAGAAGGTATCAGTTACACTAATGGGTGTGCCAGAGCTGACATGGTTGCCAGAAGGAACGCAAACTACTTCGTAGCCAGAGTCTGTGTCATGCCCTGTCCAATTTATTGTGGCACCTTCTGAAGTGATGTTAGATACAGATAAGGTATTAGGCATTCTGCAAGTGATAGGGTCTCCAATTAAGAAGCGAATATTATTTCTGTTGGTTGATAGGGTTCCTGTAGGAGTTTGATTTTCAGGATTGTATGAAGCTCCATCCTGATAAGTGTATAATGTGGTATTGCCTGTTGCTATGTGATACCTGAAGCTTGGATCACTATTTAAATAACTTCCAGTATTATTAACTACTGCTACAACAATGTTGCTTACACCGTCCCATTCGAAAGGAGTATTGAAAGGAATCGTAACCCAAT
>Ga0233364_1000184_pt1 | contig 11053 bp, 5 predicted proteins | sample ElkDunMinimDraft_19_FD_180675 | JGI IMG/M metagenome (GOLD analysis project Ga0233364, IMG submission 180675) | Fecal eukaryotic communites from dung pellets of Tule Elk in California, USA - Elk Dung C2 | ecosystem: Host-associated > Mammals > Digestive system > Large intestine > Fecal | place...
CATTTCTCGTTGATGGAGTTATTGCTCGGATCAACTAACGCATCGATGCTTTCTTGGGTTTTCTCGTCGATCACTCTGGAAGTAAGTCGCTTGTAAATATTGAGAAGTTCTTCCCGATAGTTGCATAACTCCTTGAAAACGATTCCCTCCGGGTGATTTAGAAATAGGAAGAATACACTCTTCTGCAACGGCGTTAACTTGATTTCTATATTGTTATAGTCGGGTAGGAAAATCTTAAAATCACTGGTGATGTGTAGGTGGCTCAGCGTAATATTTTGCTCAAACAATTCCATCAATTGCGTCTCTGTAATGCCTTTTAATTTTAGCTTTTTAACCCGTTCTAAAATTTCTACTGCTAGTTTTTTAGCATCCTCGTCAAATTCTCTCTCTGTATCGTATGTCGGAAATACTATTTTACAATATTTAGGTTCAGGATTGTAATCATAGCGCCGCTTATTGATAATATTCAGATACAGGTGTACCTCTCCGCAAAAATCTCTTGGCTTGTAAAGCGGATAAAAACTAAAATAATAGTTCTGACCTGCAGGTTGAGGAATCTCATTTTTATTATTGTAATAGTAATCTTTATCAGGTTTAATAGGTACAAAATGAAGAAAACCAGGGTTCGTAATATTTCCTCCTACAACGTATTGATTTATCTCCTGACAAGATATAATATTCTGTTTAATAGGGAATTTCTCAGGATTGTAAAAAGGAAAGTTGTATTGAATAAATTCGTTAGAAAGAGGTTTGTTTAGCGGTGGAAAAATGAATCTAAAATCATTGTCCTCAAAAATCTGATTTGTTTCATCGAAATTTTCTTCAATAAATTTATAGATGCTAGGATAATAGTGAGTGTTGTCAATATATATTACTTCATCATAATTGGGTCTAAAAGGCAAATCTTTGGATAAAATAACATACGGAAGTTGCAATTCATAAGGAGTAATATTTTTATCAAAACTCTTATCTAACCAATCTTCTAATCGTTCTTCTTGCTCTTTCTTAATCAATTCATATTTTTTATAACCTTTACGATTTGAATTTCTTTCTCTTTCTTGTGCAGAATAACGATCGCGCTCTTTCTTAGAAATGATGCAAAAGATAATCTCGCATATATATTCTAAGAACGTAAAGAGAATAAATAGTAATGGATGAAAAATTATTTTTATGAGATTAAGCACAATCTCTTTAAGTACAGATGACAATGCTTTTTTGCGTCTCTCTTTTTTTCGTTTTAGTTGCTTAGAAAAAGTTTTTATGGAATCTAAAAGCTGAATTACTTGCAATGAAAACGATTTAAAGATTATGTAAATTTTATATTCACGTGCTAACCATCGTCCCCAAGGGAAGATAAGCATAATAAGTTTGAGAAGAATGTAGGAACCTAAAATGATAAGGAAGATTTTCATACAATAAGTTTTAGTTGCATCAATATGCAAAAATAGTAAATTTATAAATTAAAATCCCCCCGTAATAAAAAAAGCAACCCCTTAAGGTTGCTTTGCGGAGAGAGCGAGATTCGAACTCGCGGTAGGGTTACCCCTACGACAGTTTAGCAAACTGTTGGTTTCAGCCACTCACCCATCTCTCCGTTGCTAAATGCGAGTGCAAAAATATAATTTTTTTTAATGCACTCAGCAGAAAAAATAAAAAAAACTATTTTTTTATTTCAGGATGTATGATAAAATAGTATTCGCTGTTGCTATTGTAATAATTTAAGAATCTTTCCAATTCCATTGCAGGACGATTTTTGATAAAATCATCTAATGTAGATAGTTGTAAACCAACATCTTGTATAAATTCATAAAGTTCCTTAGGAGAGGTTCCATAAAAATCGCTTGCGCCTAATCCGCATTCAAAAACAATATGTGGTTTGTCGCGTTTTAGCAACTCTTTGGCACCTTTTAATACGCCAAATTCACCTCCTTCGACATCAATTTTGATAAAATGAATCTTTGTTTTGGAAGAAATCAGGTTATCGAGTGTATTTACGGCAACAGGAATCTCTTCGATTTCGGGAGTTTCAACGGCATATTTTCGTTGGCGTAGTCCGCTGTACGCTGGTGCATTCTTGACAAAATTGAAAGTGGTTTTACCTTCGTAATCTGCCAACGCGCAGTCGTGTACACAGACTTTCTCACCAAATTTCTGCTGTAGCTGTTGCACCAAGTGCGGAATCGGTTCAAAAGCGAAGTGATTGCCCTGCGGAGCTAAATGCAAAATCTCTTCCAAAATTTCGCCTTTGTGCGCACCAATATCAATACAATTTGAATCTTTCGTAATCACTCTGCGCATAATCTCTCCTGTCAACCGGTCATATTTGAGGTTTTTTGTCAGGTCGATTTTACAAGTAACCAAGATCTTTCGAAGTATTTCTTTTATCTTTTCTTTCATTATTTTTTCGCTGTTGTCGTATCAATTTTGTGTAAGTAATAGAGTTTGTATGTGTCAAGCCAAAAGAGGGAGTGTTTTTTTAGAATTTTCCTCTTCATAAATTTCTGAATAGGGTAGAGGAAATATAAAATTATGATGTTGTTGTCTTTTAGAATGGTGTACGTGGTTAGCAGTTTGCTCTCTTGAACCAAACTTTTTTTGTCAGTAGTTGTCGTCCAAAGTTTCCAAAGGTTTTCTACTGCCGTTTCTGTTTTTTTAAGAAATTGCTCGTTAGTGTCAAGCCCGTCGTGATAGAGCGTATTGTCGATATGGTAAATCGGAATTGTTTGTCGTTTTAATTCTGTGCCAAAGAGCGTGTCTTCATTTCCATAACTCTTCACAGATTCATCAAATTGTATATAATTAAATATAGTACGAGTTAGCAGTAGATTGAACGGAGTGAAGATTCGGTAAGGATGTTTATTTCGGGTTTCTGCAGGAAGTTGTTCTCGTTGGCAACCATAAATCCAGCGCAAACGGTAATCAGGCGCAGGCTCTATGTTGCGATAGCCAATGCCGCCGTTAATAACAAAACGTTCTTCGTCTTCGTGCCTTGTAATTTCGTCAATGTATCGCTGGATATAATCTTGCCGAATCATATTTGCATCACAATCGATGAAGAGTAGGTAGGTGTATTGTGCTTGCTTTGCCAAAAGATTACGGGTGCGCGAACGTCCTGCATTGCTTACATTTCGTTCATAAGTAACGTTGCGCAAGCGTGATAGCGACATGTTTTCCAGGTGAAATTTCTCTTCCGAAGTGTCATCGCGCAGCAAAATCTCAAAAGGAAGATTGCACATCTCCAATTGAGAGTGCAATCCCATTACGAGTTTTGTAACTGATTGATTATAAATTGGTATGAGAACGGAAATCATCTATAAGCCAGAATCAATCAACTCGCCGTTCTCAATGCAGATTGTGCGAGATGGAAATTTGTCAATCATCAGGAAGTCGTGGGTAGCTATCAAAACGGTTGTTCCACGCTTGTTGATTTCGTGAAAAACTTGGAAAATCTCCTCCGAAGTGATGGGATCCAAGTTGCCTGTAGGTTCATCAGCTAACAGAACCGCAGGGTCGTTAAGCAATGCGCGTGCAATGCAAACTCGCTGCTGTTCGCCTCCCGACAATTGGTGTGGATATTTATGTCCTTTGGTGTGTAGGTCAACCATTGTCAGCACTTGCGTAACCCGTTTCTCCATTTCGGCTCGATTTTTCCAACCGGTTGCGCGCAACATAAAGAAAAGGTTTTCGTCAACCGTCTTATCCTGAAGAAGTTGATAATCTTGGAATACGATTCCCATCTTGCGGCGCAAATAGGGGACATGACGCTTTTTGATAGTTGCTAAGTTATAACCCGCAATCCAAGCTTCGCCATTATGAACCTTTTCGTCAGCAATTAGCAATTTCAAGATAGAAGATTTACCCGAACCTGTTTTTCCAATCAAGTAAACAAATTCTCCTTGTTGAATTGTTAGGTTTACGTGAGGAAGAACGAGTAGATTGCGTTGAAAAATATCTACATTGTTTATATAAATAGTAGGTTTACTTGCAGCAATCTCGGCTTCCAAAGCTTTACGAGCTTTTCTTCCGCGCACTTTTTTAGGTTTTACATCCGCCTCTTGGGGTGTAGAAATCTTTTCACTAATATTCTCTACACTTGCATTCTCTTCAGGGAGCGATTCCGCTGTTGGGTTGATTTCCTTTTCCATAAAAGTTAAGATTAAATATCAATATTAGCGTAATGCGCATTTTGTTCAATAAATTCACGGCGTGGCGGTACATCGTCACCCATCAACATTGAGAAAACTCTGTCTGCCTCGGAAGCATTTTCAATGGTTACTTGGCGCAATGTACGACGAGTTGGGTCCATTGTGGTTTCCCATAACTGATCTTCACCCATCTCACCCAAACCTTTGTAGCGTTGTACGTGAATACCCGCTTCGCTTCCACTGCTCTTGGTTAGTTCATCAATAATCTGTTTGCGTTGTTCTTCGTCCCAAGCATATTGTCCTGTTTTACCTTTTTTAACCAAGTAGAGTGGGGGAGTTGCAATGTAAACGTACCCCAACTCAATCAACTCTTTCATGTAGCGGAAGAAGAAGGTGAGAATTAATGTTGCAATGTGGCTTCCGTCCACATCGGCATCGGTCATGATAATCACTTTATGATAACGTATTTTTTCCGTATTCAATGCTTTGCTATCTTCAGCAGTACCGATGGTAACGCCTAATGCGGTATAGATGTTTTTAATTTCATCGCTTTCAAAAGCTTTATGTTGCATTGCTTTCTCAACATTCAAGATTTTACCTCTCAAAGGCAAAATAGCTTGAAAACGGCTATCACGACCCTGCTTTGCAGTTCCACCTGCAGAGTCTCCTTCGACGAGGAATAGTTCGCATTCGGCAGCATTCTTAGAGGAGCAATCCCAAAGTTTGTCGGGAAGTCCAGATCCTCCGAAAACATTTTTACGTTGTACTAATTCGCGAGCTTTGCGTGATGCATGACGCGCTGTTGCCGCCAAGATAACCTTGTTGACAATCTCTTTCGCATCGCGAGGATTCTCTTCCAAATAATTGGTCAACATTTCTCCTACCATCTGGTCAACAATACCCGCAACATCACTATTTCCCAATTTTGTCTTGGTTTGTCCTTCAAATTGAGGTTCTGCAACTTTTACCGAAATGATAGCGGTTAGTCCTTCACGGAAGTCATCACCTGAGATGTCTATTTTCTGTTTCTCTAACTTCTCCAACATCTTGTTATCATCAGCATATTTTTTTAGGGTACGAGTCAATGCACGTCTAAAACCTGTTAAGTGCGTACCTCCTTCAATAGTGTTGATGTTGTTAACGTATGAGTGAATGTTTTCAGTGTATGAGTTGTTGTATTGCATCACCACTTCTACAGGCACATTCTGTTTTTCGCCCTCCATGTAGATGCAATTTTCCATAATCTTTTCGCGTGTGCCATCCAAATAGTTGATGAAATCTTTCAAACCATTTTCAGAATAGTAAACGTGGTGTTTATGTTCACCATTCTCTTCGGTTACGCGCTCGTCAATAATCTCTAATTTGATTCGTTTATTCAAGTATGCTAACTCTTTCAAACGAGTTGCTAATGTTTCAAATTTATATTCTGAAACAGTGAAAATATCATCGTCTGGCGTAAAGGTGATTTGTGTTCCTCGTTGTTCGGTGCTACCCACCTCTTTTACGGGATAGAGCGGCTTTCCATATTTATATTCCTGCATGTAATGAATGCCATTTCTAAAAACTTCCGCTTTCAGATATTTCGACAAAGCATTCACACACGATACACCAACACCGTGTAAACCTCCAGAAACTTTGTAAGAATCTTTGTTAAATTTACCACCAGCGTGAAGAACTGTCAAAACAACTTCTAAAGCAGAACGTTTCTCCTTTTCGTGAAAATCGGTAGGAATACCACGCCCATTGTCCAATACAGAAATCGAATTTCCCTCATGAATGGTTACTATGATGTGGTTACAATGCCCTGCTAAAGCTTCATCTATCGAGTTATCAACAACTTCATAAACTAAGTGGTGCAAACCGCGCTCGCTGATGTCGCCAATGTACATCGCTGGACGTTTGCGTACAGCCTCCAAACCTTCTAATACCTGAATGTTGTCGGCTGTGTATTCTTCATGTGCATTTTGTGTAGTTAGATTGTTTTCTAATTCATTCATAATCAGCAATATAAATTTTCAGATAATATTCTGCAAATATAGTAAAAAATCTTTAAAGATGTATAGGCTTTAGAGACTATTTTTTTCTTTTTTTATTTGGGCGTTCCGGCTCTTTTCTATCACACAAAGCCGCGCGCTCGCCGTCAGGCTTTCCGCTCAAATTTCGCGCCTTTTTCTCTCGCATCAATCCCAACTAAAACCCAAATTTCATAGACCTAAACTATAAAATCTAAATTCAGAATCGGCGCTCATAACCGCTGCAATCCTTAACGCAACTTCCCGAACCTAATCTTTCTATCATATTTATCTTGCCTCTCGCTCGGGTAGGGAAGAGGTAAAAAAATATTTCTATCGAAAAACTCTCAATTTTCTCTATAAAATCAATAAATCCAATTGTTCTTTCTGTGATTACAAAAGTAAAATTCAATATATTGTTACAAATGTAATACAAACGATATTTTGTAAACAAATGTAAATTATATTGTGTACAAATATAACATAATCAATTTCTGTTATTGAATAGAATCTTATACAGATGTAATCAAAATTCTTCTATATAGATAGGTCTCTCACCTATTTTTGATAAAATTTTTCCTTAATTATTTCTGTTATGCAGTACATTAACTTTTAATGTATAATCTTTTGATTTTCAATATAAATATATGTTTTTATTAAAGTGTTAGATTATGTAAATGCACTTTCTTATTAACGAGCATAGGTTTTAAATATTAATGTTAGTAATATTAACTATATCAGTTTATTATCTATCATTATTTAAAGTTATAGTTTTATATTTTTCAACAAAATCTATTTTGGGATTCTCTGTTTGTTTAAAATTGTTATTTTTGCGTTTCCGATTGTAAAACAGATAAGCGCTGTTCTATGGTGGGTTGTTTTTTTTGTAAACATTTTTATTTTTACATTTGTAATATGGTAGAAAGAATAAAGCAATTAATCGACACTTTACAAGTTTCACACACACAATTTGCAGAAACAATTGGCATCAATCGTTCAAATTTGACACATCTTTTTTCTGGAAGAAATCAACCCAGTTTGGATTTGGTGAAAAAGATTTTGGTGGCATATCCGCAAGTAAAAACGGAATGGTTGATTATGGGAGTGGGCGAAATGTTTACGCAAGATCGTTCTGCTTCTGTATCTGAGCCGAAACAAACGGTGGCTTCTCATACAGTGAAATCCTCAGTGGCTCGAGAGCCAATAACGTTAGATCTTTTTGCAACACATGAGGAAAATCCCGCTTCTGTGGCTGAGTTTTCGCAAACACAAGAACCTATTTCTGAAACTGAGATTTCTGCCTCAGAAATGCAAGTTGTCGAGCCGCCAACTGAGATTACGGAGCAAGTTCCCTCAATCACTACTCGTAAAAATAGCGCAAAACGGAGTTCCGAAAATGGCGGAGAATCCAATATTCGCACGCGTCGTGAATATTCTCCCCGAATTTCTCATTCTCAGAGCGATAAAAAGTTGGAAAAAGTGATTCTTTTCTTCTCTGATGGTACTTTTGAAGTGTATCAGAATTAATGGGACGTCTGACAATTTTACTAATCCAACCCATTAGCGGAATTAAATCAGTGTATATTTAAGGTTACAATTGATACAATTGAAGTATTAATTGGTCTTATATTTATTCACCAATCTGTCGAATTTTATTACCTATAATTAGAATATGATTCAGTTTATTTATTATTAGTGTCCGGTAAAACTTTTTTGCCAAAATAAAAAAAGAGACTGTTTTCTTTTGCAGGATTCAGCCCTTTTTCGTTATTTAGCAGTTACTACACACATTCAAATAACTATGGGCAAAAGTACACATTTTATCGGACAGCCGTTGTATTCTCAAGTAATAAAACTGCTCTGTAAGTCAAAAATTCTTCAAATCAGCGAGGATTTAGGCGGAGAACGCTATACAAAACGCTTTAATGCGTGGATTCATCTGGTGGTAATGCTTTATGCCGTAATCAAGCGGTTTGACTCTCTGCGTGAGATTACGACATCCCTATTGGCAGACACCCATATATAGGGATAACGTTCAAAATCGGCCGCAGTATGCTTGCAGATGCCAATAGACGTCGCCCGCAAGACATATTTGAAGCCGTAGAAAAAAAGGCGGCATAAAGGTGCATACTGTCAATACGCTGACACCAGAAAACACAAACTCATATCATTACTAACCAATGACATGGACTCAGTCCCTGAAGACATTATAGCCATTTACCGCCAGCGATGGGAGATTGAGCTGCTTTTCAAGCAAATCAAGCAGAACTTCCCACTGAAATAGTTCTATGGCGAAAGTGCCAATGCCATAAAGATACAAATTTGGGTGACATTGATTGCGAACCTGATACTGATGGTGATGCAGAGGCGGCTGGAGCGGAAATGGAGCTTCTCGGGACTGGCCACAATGCTCAGAATAGCGCTGATATATTATGTGAATTTCTACAGCTTGTTTAACAATCCTGAGAAAGACTGGGAGAACATGGCGGTTTTTGATGAAATTTCGCCACATCAATTAACTCTTTTCTGAATCGGGGGGCTTGGAATTGGAAAATAAAGATATCAACCGCATAAATACTGCGATTAAGACACACTTTTATGCCCTTTGAAATTTTTATCGGACACCAATAATAAAAAGATAAAAGAAAATTTGTACTTTTGCGCCCGAATTTAAAAAAGGAGAAGGTGACAAAAGGTGTTCGTTTTTTGAGAATTACTCTCACGCTGCTTATGGTGGCGTACTTGTCGGCTGTTTCTTATTACAAACATATACACATTGTTGATTCAGAGATAGTTGCTCACTCTCATCCATATCAAAACGATACACACAAGCACAATATTTCAGACTTTTCTTTCTATCAATCTCTTTCCAATATCGAGACTGAGGTTTCTTTCTTATCTGTTGATTTTGCGCCAATTTTTGGGAAAAGTTCCGAAATTCTGCCTGCTACACTCCTTTTTTGTGTACAATTCTTCCCATTGTATTACTCTTTGCGTGCACCACCAGCGCTTTCAAGAATCAATTCCGCTGTCTGAGTCTTTTCATAGATAAACTTTGTTATGCGGAATGCTCGCCAATTTTAATTAAAATCATTTTGATTTTATATGCTAATTCGTTAGTAATAGTTACCTTAATCTGATTAAGAATTTTCTATTTTTACTAACAATTAGTGATATTTTACTTTGACTTTTACGTCCACTTTTGCTTTAAGAAATTTTGTGGCAAAGTCATGAGTTAATATTGAAAATTCAAATAAAAATTAGCAATGAAAAGAGTAATATTTCCTTTAATCTTATTTTTGTTATCGTGTCCTATTTTTGCACAAAACAATAATAATCAAACAGATGCACATCTAATGGGACACGTTATTGATGGTACTACAGGTAACCATTTGCCTTTTGTGACAATTCATGTAAAAGGGACAACTTTGGGGGCTGTTTCTGATGCGTCTGGACATTATTTTATTACAAATCTGCCAATAGGGGAGCATACGGTATCTTTTTCGCGTGTGGGATATGAAACACAGGAAAAATCGTTATTGTTGAAAACCGGAGAAACCAAAGAGATGAATGTTGTATTGAATAAAGAGTCGATATTGATGAATCAGGTAGTGGTTTCTGCCAATAAATATGAAACGAAAAAGCGCGAGGCATCTAATATTGTGAATGTGATTTCGCCTAAGATTTTTGAGTCAACAGCTTCTAATACAGTGTCAGATGTGCTGGATTATCAAACGGGGGTGCGAGTGGAGATGTCTTGTTCTAACTGCGGAGTTCCGCAACTTCGTATCAATGGTTTAGAGGGTCAATATACTCAGTTACTGATGGATAGTCGTCCGATTTTCTCTTCTTTAGCATCAGTTTATGGTTTGGAGCAGATTCCGGCAGGTATGGTAGATCGTGTGGAGGTGGTGCGCGGTGGTGGCTCCGCATTGTATGGTTCAAATGCAATTGGAGGGGTTGTGAATATTATCACGAAAGAACCTGTTCGTAACTCTCTGAATATTTCCAACAATACGCAAGTTATTGGCGGTAAAGCGTGGGATAACAATACAAACCTTAACGGATCTTTTGTCTCTTCTGATTCCAAAATTGGCGTCTTCCTCTTCGGCGTGCTCCGCCAACGCCAAGCTTACGACCACGACGCCGATGGCTTTTCTGAAATTCCTCGTCTGAATAGCGCAACTTTAGGTTTTCGTTCCTATTTTAAAATTTCAAACCTCTCTAAGTTGACATTTGAATATCACCACGTTAAGGAGGATAGGCGCGGTGGAAATCTATTAGATCGCCCTGAACACGAAGCCGATATTGCTGAAAGTTTGAAACATAAAATCGATGCAGGAAATATCCGCTGGGACTATGTTTCCAAGAACGGACGCCATTTTGCTACTACGTATGCTTCACTGCAACACATTGGCCGAAATTCTTACTTCGGTACCGAGAAAGACCCCAATGCGTATGGTGCAAGTGACGATATTACCGCAGTGGCAGGTGGTCAGTATCGCTACCATATGAATAAGTGTCTTTTTATGCCTGCCGACCTTTCCGCAGGTGTCGAATATAGCTACAATCGCCTGCGTGACCAAATTATGGGATATGGTCGTGATTTGCTGCAAAATGTGCATATTTACGGTGGTTATGTGCAAAATGAGTGGAAAAATAAGCAAGTTTCTTTCCTTGTTGGCGTGCGTGCAGAAAAACATTCTATGCTGAAAAATCCTATCTTCTCGCCTCGCGCCAACGTGCGCTACACACCAATCGATGAGATTGTTCTCCGAGCCTCATACGCTAGCGGCTATCGCGCACCGCAAACCTATGACGAAGATTTGCACGTGGGCGCTGTGGGTGGCGAAGTTTCTCTGATTCAGCTCGATCCAAATCTACGACCCGAGAAAT
>Ga0233364_1000187_pt1 | contig 10948 bp, 7 predicted proteins | sample ElkDunMinimDraft_19_FD_180675 | JGI IMG/M metagenome (GOLD analysis project Ga0233364, IMG submission 180675) | Fecal eukaryotic communites from dung pellets of Tule Elk in California, USA - Elk Dung C2 | ecosystem: Host-associated > Mammals > Digestive system > Large intestine > Fecal | place...
AATTAAGATACCTAAAAAAAGATTATCAGAATTTCAAAAGTTATTTAAAAACGCAATCATATCCAAAACATATGGATTATGTGAATAGTGATTATGCACCTAACTTATTGAAGTTTATGAAAATTAGAATCAATAGTCAGAGAACAAATTCATATTATAAATTTCTGGTAGGTATTGGTGAAGATGTTCCATTATTTTCAGAAGAACAAGTTATTGCTATAAATTACCTTTCAAGTCATTTGCCGTTAGTGCGGAGACATGAATTCCTCATTGCAAAACACTTACTACATGGTGAGTGTCAAGAATTAAAGCTTCGCCAATATCTTAAAAAAGAAATAAGCGGATATACCGATGAGCAGTTTAACCATGCATTACAGTTTATGATTGAAGGAGGGGTAGTTGCGCAATTTGACAACATGATAAAATTCAGATGTGAAGTTGATCAAGAATTTATTGAATACGTTGATGATTTGATGGAGTATGGTTTGTCACAATATTCTGTAAGATATACTACAGATGATGAAGATTTCTTACTTTATCAAGATTACCGTCAAGATCAAGCTTTGCTTAAGATTCTTGAAAACCCCAAACACAATCAGTATGGCACATATTATAAAAATGGCAACATGTACATATTTGCAGGACTTAAAAAAGATGGTTCTGTGCAAGAACACCTGAACTATAAGGACAAATTCTTAGATAAAGAAACATTCCAATGGGAAAGTATTGCCAACATATCTGCAAAAGATGAACGATTGCAACAAGATTGCAGCAAGGCATATATTTTTGTACGAAAAGTGAAATCAGAAAATGGAATCACTTTACCCTACACATTCGTTGGTACAGGACATTTACAGAATCCACGTAAAAACGCAACAACAAATGGTTCAATACTGTATGATATTCATTTGGATAATCCGTTACCAAATGATTTGATGGAAGATTTCCAATGGATAGATTAATAATTATATATAATGAAACGTATAGAAGTTGTTGCAGCAATTATACATCATAATGGAGCATATTTTGCCACTCAGCGTGGATATGGCGAGTTTGAAGGTATGTGGGAGTTCCCTGGTGGAAAGATCGAAACAGGAGAGTGCGCAGAGTCTGCACTTAAACGAGAAATCCAAGAGGAGTTGGGGGTTGATATAACTATCGACAAGTTTCTATGTACGACAGACTATGACTATCCTTCGTTTCATCTAACAATGCACTGTTATCTATGTAGCGTAGTGTCAGGCGAGATAGAGTTGCGAGAACATAAATCGGCTCGTTGGCTAACTGCAGAAACACTTGATAGTGTAGAGTGGTTGCCAGCTGATAAATATATTATTGATGAACTTAAGCGATATAAATAACATTATTGTAATGACCAAAATATCCATCCGATTCTACAAAGACCGTGAGGTGCGAGCCATTTGGGATGAGGAAAAATCCAAATGGTGGTTCTCTGCGGTTGATATTGTGGCTGCTATTACAGAAAGCCCTCGCCCGCGTGTGTACTGGGGTACTGTAAAAAGTCGTCTAAAAACCAAAAATCCTCAGTTGTATTCAAAATGTATACAACTGAAATTAACTGCTGCCGATGGTAAGAAATATGCTACAGATTGTTTTATACAAGACGATATAACGGAATTGGTAAAAGCAATCCCAAGCAAGCGAAGTACTGATTTCCTCGACTGGTTTACATACAGCGACAATACCATTGACGGACAGAGTCGCAAGAAGGCTTATTCGTTGTTTGAAAGTGGTATGCTGAATAGTTTAGAGCCGGGTAGCATTAAATGTTTGCAACAGATTCACGCCTACCTGTTTGGTGGCTTGTATGAATTTGCTGGGCAGATTCGCACAAAGAATATCAGCAAGGGTGGTTTTACATTTGCTAATGCATTGCACTTCTCAACCATCTTACCAACAATTGAGAATATGCCCGAAACAACCTTCGATGAGATTGCCGACAAGTATATTGAAATGAATGTTGCTCATCCATTTATGGAGGGTAATGGTCGTAGCACTCGCATTTGGCTGGACCTTATGTTCAGGCGTTCATTGAAGAAGTGTGTCGATTGGAGTAAGATTGATAAGAACGACTATCTGTACGCTATGCGAAAAAGCGTGGTTGATCCATCGGATATCAAAAGACTTCTGAAATCTGCACTAACCGACAAGATCAATGACCGCGAAACTTTTATGAAGGGTATCGACTACTCGTACTATTACGAACAGGAGGAATAAGAGGATATTGACCTTGAAAGTTGAGGTGGTGAGAAGAATTAATTAACATTGCAATATGATTGACTTTGATACATACATAAAAATGGGTGAACCTGGTGGTAAAGAGAGAGCCGAGGCATGGAAAACTGCGATTGGTTTGCAGGCTGTGGATGGGCTCAAAACTTCTGAGTACTTGAACGCTTTTTCCGCAACCTTTTGATGGGCGAAGAGAATGTTCTTATGAACAGACATCTTCATATCAAGGCAAAAGAATTACTTGATGGGACTACCCCAACAAGCACCCCAACAAGTACCCCAACAAGCGTCATCCCAGAGAGCGAAAATGTTAAGCGTTTAATTAGTGCTATTGCGGAGAAACAGCTATCGGTAAAGGAGATGATGGCTGCAGTTGGATTAAGGGATAGACCCAATTTTATCGAATATTCTCTTTCTCCTGCTATGCGGGAAGGATATGTTCGTATGCTTTATCCTGATTCTCCGCGTCACCCCCGCCAAAAGTATTTATTAACTATTAAGGGGTTAGCGGTATATAAGGAACTTTCGAGATAGCATACCACTCCAATAGTTTAACATTAAATTGTCTTTACAATATGCTCCACTATGATAGCAGAAAGCCATCATATGTGGGCATATTTTATTAGTAAATGTACTTTTCAAAGTTCTCGCGAATCTTTCTTTCAAATGGAGATTTACTATCGAGTCGTATTTCATTCCGCGATACTACCTTTCGGTCCGAATAGTATTGAATAGTTTGTAGCACCTTAAAAGCATATTAACAAAAAAAGCGCCTTTGCAGCGCTTTTTCGTAGCCCCACCGGGAATCGAACCCAGATTTAAAGTTTAGGAAACTTTCGTTCTATCCATTGAACTATAGGGCCAACAAAGAAAAAGTTCACCTCCTCGGTGAACTTTTTTCTAATATTAACGGATATACTATTCGTCTTCTTTGTTTTCTTCTTCGTACTTCTTGATAATTTCGTTTTGAACATCCATAGGAACTTGTTGATATTCAGCATATCTCATTTCGTATGAAGCACGACCAGAAGTGATAGAGCTCAAAGTGGTTGAATATTTGTTCATCTCTGCCAATGGAACTTTTGCACGGATGGTTTGGAATTCGCCTTCGCTATCCATTCCCATTACCACACCTCTACGTCCTTGAAGGTCAGTCATTACATCACCCATTCTGTCAGATGGAACGAATACTTCAACATCATAAATAGGTTCAAGAATTTTAGGACCAGCGTTTTTGAAAGCTTCGCGGAATGCGTTACGTCCTGCCAATTTGAATGCCATTTCGTTAGAGTCAACGGGGTGCATTTTACCGTCGTAGATATTAACAACGATATCGCGAGCGTAAGAACCTGTAAGAGGGCCTACTTCCATTCTTTCCATAATACCTTTAAGGATTGCAGGCATAAAGCGTGCATCGATAGCACCACCTACGATACAGTTGTTGAAAATCAACTTACCGCCCCAAGGAAGGTCATGAACGTCAGTTCCTCTGATTGGGTATTTGGTTTGATTTGGCATTCCTTCGTAGTAAGCTTCAACAAGCATGTGAACTTCACCGAATTGACCAGCACCACCTGATTGTTTTTTGTGACGATACATAGCTTCTGCAGATCTGGTGATAGTTTCGCGATAAGGAATTTTTGGAGGATAGAAATCTACTTCAATCTTATTCAACTTCTCAATCATCCATTTGATAATATTCAAGTGTTGTTCTCCTTGACCAGAGATAATCACTTGTTTTAACTCTTTAGATTGTTCTGAAAGGAAGGTAAGGTCAGTTTTACGAATATCGTTCAAAACAGCACCTAATTTTTCATCGTCAGAGCTATTTTTTGCTTTGATTGCAGTACGGAATTTAGGATCTGGATATACAGTTGGAGCCACGATGTCATCGCCAGATTTTACCAATGTTTGGCCAGATTGAGTACCCTTCATTTTGATGGTAGCCACGATGTCACCTGCCATTGCTTTATCTACTTTTTCTCTGTTTTTACCAGCGAAGCAAAGAATTTGTGATAATCTTTCTTTAGCACCAGTATTGTTGTTAACAAGGTCAGCTGCTTCAGCAATTTCGCCACCGTAAACTTTCATAAATGAAACCTCACCTAAGTGTTGTTCGATAGAAGTTTTGAAAACGTATGCGATAGGAGCATCTGCTGCATTGCAAGTTAAATCTTTTCCTGCAGTTGTTTGTACTGGAAGTGCTTCGTCTGGAGCAGGACAACTGCTGATGATAATATCCATTAAGCGGTCAACACCTTGATCTTGTTTTGAAGCAACGCAAACCACTGGGAATGTTCCACGATTGATAATACCTAATCTCAAACCTTTAGCCATCTCCTCTTCTGAAAGAGTTCCCTCTTCGAAGAATTTGTCCATTAAGGTTTCGTCGTTTTCAGCAGCAGCTTCGATAAGTGCATTGTGCATCTCCTCAGCTTTGTCTGCTTCACTTGCTGGAATATCTTCAATAACAACTTTTCCACCACCTACAGGGAATTTTAAAAGTTTCATTTGAAGAAGGTCGATAACAGAGTCGAAACCAATACCTGCATTTACTGGATATTGGAATGGCATTACGCTACCACCGAAATAGTGCTTAAGTTCGCGAAGAGTTTCGTCGAAATTAGCTTTTTCGTGATCCAATTGGTTAACAACGAAAACCACTGGAGTGTGCATTTTCTTAGTCCAACGCCATTGGATTTCGGCACCTACGTCAACACCGTTTTGAGCATTGATAACCATAAGAGCAGTATCGGCAACTCTAAGAGAACCAATAACTTCACCAACGAAATCATCAATACCTGGGCAATCCAAAATGTTGATCTTCTTGCCAGCATATTCTGAATACAAGACTGTAGATTGGATTGATTGTTGTCTTTCTAATTCTATTTCACGATAGTCGGAGATTGTATTTTTATCTTCAACGGTGCCGCGTCTGCTGATTACACCGCCGTGAAACGCCATCGCTTCTGCCAAGGTGGTCTTTCCAACACGATTTCCTCCGATAAGGGCAACGTTTCTAATTTCTTTGGTTTGATAAACTTTCATTGATTTTAATTCTTTGATTTATAACTATAAAATTCCAATTTTTAAGGGCGGCAAATATACACATTTTTTTAATACGTGAGTATCATAAAATCTTCTTAAGATTTTTACTACTTTCTCTTGCTTAATAATTCTGATAATATTCTCCTTTTGTTTTGTTATTAACTTTTTTTAACAAAAAAAGAGGTGTGTATTGATTATTTTTTTATTTTTGCAAGATAATTTTATTTTAATGATTACTTTAGCGGAAAAAAATAGGTTTATAATTAGTTGCCCTCTAAAATAGAGGAGGGCTGCTATATTGTCAAAAATGTTTTTGTTAACCATTAAAATTAAAAAGTTATGAAAAAAATATTGCTCTTAGTTGGTGTTATCACCATACTTTCTTTTTTCTCTTGTAATAAAGATAAAACTGTACCAACCAAAGGAGTTGTAAAACCCGAACCTTGCTGCTCTGTTGCATGTGAAGATGGGAGTTGTGCTGCATACGGAGCACCTTGCAATTGTTCTTGTAATTGCTTCGGTAAACCTCAATGCAATGGTACTGTTAAGTCTGTGCTTGATATGCCTGACAGTCTGTTTGATGGCAGGGTGCATGTTAGTTTAAATGAGAATTTTTTGGATAAAGTCAAAAAAGAACAAGAGATTTTGTATAGTTTGAATTTGCCATACGCAACAGAAATAGCGGATGTCCAAAATTCTTATCCCGCTTTGATTCAAAAACATGGTTATGTACTAACCACTCGCCAAGCGCTTGTCGATTATTACACAATTGTGGAGAAGGAGGAAAAACTTTTTAATGAGTTACCTTTCGAGCAACAGAAAATGCTTGTTGAAGCGCTTGATGCAGGCAAAGCAAAATAGAAATTTCCGTTTTTTTTTATAAAAAAAGCAAGTTGCTCCGATATAAGGCAACTTGCTTTTTTGTTATGTGAAAAGAGGTTTTCTATTTTTTAAAGTAGTTTACGGCATTGGCAAAAAGGTCTTGCTCTTTGTTTCCGTAGATGTTTTTGTAAAGATTCTCCCCTTTGCGTTCGCTGTGTCCCATTTTGCCCAAAATCTTGCCGCACTTGGAAACAATTCCCTCAATTGCGTAGTGAGAGCCGTTCGGGTTGTGTTCCATCTGCATTGTCGGGTTACCCTCGAAATCGCAGTAGCGGAACGCCACTTGACCGTTGGCGAAAAGCTCTTGCGCCATCGCTTCGGAAACCACAAACTTGCCTTCACCGTGACTGATTGCCACGTGATGCACATCGCCCACTTGGAACGATTTGAGCCACGGAGAGTTTACGGAACAAACCACCGTTTTGGTAATATGGGATAGGTGACGGTTGATATCATTTCTATAAAGTGTAGGTGCAGATTCTGTTACAGAACCGATTTGAGAATAAGGAAGCAATCCTGATTTGATTAAAGCTTGGAAGCCGTTGCAAATTCCCAAAATCAAGTGGTTTTTCGCTAACAATCTCTCAATTGCATCTTTAATCTTTTGGTTATTAAGGATATTTGCAATGAACTTGCCGCTTCCGTCAGGTTCGTCTCCAGAACTGAAGCCGCCGCTCAACGCCAAAATGTGTGCTTTGTCAATCAGTGTTGCCAACTCATCAATAGAATCGTTAATCTCCTTCTCATTTAGGTTGCGGAAAACAAAGATTTCTGTTTTTGCGCCTGCTTTTTCAAATGCGCGTGCGGTATCGTAATCGCAGTTGGTTCCTGGGAAAACAGGAAGAACTACAAATGGTTCGTTAGTAGGTTGTTGTGGCTTGAGTTCTTGATTTGTATTTACAACAGCTTTTGTATCAATGGCTTTCTCTTGGAATTTGTTAGGTACCATTTCTGGATAAATGGCGTTGAATGTTCCACGCCAAGCTGCCAAAATGCTAACTTTGTCAAGCTTTTCTCCATTCACTACAAATTCATCAGCTACGCGACCTAACAGAACTGCATCTGGATGCTCAAGCGGTTGTTCTGTTTCTACTACAAAACTTCCGTAGCCATAATCGAAAAGATTCTCTTTGGTATCGATATTGAATCCCAAATCGTTACCAAAACTCATCTTCGCCAATGCTTCCATAATTCCGCCAAATTGAAGAGTGAAAGCAGAGATAATCTTTCCATTTTGTATTTGATTGTAGATGAAGTCGAAGAGCTTTTTCAATTGTTCAACATTGATTTGAACAGGATTTAGTAGTTGATGTTTGAGGAGATAGATATAATTTCCTGCTTTTTTGAATTCTGGAGAGATCAATTTAGAGGCTTTTTCTGTTGCGATAGCAAAAGATACTAACGTTGGAGGAACGTGTTTGTCTTTAAAGGTTCCGCTCATCGAGTCTTTACCACCAATTGAAGGTAGGTGGAAGGCATTTTGCAAATAAACAGCACCCAAAAGTGCGGAGAATGGTTTGCCCCAACGCAACTCATCTTTACCCAATTTTTCAAAATATTCTTGGAAGGTAAAACGGATTTTCTTGTAATCGCCACCCGTAGCTACAATTTTTGCAATAGATTCAAGGATAGCAAATTGTGAGCCATGGAAGGGTGATTTTTCTGAGATGAAAGGATTGTATCCGAAGGTCAAGATGGAAGCGGTGTCAGTGGTTCCGTAGCGTACAGGAAGTTTTTGAACGCCAGCTTGTGATTCGGTAAGTTGATATTTTCCGCCGAAAGGCATCATCACAGTTGTAGCACCAATGGTAGAATCGAACATCTCAATCATACCTTTTTGTGATGCGACATTACGATTACTCATCAAGTTGCAAACTTTCTCTTCCATTGTTTTGCCATTTACAGCTAATGGCTCGAGAATATTATCAGGAATAGAATCAACCTTTACATTGGTTTTTTGGCGAACGCCAGAAGTGTTGATAAAATCGCGGCTTAGGTTTACTATATATTCTCCATTCCATTTGATTTTCAGACGATTATCATCAGTAATATAGGCAATAATTGTGGCTTCAATATTTTCTAACCGGCAAAAATCGAAGAATTTGTCCACATCGTTTTTATCCACAACTACGCTCATTCTCTCTTGAGATTCGCTGATAGCGAGTTCTGATCCGTTCAAGCCTTTATATTTGGTTTTTACGGCGTTTAGGTCGATGTCGAGACCGTCAGCAAGTTCACCGATAGCTACGCTTACGCCGCCAGCGCCAAAGTCGTTAGATTTCTTCACCAAGCGGGTAACTTCTGGATTGCGGAAAAGGTGTTGAATTTTGCGTTCTTCAGGAGCGTTTCCTTTTTGAACTTCTGCTGCACAGATTTCGAGAGAACTTTCCGTATGCTCTTTTGATGAACCAGTTGCACCTCCAATACCATCGCGACCCGTTCTTCCACCGAACATAATTACAACGTCGCCAGGTTCAGGCTGTTCGCGGCGTACAGCATCAGCAGGTACAGCGCCCACAACAGCCCCGATTTCAAGACGTTTTGCCTTGTACCCGTCGTGATAAATTTCGCGAACGTGTGTACATGCCAATCCAATCTGGTTTCCGTAAGAGGAATAGCCGTGTGCTGCTGTTTTGGAAATTACACGCTGAGGTAGCTTGCCTTCCATTGTTTGGTCTAAAGATTCGGTAATGTTACCAGCTCCCGTAACGCGCATTGCTTGATAAACGTAGCTACGACCGCTCAACGGATCGCGGATAGCTCCGCCCACACAGGTTGATGCACCTCCAAAAGGCTCAATTTCTGTTGGGTGATTGTGGGTTTCGTTTTTAAACATCAACAACCACTTTTCTAATTTTCCGTCCACATCTACATCCACATAAATGCTGCACGCGTTGATTTCGTCCGAAACCTCCATATCATCAAGGTTGCCCAACTTGCGCTCGCTCTTGCCACACAAGGTTGCCATATCCATCAAGGTCATCGGCTTTCTGCCGTTATGAACATAATTTCTTAATTCAAGATATTGGTTGTAAGCATTTTGAAGCTGTTCACTGAAAGTTGAAGGTTCAAAAGTAATATTGGAAAGTTCTGTTTCAAAAGTGGTATGACGACAGTGGTCGCTCCAATAGGTATCCAAAACTTTAATCTCTGTTTCTGTCGGATTGCGATGCTCCTCATTTTTGAAATAATCTTGGATAAAAAGTAGGTCTTCAAGCGACATTGCTAAAGACATCTTTTGGAGAAAATCGGCAATTTCTTCTTTAGAATAGTCTATAAATCCCTCAAAAACGGGAATTTTTGCGATGTTAATAGTTTCAGAAGCATCTAAAACAGACAAATCTTTTTCGCGAGCTTCTACTTCGTTAATGCAATATTTTTTTATACGTTTCAAGTCTGGTTCGGTAACATTATCCACAATGATAAGTTTTGCACTTTTGATGGTTACGTTACTTTGTGGGTCAAGAAGTGATACGCACTGCATTGCACTATCGGCGCGTTGGTCAAACTGGCCAGGAAGAAATTCAGTTGCAAAGTAGATTTTGTCTTGTAAATCAATGGTATCAAAAATATCATCGGTTACAGGCTCTGAAAAGACCGATTTTTTTGCTTTCTCAAAAAGTTCTTCGTTAATATTGAAAATATCGTATAAATTAATCAACCTAAGTTGTTGAATGTTAAGGTTTAAATTATTGTTTAAATCGTTGCGCAACTGTTCTGCTTCAACGCGGAAATTTTCCTTTTTTTCAACAAAAATTCTAATTTTCTGAATATTCATTTTTATAGTTTTTTAACGTGCAAAGATAATAAAAAACATTATTATCTTACCATTTTAAAATCAAATTTATTTGATGAAAAATAAAAAAAGCTGAACCCTTTCAAGTCCAGCTTTGTTTATTTTTCTTATTAATTTCCTACGTCAGAGAGATATTTAATTCTCATAATGCGAATCTCTTCCAAAGAGTATTCATCTTCACCTAACTCATTGACTGCAGCATCAATAGAATCGCTATCTGCTTCAGAGAAATATTCTAAAATCTCCTCTTGGTGATAAATATCAATATATTCTTCAATATAATAATTGATATCCAATTTGGTTCCTGAAGCGACAATGCTTTCAATTTCTGTAATCAAATCCTCCATCTCAATACCTTTTGCCATAGCAATGTTCTCGAAACTCAATTTTCTATCAATGCTTTGAATAATAAAGAGTTTGATATCTGATTTTTTAGCAACAGATTTAACGATAAAATCCTGAGGACGAACAATTTCATTCTCTTCTACATATTTTTTGATAAGGTCGATGAAAGGTTGTCCATATTTTTGAGCTTTTCCTGCGCCTACTCCGCTGATGTGGTTCATCTCCTCCATTGTGGTTGGATATTGGATACACATATCCTCGAGTGATGGGTCTTGGAAGATGATATAGGGTGGAAGATTTTCTTTGTTAGAGATGGTTTTTCGTAAATCTTTTAGCAACGAGAAGAGCACTTTATCGGAGGCACCGCCTTTTTCTGGAGTAATATCATCCATATCGTCAACGTCATCATCGCTATCCTCTTTTTTAGGTTTTACCACGTTGATGGCGTAAGGGTTTGCCAAATATTTTTCACCTTTTGCAGATATTTTTAATAATCCGTAATTTTCAATATCTTTATAGATAAGTTCTTCAAAGATAGCAACGCGAATTACATTTGCCCAGAATTTCTCATCAAACTCTTCTCCTTCTCCAAACTGTTTGAGCTTTTGATGTTTAAATTTTTGG
>Ga0233364_1000192_pt1 | contig 10829 bp, 13 predicted proteins | sample ElkDunMinimDraft_19_FD_180675 | JGI IMG/M metagenome (GOLD analysis project Ga0233364, IMG submission 180675) | Fecal eukaryotic communites from dung pellets of Tule Elk in California, USA - Elk Dung C2 | ecosystem: Host-associated > Mammals > Digestive system > Large intestine > Fecal | place...
AGATGGTATCCTTTTGCCAAAATATCGCCTCCCCACCGAAGCAGAATGGGAATATGCAGCATACGGCTTAATCGGAAATACACTTAACGAGCGCGTCCTCGAAAGAAAAGTTTATCCTTGGAATGGTGAATTCGTTCGTACTGACGATAAAAAATATTACGGTGATATGGTGGCAAACTTCCGCCGTGGTAGAGGTGACTATATGGGAGTTGCAGGTCACTTGAACGATGCAGCTGAAAAATTAGCTCCTGTTATCTCTTATTGGCCAAACGATTACGGCTTGTATAATATGGCTGGTAATGTAGCAGAATGGGTAATGGATGTATATCGTCAAAATTCATTGGATGATATGACTGAACTAAATCCATTTAGAGGTAACTACTATGAAACAAAGAAACTTCTCGAAGATGGAACTGTAGAGGAAAGAGATAGCGTGGGTAGAGTTCCTATGGTGCCAGTATCTGACTTCAAAAATGATAGACGTAGAAACTATCGCGCTGCCGATAATAAAAACTATTTGGATGGTGACTGGGCTTCACTTCAAAACTTCTCAGATGTAGAGGATGTTCCTAGCACATCTACTGAAAATATGTATAGAAAAAGAGTGGAAGATTATTCATTCTCTTTGATTGGTGACCAAGCAAGAGTTTATAAAGGTGGCTCTTGGAGAGATCCTCAATATTGGTGTGCTCCTGGTCATAGAAGATATTTAGATGAAGATGAAGCAACAGATTATATTGGATTCCGTTGCGCAATGGCTCGCCTCGGTTCACCAACTAGTAGCAAATAATCTAAAATATCAGAAAAGGCAACCTTCCAAGGTTGCCTTTTCTGTTTGTTATAGAGTTACCAAATTTGAAATTATTGCAAAGCCATAATCTGCACACCTGCACTGTTATGCTGCAAGGTTACAAATTCGCCACCATACTGCTTTGCATATCCGCGAAGTTCGCTAATAGTAAGCTCGTACTCGTCTGGTGAGTTGCAACAGCGAAGAAGTGCGCCGTCCATAACGTGTAATGGGTGAATAATGAGCTTTGATTCTCGCTCTTGCCCCAAATCGTAGAATGGAAATGGTGTGGTAACCGAGGCCCTAAATCCTACTTCATCAGGCCAACCTAATGTGTAATCTTCTAAAATTCCACACGATTCTAATGTGCGAAAGGTATCTGGAAAACGAAGTTTCAGAAAATGTTGCCGACTTTTGGTAATCGGATTACCTACTATCTCTTCTAATCGGGCTTTCTCTTTTGCTACGAGTGTTGGCTTTTCAAGTGTGTGATAAGAAGGATGTAAGCCAATATCAGAAAATGTTTGTAACTGCTGGATAAGCTCACGAAACGCCTTGCTACGGAAATCTATGTTTCTGTCATATTTTCCGAAAGGTGCCGTAAGTATGAAATGAATAGGACGAACGGAATTTTTTTTTGCAATCTCTTCGTGGCGAAAAAAGATGTCAAAATCATCATCTATTGTGTTGCTAAACAGTGTTTTAGTTAATTTTCTTGCACTGCTAATATCAAACTTTAGAATCGCTTTTGCTAGTGAACCGCAAAAACGAATAGGCGTTTTCCCTTTGTAACGATAGGCAATATCCACGTCAAAAGTAGGTAGAAAATGGTACTTCTGTTGCTGATATTTCCATTTAGGAAATTGTTTTTGCACTAAAACTGCTAACGCCTCCGCAATAATATTGACTATTGGAATGCGATGAAATCCCAATCGATATGCAACCGAATCTGTGATGCGAAATCTTCCGTGTTCATCATAACGAGTGTCCTTTAAGTACTCTTCATATCTTGTAACTAAATAAAAGCATACGGCAAAAGGATCGAAAGGAAGAGCGGATAGGGGAGTTGGAAAGAATAGATGGAAATGATTCCATTCAACAATTTCGATTGGTTGCGCTTTTATCCCTTTTTCAAAAAGGAGTGAAACGGGACGAATGTGAATCTCCTCTCCACATTTCTCTTGGCAATATGAAATCTTAGGTCCATCGTAGGTTAAAAAATCCTCTTTATTGTTAGTAAGGTAAACCTCTGTTCCCAAAATTCGTTTCCATATTAAATTCATAATGAAATGAATTCGAGGATTTTCTTGGGGAACGTATAGGTAAAGCATATTTAGAATTTAGATGATTTCTCCTAAAAGTGTACCTGCAGTGCAATCTTTAATAATAACGTTAACGTATGTGCCCAGTTGAGCTTCTTTTCTTGGAAAAACAACTACTTTGTTTTGCGATGTTCTGCCGAAAAAGTCATTTTCGGAACGCTTAGAAACGCCTTCTACTAAAACGGTGAACTTTTTTCCGATATCCTTTCGATTGCTGATAAGAGATAACTCTTGCTGAAGGTTGATAATCTCTTCCAAGCGGCGACCTTTCACTTCATCGGGTACATCATCTTCAAATTTTTCAGCAGATTTTGTACCCTCACGAACAGAATATTTAAACATATAGGCAGCGCAGTATTCAACTTCTCTCATAATAGAGAGCGTTTCTTGATGGTCCTCTTCAGTTTCGCTGCAAAAGCCTGCGATAATATCTGTTGAAATAGCGCAATCGGGCATAACCGATTTGATGGTCTTAACGCGTTCAAGGTAGTATTCGCGATCATAAACTCGATTCATTTTTTTGAGTACGCGAGAGCTACCAGATTGAACAGGTAGATGGATATATTTGCAAAGATTCTCATACTTTGCAATAGTGTGAATCAGTTTGTCAGAAATATCCTTCGGGTGCGAAGTGGCAAACCTTACGCGCAATTCGGGTGAAAGTAATGCAACCTGTTCCATAAGGTCTGCAAAATCGGTCTCTTTTCCCTCTTCATCCCAATGATATGAGTTTACATTCTGCCCTAAAAGAGTAACCTCTTTGTAACCATCACGGATAAGTTGTTGCGCCTCTGCAAGAATGGTTTTCGGGTCGCGACTTCTTTCTCGGCCACGTGTGTAAGGCACTACACAATAGGAACAGAAATTGTTACATCCTCGCATAATGGAGATAAATGCCGAGATTTTGTTCCCATCGTAGCGTACGGGCATAATATTGTCGTAGGTTTCCTCTTTCGATAGCAGCACGTTGAAACTCAGCTCTCCATTGTCTGCTTTAGCAATCAATTCGGGTAGTGTGCGGTAGGCATCAGGTCCTGCAATAAAGTCCAATGCTTTCTCCTCCTCTAACAGTTGCTCTTTGATTCGTTCTGCCATACAGCCTAATAAACCAATAAGCAATTGGTGATTATGTTTTTTCAACGATTGCAGTTCGCGCAAACGTTTACGAATTCGCTGTTCGGCATTATCGCGGATAGAACAAGTATTTAACAAAATTAAATCTGCCGATTTTATATCTTCGGTAATTGCGTAACTATCTGCCAAAATTGATGCAACAACTTCGCTGTCAGCAACATTCATTTGACATCCGTAAGTTTCTATAAATAACTTTTTCATATTTGCAAAGATATAATTTTTTTTGAGGATAATGTTTAGAAATTGTTTCCGCAATTTTTAGTTAGAGTTGACAAAGAAATGCTATCAGTTTTTCCACAGCTAATCCTCTATGACTGATTTCATTTTTTTTGTCGGCGGGCATCTCCGCAAAAGTTTCAGAAAATCCTTTGGGACGAAAAATGGGGTCGTAGCCAAAGCCTGCATCGCCTTTTTCATCTTCTATAATTTCACCTTCTACTTTTCCTTCAAAGAGGTACTCTTTCCCATCAATGATCAGGGCGATTACAGCTCTGAAACGTGCAGAACGATCTGTAATACCTTGCATTTCTAACAAAACTTTGCGCATATTATCCTCAAACGAGCAGTTTTCACCTGCATAGCGAGCAGAATAAACTCCAGGGTGGCCCCCTAAAGCATCAATTTCCAATCCCGTGTCATCGGCAAAGCAGTTGCAATGGTATTTGTTATAGATGTAGCGTGCTTTCTGCAAAGCGTTTTCCTCTAAACTGTTTCCTGTTTCGGGAATCTCTTCAAAACATTGAAGTTCCGAAATACTTTTAATGGTAACTTTATTTCCTATAATATTCTGTACTTCAGAAAGTTTGTGTTTATTGTGGGTGGCAAAATAGAAAGTCATTTTTTCTTCATTTTAAGATAATAAAAAACCTGATGACATAATATATACATCACCAAGGTTTATTTTTTGTAATAACCTTTATCAGGTTTATGCTTCAATATTGATAGCTTGTTTACCTCTGTAGTAACCACATTCAGGACAGATTCTGTGGGTAAGTGTAGCTGCACCACAGTGGCTGCAAGTGGTTATTTGAGGAGCTGTAATGAAGTCGTGTGATCTTCTTTTGTCTCTTCTTTGTGCAGAGTGTCTTCTTTTAGGATTCGGCATAGCTTTATCTTTATTTAATTGTTACTTTTATAATATGTTTATTCTTCGTCAAATTTCAAATTTTTCAAGGCTTCCCAACGAGGGTCCATCTCCTCTGAATCTTCATTTTGAGTTCCTGAAAGTTCCTCCAATCGTTTGAGAACTTCTGCGTTGCAGGTTGAATTTCCTTCCTCATCGTCAGGATGCATAATTACTTGTGGCAACGCTAACATTATCGATTCATAAACGAAATGGAAAATATCCAAGTCGTACGCGTTTTCGTCTATCATCCATATATTTTCGTCATTCTCAAAATCCTCCTCAGGATGACTAACTAAATTCACAATTAATGTTTCATCGAAATTCAAATTTATTGTAATGTCGTCAAGGCAACGATCGCATGTTGTAACAACATCACCTTCAAAATGAAACCTCAAATCTAACATTTTTTCAGTTTTTAGCATCTCAATTTGCAAATCGAGTTGCCCATCTTGTAATTGTGAAAGCTCAGCTAATTCAAAGAACGTTTTGTCGCAAACTATTGAAAATGAATGATTACCATCAGCAACACCTGCCAACCTTAATCTAAATTCTTCCCTTTTTGCCTCGTTTTTCACCTTCAATAATTTAAGGGCGCAAAGATACATTTATTTTCAATACATTATACCTTTTTAGTGATTTTTTTTAAAGGTAGCCAATATTATTTTTTTTTATACTTTTGCAGTTTAAATTTTTTTATTTCAAGATGTAGAATTTAGTATCAATTTTTCAAGTAAGGAAAGGAGGTTTTTGTGGTAGAAACTTTATCATTGGGCAAGCTTAAATGGCACCATATTACAGATCCTACTGTTGAGGATTTAGATTTTTTGAAGGATAACTTCCATTTTCACCCCTTGGATATTGATGACTGCTCTAGTTTTGTACAACGTCCTAAAATTGACGTTTACGATGATTACTATTTCTTGGTTCTCCATTTTCCCCTCTTTGATAAACGTACTAACCTCGTAAAAACTGAGGAAACAAAAATGTTCTGGGGACAGGATTTCCTTATTACTGTCGGAAATTCCCATTATGTGGTGCAGGATCTTTTTAACCTGACTAAAATCGCTCCCGATGAATTGGAAGAGGACGATATAAGCGGAACTAGTGACGCTATTCTTTACAAAGTATTGTATCGAATGATGAAAGAAACTTTCCTTCTAGTGGAAAGAATGGGATCTGAAATAGATATGATTAGTAGAGATCTATTTGATAATAAGTCCGATAAAACTATTGAAATGATCTCTCGATATAGAAAAAATATTATTCAACTCAATACAATGTTCCGTCCTCAGTTGCGCCTCTTTCATAAGTTTGAATCTGGTGAAGTAAAAGGTTTTGCTGAAGATATGGAGGATTATTGGGGTAATATCCTTGACTTCTACCAAAAGATGTGGGATATGATTGATGATTATGGTGAATTGGTGGCAGGCTTGTCAAGTACTTTCGATTCGTTGATGGCTAATAAAACAAACGAAATTATGCGCGTGCTGACAATCATCTCTACTATTGTTCTGCCTCTAACGTTTATCACAGGATTATATGGAATGAATGTGGCGTTGCCTTTGGGAGGTGCAAAATATGCCTTCTGGTCAGTAATCGGTTGCTGTATTATTACTATTGTTCTGTTGCTGATTTCATTTAAAAGAAAAAGGTGGATGTAGTTATGAAATCTTATAAAATTAAGCTGAAAATCAGAAGTTTAGAGTTTGGTAATTTTCATCTTTTCGTTCAAGGAAAGCAAAATGGAAAGCCCTTAAATATATGTGTAGATACAGGAGCCTCTCGCACTTGTATCGACAAGGAGTTCTTTCTGAAAAATATTAGTACAGAGTTGAATAACTATGAATCAGCTATCAATGCAACTTTAGGTACTACAAATTTGGAGGTTTTCGAGTCGCAAATAGAAAATTTATCTATTGGACGTTTTAAACTGCCCGATTTTAATGTCGCTATTGTAGATATGAATGCCATTAACCAAGCCTATAAAATGGTAAAACTTCCTCCCATTCAGATGATTTTGGGCAGCGACTTCTTCGTGTCTTATAATGCTGTTATCGATTGCTTGAATAATGAGCTAATATTAAATATTGTATAGATGACTGTAATTTTAGGTGTGGACCCAGGCACTCTAATTATGGGATATGCGCTGCTGAAAGTGGAAGATAAGAACCCTTCTGTATTGGAAATTGGCGTGGAAAAGATGACAAAATTGCAATCTCCGTACGAAAAATTAAAACATATTTTTGATAGCGTTACAGCATTAATCGAGAAATATCAGCCTACAATTTTAGCCGTCGAAGCCCCCTTCTTCGGTAAAAATCCTCAATCTATGTTGAAGTTGGGGCGTGCACAAGGTACTGTTATCGCAGCTTCGCTACAGAAAGGATTGGAAATTTTTGAGTTCTCGCCACGTTATATCAAACAATCCATAACCGGAAATGGAAATGCTTCTAAAGAGCAAGTTGCCGCAATGTTGCAACAGATGAAGTTGATCCACGAAAACGCAAATTATTTAGATGCTACCGATGCACTCGCCGCTGCTGTTTGCTATCATCTGCAAAACCGTTTCCCAATTCCTACAAATAAATATTCCAGCTGGGACGCCTTCCTCGCTCAAAACGAAGATCGTATTATTAAATAGTATACTTTTTTCACACTGTCGTGAGATCCTTTTTTAGGATAGTATAGCGTATTATCTATTTTTTTATTTTATCTCACAACAATGAAGATATGTAAAAATTTGTATCTTTGCGCGACTATTTTCTTTGTTTTGCCTAAAGGATTTTAGGTGAATTTGAGAGAAAAGTGTAAAAGTAAAAATAGTTATTCTAGATTATTCACGCATTATGATAGGAACTTTGATAGTTGGTCTCATTATGCTTATAATAGGCATCTCTCTGCGTTTTTTTAACGCCTTAAGCAAGAGAAATGGCAGAGATTTTTCTCCAAATATATGGGTTGATATAATTATGCTTTCGTCGCTACTGACACTTGCGCAATATTGTTTGCAACTTATGGGCGAAGATATAAATCTGAGAAATGGAATATTTATTGGAATATCAATATTATCAATAGATTATGCGATTTATAAACTAATTGAGAAGATAGTTTTTAGGCGCAGATAGGAGAACTATTGTCTCTGTTGAATTCTCATTCTGAACTATAAATAGATAAATTCAATATAAACTTGACTATTGTTGTAGCGGTTAGAGCAATGCAATTGACTTGTAAAAGTAATGTGTAAATTGTAGTTGTTTTAAAATTCTCTCACGCCGCAAAAATATAGATTCGTATCTAATGTTTGTTTTCCGGTTTGGTAGAATTCATATTCGCCGCGATCAATAAAATGGACGATATGAACTTTTTCGTCAGTGATTTCTGTTGAGGAGTAGTAGTGCTTATTTTTAGGGAGATAGTTATCGAAAAGCACTAAGATTCCAGCCTCTGTTACGGCTTCGGTAATTTCGCGCAGTTCCCCGATAGAAGGGATGTACCAACCTTTATCGGTCCAATATTTGAAAGCGGGGTATAGGGTTTCCCAGTTTTCTAATTCTTGGATGGTTTGTGTATTTATTTTTCCGTTATTTTCGTTAACTGCGCCTGTATTTTCATTAATGGTTGCCCAAGGATACTCAACTGCTTTTACGTCTTCTATAGAGAAGATTAGGCCATGTTTTCCATCGTCCCAAACTCTAAAAACGATTCCTTTAATTCCATTTTCTTTATAGGGTGAACCAATTCTATAGGTTTTAGTGGGTTCAGAATCATCGGTTTGTCCGGGTTCTGGTTCTTTGCAACCCAAAATTGATAGAGATAAAAGGATGGAAATGATTATAGATGGGATACTTTTATTCATAATATAAGATTAAAAATAAAAAAAGCCTCGTAATAAAATTGCGAGGCTTTATGAGAAATGTATAAAATTAGTTGATTACAAAACTAATTGGGATTTGGAAGTAGCAGCGTACTGCTTGACCGTTTTGTTTTGCAGGTTTCCATTTTGGGGAGAGCATAACAATACGGATAGCTTCCTTGTCTATTTCTGGGAATACAGAGTTAAGGGCTTTAGCATTAGAAACGCGACCATCTTTTTCAACAATAAACTCAACTTGAACAATACCACTAACGCCAGCGTTGTATGCTGCAGGTGGGTATGTAAGGTTTTCTCTTAAGAAGTCGTAGAATTCTGCTGGCATTTCAGGCATAACCTCAACGAAACGCATTGCAGGAGCTTCTGATTCCTCCTCTTCGATTACTTCAACTTCTACAATCTCTTCGATTACAGCGTCTTCATCGAACTCAGCAGAAAAATCGAAATCGGTTTCAATTTCAATTTCGTCGTCCACAATTTCCAAAATCACCTCTTGTTGTTCTTGAGCAGGTGGTGGGGGTGGTGGGGGTGGTGCATCAGTGGCTAATACGTTGTCTTCCGTAGGAACGAAAATATCGTCATCAACCATTTCGACAACCTCTGGCTTATCACTGGAAGCGTAGAGTTCGATTCCGGTATATACCACGGCGAGAACAACAGCCAAACCTACAAGGAGAAAAGTACCGCGTCTTTTTTCCAAGTTTCCTTTTGTTGTTTTCTTTTCAATCATAGTTGTATGATTTAAAATTATTATTTTGTTTGAGGCTGCAAAGATAGATATTTTTGGAATATAAATCGCAGCTTTATAAATTACAACGATAGATATTGCAATTTATTATGCAATCAAATCTTTGTATTGGTCAGCAGTAAGTAATTCTTCGATTTCAGAAGGATCTGATGGTTTTAATTTGATAATCCAACCTTTATCGTAAGCGTCTTCGTTGATAATTTTGCAGTTATCATCAGCTAATTCTTCGTTCATTTCCAAAACTTCACCACTGATAGGCAAGTAAAGGTCAGAAGCAGCTTTAGAAGCTTCCACAACGCCGAAACAATCACCTTTTGCAAGGGTTTCGCCAACGGTTTCAACTTCGAGGTAAACGAGTTCGCCTAATTGGTCAGCAGCGTGAGCTGTAATACCGATGTATGCGATGTCGCCATCCATTCTAATCCATTCGTGTTCTTCTGTAAATCTTAAATTTTCAGGTACGTTCATTTTTTTTGATTTTAAAGGTTATTATTTTAGATTGTTGTAATTTCTTTCTCTTTAGCGGCAGCGATTTTATCAATTTGAGCGATAAAATCATCTGTCATTTTTTGGATATCGCCTTCCAATTTTTTAATCATATCCTCAGGAATAGCGTTATCTTTCAATTTTTTTGCAGTATCATTGGCGGTACGGCGAATATTTCTGATACTTACCTTAGCTTGTTCTGCTTCTTGTTTTGTTTTTTTCGCTAACTCTTTACGTCTCTCTTCTGTTGGAGAAGGAACCATAATTCTGATAAATTCGCCATTATTTTGTGGGGTAAATCCTAAATTAGCCACCAAAATTGCTTTTTCAATTACAGGAAGCATATTGCGTTCCCATGGTTGAATAATGATTTGGCGTGCGTCTGGGGTAGAGATATTTCCCACTTGTTCTATGGGAGTAGGATTTCCATAATAATCTACTTTTAATCCTTCCAACATTTGAGGTGAAGCTTTTCCTGCTCTAATTTTCTGCAACTCCTTTTCAAAGAAGGTAATAACACCTTGCATTCCCTCTTTGGCAAGATTTAAGCATTTTACTGTTTCTTCCATAGTGATTATTCTTTTTCAGTTTCTGTATTATTTTCTGTGTTTTGACTTTTCAGTCTTTTTATTTCTTCTAACTTCTTGTTCTCTTGTTTGACAAGTTTTTCCAACTCTTTGTCAATTAAAGATTTATTCCACTTATAAACAATAAGATAGTGAGCGATAAGAAAAATTCCCCAAATTAAAGTTGCAAATGATAGGCATTTTAAAAAGGTTTGGTTTTCGCTATCTTTGAAAATGAATCCCCAAATGAGCCAAGCAATAGCCATAAAGAGGATAAAGATAGTGATGTGAATTTTAAAGTTCACTCTTTGTTTTGCTTTTACATAAAGCTGAACATTTTTTTCTGTATCTGTCATAATGTTTTGATTATAATTCAACGAGGGTTCCGATATGTTCACCGTTTAAGATTTTGCGGAGGTTTCCGCTTTCATTTGCATTGTAAACGTACAAAGGAATTTGGTTTTCTTTGCACATTGTAAATGCTGTTAAATCTACAATATTAAGATTTTTGCGATAAGCTTCATCAAAAGTTAATGTAGAAAATTTGGTTGCGGAAGGGTCTTTTTCTGGATCTGCGGAGTAGATTCCATCTACACGCGTACCTTTTAGTAGAAGATTTGCGTTGATTTCGGCAGCTCTCAATGCTGCGCCAGAGTCGGTAGTAAAAAATGGGTTTCCTGTTCCGCCAGAGAATATTACCACATAACCCTCTTCTAAATATTGGATAGATTTTTTGAAAAACACCTTTTCACAAATACCTTCAATGTTGAGAGCAGAAAGAAGTTT
>Ga0233364_1000197_pt1 | contig 10718 bp, 9 predicted proteins | sample ElkDunMinimDraft_19_FD_180675 | JGI IMG/M metagenome (GOLD analysis project Ga0233364, IMG submission 180675) | Fecal eukaryotic communites from dung pellets of Tule Elk in California, USA - Elk Dung C2 | ecosystem: Host-associated > Mammals > Digestive system > Large intestine > Fecal | place...
GTGGTTATGTAATTCCCGAAGATGTTCGTGCTATTTGTCACGACGTTTTGCGTCATAGAATTGGCCTAACTTACGAAGCTGAAGCTGAGAATGTTACCACTTCTGATATTATCAACGAAATATTAAATACGGTAGAAGTTCCGTAATCAATACGATATGGATTCATCAGAACTTATTAAAAAAGTACGGAAAATAGAGATTCGCACTCGCGCACTTTCTCAACAAGTTTTTTCGGGTCAATACCATGCGGCATTCAAAGGACGCGGTATGACTTTTAGTGAAGTGCGTGAATATCAATATGGTGACGACGTTCGTAATATTGATTGGAACGTAACAGCGCGTTTTCATCGTCCTTATGTTAAGATTTTTGAGGAGGAGAGAGAACTTTCTGTTATGTTGCTCGTTGATGTGAGCGGTTCTACGCAATTCGGAACACATCGTCAGTTTAAGTCTGAATTGATTACTGAGGTGGCCGCTGTGCTCTCCTTTTCTGCAATAACTAATAACGATAAGGTAGGGGTTATTTTCTTTAGCGATGTGGTAGAGAAATTTATTCCACCGAAAAAAGGGCGTTCGCATATTTTGCGAATTATCAGAGAGTTGGTAGATTACAAACCTCGTCAAGTACAGACCAACGTGGCGGAGGCTCTTCGCTATTTAACCAACATTATTAAGAAAAAATGTACAGCTTTTGTGCTTTCAGATTTTGTGAACTGCAACTTTGAACAGGCGTTAAAAATTGCGGCCAATAAGCACGATGTGGTTGCGCTGCAGATCGAAGATCGTGCCGATGAATTTTTGCCACCTCTCGGATTGGTATCTGTGCAGGACCCAGAAACTGGCAAGGTTGTTCTAACGGACACAAATTCCGACAAGGTGCAGCAGGCTTATCGTTGTTGGTGGATTGCCCAACGACAACAAGTAACAGAGCAGTTGAAAAAATCGGGTATTGACTCGGTACAACTCTTTACAGGAGAGGATTATGTGCGGGCGTTGACAAAATTGTTCCAAAAACGTGGAGCATAAATGATTGAAATTATAAACAGTATTAACTAATAAATCGATTTATGAAAAAATTTTTACTAGCAATGATGATGGCATTTGTGTTGTCTCCCTCCTTTGCCATCAATCCGCCCGATGAGGGTATGTGGTTGCCTATGTTTATTAAAGGGTACAACTACTCAGAAATGCAACGTCTGGGTTTGAAATTAACCGCAGAACAGTTGTATGATATTAATAATTCATCATTGAAAGATGCTATCGTTCAGTTAGGTGATGGTTTCTGTACAGGTGAAATTGTTTCTCGAGATGGTTTGATGTTTACAAATCACCATTGCGGCTACTCTTTTATTGTTGACCACTCTACCACAGAACATGATTATCTAAAGAATGGTTTCTGGGCAATGAGTCGTGAAGAGGAGCTTCCAAACGAGGGCTTTCATGTGAATATGCTTGAATATATGCAAGATGTTACCGCAACTGTTTTGGCAGAGGTTACTGCAGATATGAAAGAATCACAAAGAAGAGACCACGTAACAAAGGCAATTAACAAATTGAAAGAGGAACATAGCAAAGAAGGTCGCTACAATGTGGTTATTAAACCTTTCTACGAAGGAAATGAATATTATATGTTTGTTTATACAACATATAAAGATATTCGTTTGGTAGGAGCACCTCCGAGTGCCGTAGGTAAATTTGGTGGCGATACAGATAACTGGATGTGGCCTCGTCATACTGGTGACTTTACCATCTTCAGAATCTATACTGCTCCTGATGGCTCTCCAGCTGAATATTCTCCAGAAAATATTCCTTTGAAACCAAAACATTACTTGCCTATCAGTACAAAAGGTGTTAAAATGGGTGATTTCTCAATGGTTTGGGGTTATCCTGGAACAACAGAACGTTTTATGACCTCTTACGAAGTTGCTAAAACTATTAATATTGACAATCCGTCTTTAGTTGAGCCTTTCGACCAAATTATTCCTGTATATCGTGAAGAGATGAATAAGAGCGACCGTGTTCGTCTTCTCTATGCAGATGATTTTGCAAGTTGGGCAAATACTTGGAAAAATAAACAAGGTGAAACCAATAGCTTGATTGCGCTTCGCGTGAAAGAGAAAAAAGAGAAACAAGAGGAGATCCTTACCAATTGGATTAATGCTGATGAAAGTCGCAAAGAGAAATATGGCGATGCACTTCCTAAAATCAAAGCCATTTGCGAGGGCGTTAACGCAAATGAAATGAAAACTTTCTGGTACGCAAATGTAGTTCTGATGTCTTCAAAAACGGTAATGCTTCCTTACGCATTCAGAATTCCACTTCCAGACATAGGAGAGAAAAAAGTGAGCCTTACGGCAGAAGATGTTCAGCAATGGCTGAAAGAGTATGATGAATCTTATGGAAAGATTGTGGACCTTCCAACAGAAGAAAAAGTGTTGGTAGCTACACTCCAAATTTGGAATAATGTTCCTGAAGAAAATCAACCTTCTATTATTAAATATGCTAAAGAAACTTATAAGAAGGCAGGCACACGCTGGGCAGAAGCTTTTGCTGCTGACGTAATGGAGAAATCAATTTTTACTTCTCGCGAAAGATTGGAGAAGTTCCTCAGCAAGTCTTATACTAAAAAGATGTATGATGAAGATCTACTTGTAAAGTATAATAGTTCTCTTATTCAAGCGCTCTTTATGTCTCAATCTACCTATCGTGATGCGTCAACAAAAATTAACCTTCCACGTAGAAGTTATTTGGCAGCCATTCGTGAAATGGAACAAAATAAACCTATGTATCCAGATGCAAACTCTACAATGCGTGTAACTTATGGACAGGTTTTAGATTACTATCCAATAGATGGTGTTCACTATTTACACTATACTACAGCACAAGGTATTCTTGAAAAAGAGATTCCTAATGACCCTGAATTTGATGTGCCAGCAAAATTAAAAACTCTTATCGAAACCAAAGATTTCGGTCCATACGCTGAAAATGGAGTTCTTCCAGTTTGTTTCTTGAGCAACAATGATATCACGGGTGGTAACTCTGGTAGTCCTGTTATCAATGCTAATGGCGAACTTATCGGTTTGGCATTCGATGGTAATTGGGAAGCGTTGAGTAGCGACATTGTATTCAATACTGAATTGCAACGTTGCATCAATGTTGACGTTCGTTATGTATTGTTTATTATTGACAAATATGCTGGTGCAGGTTATCTTTTAAAAGAGATGGACCTTCGTTAGTCTATTATAACGCAAATATAGTAAAAGAGGTGCAGAGATGTGCCTCTTTTTTGTTTATTGATGAAATAGATGCAATTGAGAAGATCTATTCTGCGAAAGTAAGATTGATGGTTTCTGTTTGGAATCTCCCTTGTTCATCATATATAAAGCAGACAGAAAGTTCGGGGTGTTTTTGGAGAAATTGTCGGGTTTTTGCTCTCCCCATTACCATAAAAGCTGTGGCGTAAGCATCTGCTACAGTGCAGTTATCTGCCACTACAGTAACGCTTAGTAAAGAGGAGCGTTCTGGGTAGCCAGTTGCGGGATTAAGAATATGAGAGTAGCGCTTACCGTTTACTTCGTGGTAGTTGCGGTAATTTCCACTCGTGGCTACGGCAGCATTGTTCAGTTCGATAGCTTTCATTGCCGCAATGGGACCATCGGCAGTTTCTGTTGGTACTTGTATGCCTACGCGCCAAGGTTTTCCGTTGCGAGTGCCTTGCGCAGTAACCTCGCCACCAATATCTATTACAAAATCAGTATAACCATGTTTTACCAAAAGTTCTGACACTTTATCCACCGCCCATCCTTTAGCTATGGCATTGAAGTTAAGTGTTATACGTGGATCTTCCTTGTGTAATTTTCCATCAAAACAACTAATTTTATTGTATCCAACAAATTGTCGTACACTATCTACAGAAATACTGTCAGCATTCATTGTTCGCTCTTTCCCAAATCCCCACAAATGAATCAGTGGCGCAACTGTAATATCGAAAGCGCCTTCCGTTTCGGAACTGATTTTTTGTGCTAAATCCAATACTGATACTAATTCAGATGTGAGTGTATTGGTGTAATTTTGATTAATTAGACTTACTTGTGAAAGTGTATCGAAAATGGAAAAATTGTCATTTACTTTGCGTAAAATAGAGTCAATTTTTTCCGTTAATTCGCGGTTTTCTTCCCCACTATAGGTAATGCAAAAGTAAGTTCCTAATGCATTCCCTTTATATTGTTTCCATTGATGTTGATTACAACTTACTATAAATAAGATAAAAAGAGAGATTAGAATGAAAATATACCCCGTTTTTTTCATTGAAAAAAATATTTTTTTTGATTGGGGCAAAAATATTAATTTTTTTTCTACTTTTGCAGCGGGTAAGTCTTGTACGATCTGCTCCCTTTTAACTCCCCCAGGACAGGAATGTAGCAAGGGTACATTGGTTGTAGCGATGCGATACAAGTAGCTTACCCTCTTTTATTTTTAAGAGGTATGTTACTGAAACTTTATCCGGAAAATCCCAATCCACGTCACATCGCAACAATATCAGAGTGTTTGCATGATGGAGGTATCATTATTTATCCTACAGATACAATTTATGGGATAGGTTGTGATATTTATAAGCCGAAAAGTATCGAAAAGGTGATTCAAATTTTGGGTAAAGATAAAAAGAAAAGTGCCCTTTCATTCATCTTTTATGATTTAAGTCACGTTTCCGATTTCACTACACCCATTAATAATACCATTTTTAAGGCGATGAAGAAGACATTGCCAGGGCCATTTACATTTATCTTAAATGCGAATAATCAAGTTCCTAAATGGTTTCTTTCGAATAAAAAAACGGTAGGTGTTCGTGTTCCCGATAATAATATTATTCGTGAGATAGTTCGTGTTTTTGGGAATCCGATATTATCCTCATCGATTCGTGATGATGATGAGGTTTTGGAATACACAACAGATCCAGAGCTGATTGATGAGAAATATGGTGATTTGGTGGATATTGTGATTGATGGCGGTTATGGCGACAACATTCCATCAACCGTAGTGGATTGTACTTCGGGAGATTTAGAGATAATTCGTGAAGGGAAAGGTGATATAACACTTTTATAATCAGGAGTTTATTATGAAAATAGCGTTTGTACAGACTGCACATTTGCCTTCTGACGAGCGAATTGCCCGCCATCAAATACCAGCATTAGAGGCACGAGGGCACGAAACTTTCATATTATCTACCCGCACAGATCTTTCTGAAAAGCATATTAAAAGTTTTAACGATAGTGCAATGAGTCGGCGAAAACGCACGGAGCAAACTTGTGCTATATTAGCAGAAATCCGTCCAGATTTGATTATCTGCGATACGCCGATGGCTGTGCTGATGGCTGCTAAATATCGACGTAAAGAGAGGTGCTGTAAGATAATTTATGATATTACGGAATGGTATCCTTCCAAAAAAAATCTAAGAAATCATAGCTTATTTTGCCAATTTTTAAGACTTTTACTCCTTCCTTGGTTGAATCTTTTTGCAGGAATAAGTGCTAATGGGTTTATCTTTGGAGAATATTATAAGATGCTTCCGTTTGAGTTCTTTTTTCCAAAGAAAAAATCAATTTCTTTGTCTTATTATCCTGATTTAAAGTATATTAAAAATAGCCCACCGAGTGAAATTTCTAAAAAGTGTCGTGTTTTATATTGTGGACCATTAACGGAAGAGAAAGGTTTTTATAACGTAATACGAGCAATGCATCACGCAGCAGCATGGCATTCAAGCACTCATTTCGTCTTAACAATTCTCACTGCAACGCCTCCTCAGAACCCCAAACGACCTGATAGTCAACCTGAAAATTTGGATTTACATTACTCTTCTTATCTTCCTTTTGAGGAGTTTTGTGAGGAGATAAGTAAACATGATATCTGTTTAGACTTGAGAGAGATAGATATAGAAAATACACACTGTTTGCCTATTAAACTATTCTATTATATGGCGGCTGCGCGTCCAACTTTGGTTACAGCATTGAAAGCAGTTTCCCAAGGAGTTCCCGAGTTGGAAACGTGTGGAGTAGCTATTGAGCGCCCCACACGAGCCCCTGAGGTTGCTGCTGCACTTTTAGAATATGTTAAAAATCCTAATTTGTACCATGAACATTGTGCCAAAGCGCGTGCCTTAAGCGAACAAAAATATAATTGGTCGTTGATAGTTGACGATTTTATCCAAATGGTTGAAAGTTATGAAAAACGCTAAGTTAAACACCTTCATTACTTTGGTCGGGAAGGTGGCAATTCTCCTTCTTAACTTTGCTATTGTGGTGTTGACAACACGTTTTTGGGGAGCTGCAGGTCGAGGTGTGATTTCTCTTTTTGTTGCAGACTTAGGACTTATTGCCATATTTGCCAATGTTTTTAATGGTAGCAGTGTCTCCTATTACATTCAAAGGGTTTCTGCCTCAAAATTAGGAACACAGGCCTACCTTTGGGCGCTACTAATTGCTCTTGTGGGTGCATTGTTTGAGTTTTGTTTCAAAACCCCGCTACTAGCACTCCTTTTTTTTGCTATTGCGTGTTTAGCAGCTTGTCTCTCCTTCCATAATGCTCTATATATTGGAAAACAGAAAATTAAAGCTTACAATCTTATTACGGTAATTCAGCCAGCATTAATTCTGCTGTTAACACTTCTTTTTTCTTTTCTATTTCCTCAAATTACGTACTACGCGTACTTCTGTGCCTATCTATTAGCCACCTTTATTACCTTAGGAATTGCTTCGAGAATTACTCGTAAGGAGATAGAACAGGTTAAATTTCAGTGGGATAGGAGAGCTGCAAAAGATTCTTTTCTCTTTGGCTGGAAAACGGAACTGAGTAGCTTGTTACAGTTCTTTAATTATCGTCTAACTTATTATGTTTTAGGATATTATTTGGGTAACGCCTCTGTTGGAATCTTCTCCATTGGCGTAACACTTTCGGAAGCGATTTGGATATTATCGCGTAGTATTTCATTGGTACAATATTCGCAAGTTTTACAAGAGGGTAATACCCAAACTGCCCGTCGGCATACTGCCCGTGCAGCACTTTTCAGTGCAATAGGCTCTTTACTTTGTCTCGTCGTGGCCCTCTTGTTGCCCGTGCAACTTTATACCTTCATTTTTGGTGAGGAGTTTGCTTCTGTAAAAATAATCCTATGGATTTTATCGCCCGGAATCCTTGCAATTGCAATTTCTAATGTCTATGGAAATTACTTTTCAGCTACAAAACAACTTAATGTTTTGATAATTAAATCGTTGGCTGGAGTATTGGCGACAGCAGTATTAGCGGTAGTTTTGGTTCCTACATTGGAGATTCAAGGTGCTTGTATTGTCAATTCAATATCTTACCTCCTCTCCTCTACAATTTTGATATTAGCCTATCTCTTAGGAGGTCGTAAGATGGCAAATAGGAGGGAGGAAGATGAGTGTGAATAACGATTTGCAGAGTTTATCTATGCGCCCACTTTTTTGGCGTTATGCGCTGCCAGCCATTATCTCCTGCTCAGCCACTTCATTGTATAACCTTATCAATAGAATCTTTATAGGACGTGGTGTCGGTGCTTACGCGCTCTCGGGTCTTTCGCTTACGTTACCCCTGATGAACCTAGCCATTGCATTCAGTACTTTAGTAGGAATCGGAGCTTCAACATTAGTTTCTATACAGTTAGGTCAGCAACGGAAAGATTTAGCGCAACAAACGTTAGGAAATGCACTGATGTTAATTCTAATTTTAGGTGGACTACTTTCTATTCTTTCTCTCATCTTTTTAGATCCTATATTGGTATTCTTTGGCGCCAGCGACAATACTTTGCCTTACGCTCGCGATTTTATGCAGATTTATTTGGTAGGAAACGTAATTGGAAACCTCTATTTCGGACTTTATAACATAATGCGCGCTTCGGGCTACCCCGTGAAGGGAATGCTGGGAATGCTCATGACAATTTTTATAAACCTATTACTCGCTCCGCTTTTTATCTTTGTTTTCCATTGGGGAATGCGTGGTGCAGCATTGGCAACGGTATTGTCACAAACCTGCGGATTGCTCTTTATGTTGCTTCATTATTGCAACAAAAAATATAATCTATTTATAGATATAAAGCAATTTCGGTTGACTTTGGGCGTGCCTCGCAAAATATTCTCCATTGGGCTCTCCTCTTTTGTTGTTCACGCAGGGTCTTTCTTGGTAATTCTTATTATCAACAAACAACTCTATTTGTACGGCGGTGACTTTGCCGTAGGTGCTGGCGGAATTGTCAATGTAATTGGAAGTTTGGTTGCAATGATAATCTTAGGGTTTGCGCAAGGAATGCAGCCGATTGTAGGCTATAACTTTGGAGCGGCAAACTATTCGAGAATGTGGGCTGCTTTCAGAATGGCGTGCTTCTGGGCGTCAGTGATTACGCTGTCGCTCTGGGGCGTCTGCCTTGCTTTTCCAAGTGAAATCGCAACAATCTTTACAACCGATACACAAATGGTTTCGGAAATTGCACATGGTATGGTGCGCTATATGTTACTCTTTCCGCTAATTCCAATTCAAATGATCTCCTCGCACTTTTTTATGGCAATCGGAAAAGCTTTTATTTCGGCTATACTAACGCTGCTGCGGCAGATGCTCTTTTTGATACCATTACTGATCGGATTCCCAATGCTTTGGGGCGTGGACGGCGTCTGGTTTGCTGAACCTGCCGCTTGCTTTATGGCAACTTCGGTTACGGTTGTCGTTTTAATCGTTTTTGTTAGAAAATTCAAGTCATCACTATAAATTGACGTTATGAAGGATTTAGGAACTGCAAAACTCGAAAAATTATGGAATAGCAACTACCTGAAGGTTTGGATTGCTAACTTTATGATTTTCTTCTCTTTTATGCTGCTCACACCGCTGTTGCCGCTATATCTGAAAGAGACTTTTGCTGCCGATAAGCAAACTATCGGACTTGTTCTATCGGGTTATACGTTGCTGGCACTGCTGATTCGACCTTTCGGTGGCTTTTTTGTAGATAGTTTTCCCAGAAAAAAAGTGTTGTTAATCTGCTACGGGCTCTTCACAATCTTCTTCGGAGGTTACCTAATGGCGGGTTCCTTGTTGCTCTTCACGCTGGTAAGAACATTGCACGGTGCGCCATTCGGAGCATCAACAGTTGCAAATAGTACTGTGGCTATCGACGTACTGCACCCAACCCGTCGTGCGGAAGGTATCGGCTACTACGGCTTGAGTAACAATATTGCCTCCGCCATCGCTCCCGCTTTGGCAATCTATTTGCTAAATATTACACACAACTACAACTTGCTGTTCTGGCTTGCTTTCCTGACATCCGCTATCGGTTTGGGAATTAACGCAACCCTGAAACTAAATCCTCGAGAGCTTATTAAGGATAAACCGAAAATCTCGTTAGACCGCTTTTTCTTGCTGAAAGGCTGGAGCGAAGGACTATCGATGATGTGCCTCTCCTTCTCCTACGGCGTTACGGCAACCTATGTCGCTATTTATGGTAAGGAAACGCTAAATATCAGCGGCGGCTCCGCACTCTTCTTTATGCTGCTTTCGTTAGGACTTATCCTCTCGCGTCTTGTGGGCAGTAGAACGCTCCGCCAAGGTAAAATCACCCAAAACGCCTCCGTCGGAATCCTGATTTCGCTGTGCGGCTACCTGATGTTCGCACTGCTGCAAAATCCTATCGGCTATTACGGCTCTGCCTTTATCGTGGGTTTGGGAAATGGTCACATGTGGCCCGCGTATCAAACAATGTTCCTGAATTTAGCTCCTCATACCCAACGAGGTACGGCAAACTCCTCAATTCTAATTAGTTGGGATATTGGCGTGGGCTTAGGTACGCTGATTGGCGGTGCCATTGCCGAACATTGCGGCTATCAACAGGCATTCATCGCTTCCGCTCTGGTCAACCTAATCGGAATTATTATCTTCTTCGGCTATGCAAAAAACGACTTCTTGAAGAACAAGTTGAGGTAGTAATTTTGCGTTTCCTATTTTTTTATTTGGGCGTGCCGGCGATTTGCCTTCGCACAATTCCCGCGCACTCGCCGTCGGGCTATCCGCTCAAATTTTGCGGCGGCATGATTGAGTAAATCCCTAATTATCAAAATGTTGCCGCCGCTCATAACCGCTTCTATCCCTCACGCGGAACTTCCTTAAACAAAAGTGACGTCATTAATGCTCGTTCACAGCGAAACAAAAAACGAATGCACACTTGCCAAAGCGTGTGGCAAAATCTAATTATGAAGGTAGTATCCCAAAAAGTGTGTAATTTCCAGCAAATATGATATATTTGCAAAACTAAAAAAATAAAAAAATGGAAATTATACAAGCGCAAAGTACGAAATTTTAGAACACGAATTGCTCAACGGAGCATGATTGGAAGAGATTTTGAAGAAATGTCTCGAAATTTTAATGAAATCGGAATGCGAAATCCACAATGAGAATTACTCGGATTACAGCAATGGCTATCGTTACCGAAAGATTTACGGCAGTACTTGAGGAGTTATACGGCAAGAAATACAGCACCAGCCAAGTAAGCCGTATGTTCGATTATGCCCGAAAGGAAAAACAAATATCCTTGGCTGTTAAGCAAACTCCAAAACGAGCGTTTAGCACTTCATTTCACCTATCTGAAATACAACTACAACATCAGATCCATGATTTACACGACCAACTGGATTGAACGATTAAACAAAACGTTTAAGAAGAGCCTG
>Ga0233364_1000202_pt1 | contig 10671 bp, 1 predicted proteins | sample ElkDunMinimDraft_19_FD_180675 | JGI IMG/M metagenome (GOLD analysis project Ga0233364, IMG submission 180675) | Fecal eukaryotic communites from dung pellets of Tule Elk in California, USA - Elk Dung C2 | ecosystem: Host-associated > Mammals > Digestive system > Large intestine > Fecal | place...
GTCTAAAAGATAAATTCCTAACTCTCGGTGCTGAATTGATAGAGAAAAATGAGTTGCAGCAGTTTTTTCCACTCATTTTTCTCTATCAATTCAGCACCGAGAGTTAGGAATTTATCTTTTAGACGAGTTGCTTCTCCCGAACTTTTTTCTCTTACCGCACACGCATGATACATCTTTGCCATTGCGTCAGAAAAAAGTAGCGCATAAAGGGCTAACGATAAAATTTTTGCCCACGATGCCTTAAATCCAGGTTGTTCGTTTATGATATTTGCACCGAAATTGACAGAAATAACAGGTACATCTGCAAACCCAGCGTCCACTAAAGCTTTCTTGATAAGAGGAAGATAGTTTGTTGCTCGACATTGTCCGCCTGTTTGTGTCATAGCAACCGCTGTTTGTTCGGGATCGTAACCTCCTTCCTTGAAAGCTTTAATAAAATCTCCCACCACGAGCGTTGCAGGATAGCACACCTCATTGTTTGCATATTTCAAACCATACTCTACAGATTTTTCATCACTGATAGGTAAATTTTCAAACTTATAACCTAATTTGTTTACAATGGCAGGTATTAAAGGAGATATAAAAGGAGTGAAAAAGGGAATGATAATTGTTTTTTTTCTATCTTGTCTTGAAAATGGAGGAGTATTTTTCTTTTTTGTAGCCTTACCACATTCTGTTTTTTCATTTATTAGGCGGATGCTATCTATTAGCGAGCGGATTCGCAGCCTCATTGCACCAATATTGTTGATGTCATCAAGTTTTAAGAGGGTTAGCGATTTTCCTGCTTGCATTAAAATATCGCGAACTGCATCGATAAGAAAAGCATCGGGGCCACAACCAAAGGAGGTCATCATAACAAATTGAACATCTTTTTTTTGTTTAGCGCACCAGCGAGCGGCTTGCAAAATCCGATTGGTATAACTCCACTGTGAAACGAAATTAACCTCTTTGAGAAGATTTTGTTCGTTGCCGCGTACTATATCTTCCGATATAAGATTTACATCCATAGATGCAATCAAACGAGAGATGTCGTGTTGAATTAGCGAGTCGGTATGGTATGGGCGACCTGCCAGCAAAATTGTCAATTTTCCGTTGTTGCAAGCATTTGCAAAAATTTCTGTTGCGCAAGCAGCAATTTCTCGTTCATAAGCTTCATAGCTTTGGAGTGCAGATCTGAAAGCTCTCTCCGCAACCGAAGCTGAAACATCTAACTCAGCCAAATATTTCAAACATTGCTTTTTGAAAAGTGTTAGCTTCCGCATTGAAAAAGTGGGCGTATCCAACGGAATTGGAAGGTGTTGAACATTTTTAACTACCTCTGAGTAGCCCGTTACAATAGGACAATTATAGCTGTTCTCGCCTCCATTTTTGCGGCTATGAACAACAAATGGAAAAAATATTCTGTTTACCTTTTTTTCAACCAAATTGGTAATATGGCTATGCACAAGTTTTGCAGGAAAACAGATGTTATCAGACATCACCAATTGCGCATCTTTTTCATATTTCGTATAATTTGAGGGTGATGATAATTCTACAGTGAAACCAGCTTCGGAAAATAATTTCTGCCAAAATGGAAAATCATCGTACATATTCAAACAACGGGGAATTCCGATTCTATACTTTTCTGTGACTTTTGTTGAAGATGATTGAGAAAAAAGAAGTTGTGTTTTAAAGGGATAGATGTTTTCTCCCATTTTCGATTGTGTAGAACCAGTATTGGAAAAAATTCGTTCGCAACGATTTCCGGAGTAGAATTTTCGTTTGTTTCCGAAATTATATAATGTTACTAAACATTGATTTTCACAGCCATTACAATTAATGTTACTCTGTTTAAAGGCGGCATTTGCAATCCATTGTTGTAGAGATTTTCTTTCTTTCGAAGTCTTGTTATGTGTCAGTGCGTAGAGAGCGCAGCCATAAGCGCCCATCAGTTCAGGAAATTCGCTACGGAAAACCTTTGCTCCTGTTTCTATTTCAAGTGCGCGTACTACGGCATCACTTTTCATGGTTCCGCCTTGTACTACAATATGAGTTCCAAGTGTGCTAACATCATTCAGCCTTAGTATTTTATATAAGCAATTCTTTACAACAGAATAAGCCAATCCTGCAGCAACATTCTCTACAGAGTCTCCATTACTTAGGGAGCTTTTAACTTTAGAATTCATAAAAACAGTGCATCGGGTGCCCAAATCGCAAGGTGATGGTGCGAGGCACGCTATCTGGGCAAATTGTTCAGTTGTATATCCTATTGTTTGTGCAAAACTTTCCAAAAATGAGCCACAACCCGATGAACATGCTTCATTAATTTCAATTTGGTTAATCACTCCATTTCTTACATATATCGCCTTTATATCTTGCCCCCCAATATCCAAAATGAATGAAACTTGTGGAGTTATCTCTTGTGCAGCAATAAAATGCGCAATAGTTTCAATCACGCCATAGTCCATAGCAAAAGCTTGTTTAATAAGTTCTTCGCCATAACCTGTTGCACATGCTTTTACTATGTTTAAATCAGTGCCAGATTTTTGACATTGATTTGCGAGTTGTTGCAGTGCCATCGTTACGGTTTCGATAGGTTTTCCACCATTGGGTGCGTAATAGTGAAATAGCAACTGCCGTTTTTCATTCAAAAGCACTACTTTTGTAGTTGTTGAACCTGAATCCACACCTAAAAATGCTTCTTGATATCCTTTCGTTAGTGTGGCTTGTGCAATATTTCCTAACTTGAATCTTTGCAACCACGTTCTATAACTATCTTTATCAGAAAATAGAGGCGATAATTTTGTAGAGAAAGTGCCTCTTCCTGATAAACCATTTAGCCGTGTTTTTAAGTCTTTTAATGACATACAGCATTTTGAGTGAGCAATTGCCGTTCCGATTGCAGGTAGTAGATTTCCCTCGGGCAATATGATTACATCATTTTCAGAAATATCTAGATAGTTTAAAAAGGCTTTCTGTAGTGCAGGATTTAGGGTTAGAGTTCCTCCGCAAAGCAATAGGGGAGGTTTTATTTCACAACCATGTGCTAGTGTCGTTACAGTTTGCACAGCAACTGCATGAAAAATCGAAGCCGCAACTTCGTTGCGCGCAACACCTTTGGCAATAAGAGTTTGTACATCAGTTTTGCTAAACACACCGCAACGAGAAGCAATTGGATGCGTTTTTTCTGCTTGCAATGCCATTTGATTTAGGTTGTCAATTTTCTCGTTTAAAATTACTGCCATTTGGTCGATAAAAGCACCTGTCCCGCCTGCACAATTACCATTCATACGCATATCGGTGGTTTCCCCGCGCTCGTTGAAAAAAACTACTTTTGTATCTTCCCCGCCTATATCAATCATTGTATTCACTTGTAAGTTCTTCATTTTAATAGCATGTGCTACCGCAACTACCTCTTGTACAAATGGAAAAGAACCACGCTTCGCAATCCCCATCCCTATCGAACCCGTAATCCCTATCGAAATTTCAGTTGTATTATCTAAATATGCACTAATATGATTTAGTATCAATTCAATAGATTCTGAAATTTTAGCGTTATGCCGCTGATAATCTGTTGTAATCAGATTGTTCTTTTCATCTATTACTACCGCTTTTATGGTCGTTGATCCAATATCTAATCCAATTTTCCACATATAAATTTTAATTTTACACACGTGTCAAACGTTAATGTTAGTATAATATTGCATCTCACTAGAAAAATTTAATGCACAATAAATATTCTTACTGACTGAGAAATGGAAAAATTCATCTTTTAAGTCTATAAATTTAAAGAAATCGGAAGTTATTTCTATATTTTTTTAGCCTGTTGGCAGAATTGATTTTAACCCAAAATGTTGAGAAATATATGCTGATAAGTTGTGTAATTTATTGAAATATAGTGTTTTAATAGTTAAAAAGATCGTTAAAATAGTAATATCAATCAGTTTTATCTATAGCCGAAGGGGGATGCATTTGCGTCCCTCTTTTATTTTCCTATCTGGAATAGAAAATGGTATAGATAAAAAAAGTGTGTAGTCGGAAATGGAAATTTTTCAGAAATAATTATCTTTTTGTTGTGAACTATTTTTTATTGATAAAAAGGAAAAGTTTTGTATATTTGCCTCTTGATTATAGATGAGTAAATTAATTATAATTATTTGATAATAATAAAGTTACAATAAATAAAGTTATTTACAAAAAACAAATCTTATGAAAAAATTACTGTTATTTTGTGGTCTTATGTTAATGACTGCGTTAGGGTGGATGTTACATGCACAGTGTAGTTACACGCTAACATTAAATGATTCTTATGGAGATGGTTGGAATGGAAATTCACTATCTTTGGTATCAAATGGAACAACGGTAGGCAACTATACCCTTGAAAGTGGAAGTACCTCTACCGTTGAAATTACCATTACACATGGTGCAAGCTACTCGCTTCAATGGACACAAGGAAATTATGCCAGTGAAACTTCCTTTACTCTTACTGATGCTTTAGGAACCGTGATTTACTCTTGTCTTAATGGATCTAATTTATCAGGGGGTGAAATCTATTCATTTGTGGGTAATTGTTCAGGATGTTTTCCCGTAATGCCTGATGTAGTGGTGGTAAATGAAAACTCTGCCACAATCAATTGGCTTTCTTCACTTTCTGAAAGTGCAACTTATGAAGTGTCTCTGGGTACTAGTGATGGACCAGATGAGATGAATACCATTCCTGTATCAGATACATTTTATGTATTCTCTAATCTCTCTATGCAAACTACCTATTTCGCTTATGTTCGCACGGTGTGTGATGCAGCAGCAAATGACTATAGCCCTTGGAGATCTATCTCCTTTACTACTTCTCAAGTACCTGCTCAATTGCCTTATATTTGCAATTTTGAAGATTTAAATGAAAATGCATTATGGGGTTTTGCAAACGAAAATCAAACAAACCAATGGTACATCGGAATGGCTGCAAATAGTACAGAAAACGGATTATACTCTTGCTATATTAGTAATGATAGCGGTGCAACTAATAATTATGTGGATGCCGTAAGTGCTGTATATGCGTATCGTGATATTCTCTTCCCTCCTTCAGATAATGATTTCCTTTTCTCTTTCAAATGGAAAAATCAAGGAGAATCTTCTAGATATGAGGCTTTACGCGTGTTTGCAGGTGATGTAGTCGATGTGCAAGCTGGTGTTGGTGGAACTGATGTGACAATCCCTGGTGCTGAAGAGTTAGGCTCCTTCTTTAATAATAATAGCTGGAATGAGGAAAGTTTTATATTACCTGCTGAAGAGTTTGCAGGAACTGTAAAAAGAATCTATTTCTTCTTTTATACCGATGCTTCTTACACAATTAACCCACCTGCAGCATTTGATGATATTGCAATCAGAGAACTTACTTGTCCTTATGTCGATTCTGTGCTTGTTTCTGATATAACGACTAACTCGGTAACAATAACTCCATTTGCGGATTTGTCAGTTAATAATTTCGTGCTTTACTATAAATCTAGTTCAGATTCTATTTATACTCAAGTAGGATGCTCAGCTTCAGGAACTACCTTGACGGATTTGACTCCAGGTACATATTATAGCTTCTTTGTAAAAACAGATTGTGGTAATGGCGATTATGGATATCCGACAGAAGTGGAAGATTTTTATACTCTCTGCGCTCCTATTGCTTCTTTCCCTTGGTCTGAAAGTTTTGAATCAGAATGGTTTTATGAAGAGGGAGCTGTAGGAACAGATGATGCCCCTATTTGTTGGATTAATTTCAACTATGGTTCCTCTGTGTCTGCTGGCTGGGAACACTTCTCAGAGGGTTATACAGGAATGGGCTCTGCAGCAATGTATGGCGGTTATTATAATGATAACTCACATACAAATAACGATTGGTTAGTAACACCTGTAATGTCATTAACAGGCGAGCAACGACTCAATTTCTTTGTGAAAAAACAATCATCAGCTTATTCAGATGATATTAGTATTTACGCAATAAATGTGGCGAATGAAGACATTACCAATTTTGCGCAAACCGCTTCAGCCGTATGTTTGTTGCCTTCTACATCTGTTAGCACTGATTGGACGGAATATGAGGTATCTTTGCAATCTTGTATAGGAGATTACCGTTTGGCTTTTGTTAGAAATACAGTTCCAGGCGGCTCTTATCTTTTTATTGATGATGTTACGATTTCCGCTCAACTCGCTTGTCCTAACGTGTTCAATGTAGAGGCAAATCCAGCAACAGGTACGGCAATTTCTGTTAATTTCTCAACAAGTAATAGTGCGGGTCAAGGTTGGGAGGTTGCGTATGCTCCAACATCCACAACTCCTTTTGACCCTGCTTCAGCAACGGTTATCACTATCCATGATGCAGCATTAGTGCCTTTTGTAATTGAAAATATCTCACAAGGGGTTCCTTATACCTTTGCTGTACGACAAGCTTGCGGCGGTGAGTGGAGCGATACAGTTTCTTGCTCAACTCCATCAACTCCAGTAACCCAAGTTCCTTTCATCTGCGGTTTTGAAGATACAATCCAAAACGCATTGTGGTCATTTATCCAAACTACTGAAACCAATAAATGGTATATCGGAACTGCTACTGCAAATGGAGGCTCTCATTCTCTCTATATTTCAAATGATAATGGTGCTGGCAACGAATATTCTAATGTTAATTGCAGCGGAGTTGTTGCTTACGTAGATGTTGCTTTCGGTCAGGAAGAGGAATATTTTCTCTCTTTCGATTGGAAAGGAATGGGTGAGGCAAATTATGACTATATGGCAGTTTGCCTATTGCCTCTCAATGTTGATTTAAGCATTCCTTCTGATCCTTGGTATGATCCAGAATGGGTGCAAAATTATAAATTGTCTGGAGATGCGTTAATGATGTCTGGCAATAATAATTATGAAACATTCTCTATCGTACTGAATGGTGCTGCCGTAAATAATAGTATTCGTCGTTTGGCTTTCTTTTGGAAAAATGATGGTGGATTGTCAAACGCTCCAGCTGCCTCTGTCGATAATATCTCTATCACTCCTATAACTTGTGGTATCCCTTCTCAATTAGTGGTCTCTAATGTGGGTATTAATGAGGCAAATCTTACTTGGAATAGCAATGCCGATGAATGGATAGTAAGTTATCGTGCAGCATCCAGTCCTTGGACCCATGTTTATGCTACAGAAACTACTTTCAATTTCACAGAACTATTGCCAAATACCACGTATGAAGCGTATGTGAGATCTCTTTGTAATGGTGATACAAGTCATGCAAGTGATGTGGTTTCATTTACTACCGAATGTTTAGCACAGACAGTTCCATTTATTGAAGAGTTCTCTTCTCATGTGAATTACCATTTGCCGAATAGCTGTTGGAGCATTGGAATAGGTGCATTGAACTCAATCGCAATATTGGACTATGATATAACTGCCTCTATGTGGAATAACCAAAGTGAGGAGATGGACCTTAATATGGGTCACCACTTCAGTTGCGAATTATATTATGATTCTAAACAATGGTTGGTTTCTCCTATTATTGACCTTGGCGATGGATCTCAGACTTATCAAATTGAGTTGGATGCTATGCTGACAGGTTGGGAAGTTTCTGATGCAGCAGGCCTTGAATGCTTTGATGATGAGTTTGCAATTGCTCTCTCTTTCGATAATGGTGCTACTTGGCATAGAAGTGATGCTTACATTTGGAGCAATACTGATGGTGCCTCTCGCGTGTTGAATGATTTGGCTGGTGAGGTTAACCATATTGTGATTCCGTTAGTTGATGAAAACAATGATCCTATTTCTGGTCATATTAAAGTGGGATTTTATGCCGCTTCATCAGAATATAACTCAAGCAGTAACTTTATCCGTATTGATAACTTTGCAGTTAATCCCTATTCTACTTGTGTCCGTCCTGAAAATATTACAGTAGATGATATTCAAGCTACGGAAGTTACATTATCTTGGCAAAATTTGGATATTGCACAGGGATTCCAAGCTATTGTAGTTCCTTTTGGCACATCTATCGATAACGTAACCCCAATTGACATCTACGATACCACATATACGTTTACAAACTTGACCCCAAGTACAGGATATTCTTTCTATTTACGCTCCAATTGTGGCGATGAGCAAAGTTCTTACGCAACTATAAATCTTTACACAGAATGCGCACCAATTAATATGTTGCCATTTATTGAAAACTTCGATTCATATTCTGCAAATCATTTTCCAATGTGCTGGCAAAGAATAGGTTACTCAACTTGGGAAGGAACATTCCCTGCTACCTATACATATAACTTTACAAGTTCACCGAATGCCCTTAGATTCTATTCACCATACAATGCTGTTTACGCGTTGTTGCCAGAACTTGATTCTACAATCAATGTTAATAGTTTGCGCATCTCTTTCGATATGAAGGTTTCAGGTATGCCTGATTTGGTAGTGGGTGTGATGAATTCTATAGCTGATAGTACTTTTGTTCCTATTGATACAGTTTCACAAGAAGGACACTATGATATCAATTTGAATGGTTATACAGGTACAGGAAAATATATTGCATTCAAACAATTGATAGGTTATGGTGAGGCTTTTGTTGATAATATCTTCGTGGATTTCGCTCCTAACTGCGCTGAACCACAAATTTTAGAAGCTAATAATGTTATGGCCAATAGCGCAGAATTGTCTTGGTCTTCAGACGACTCTGTTACATCTTGGCAAATGGTGGTTTCAGAAAATTTCTCCACTCCAGATTATGCAAATCCGTCAGAGATAAGTGCAAATCCTTATTTGATGGAGAACTTAACCCCAAATACTACTTATACCGTATATTTGAGATCCGTTTGTCCTGATGGAAACTCATACAGCGGTTGGAGTTCGGTTACCTTCTCAACCATGAGTGATGAAATTGCGGAAACTCCTTATTTCCACGATTTCGAAGATGCGGAAGAGAATGCTAACTGGGTATTGGTAAACGGAAATCAAACCAATAAATGGTATATCGGCGCCCCAGAAGGCGATTCTGTATTGTTCATTTCACAAACAGGTTCTGAATTTTCGTATGGAGATGTTCCATCATTAGTATGGGCTTATCGTGATATTGAATTTGACCCTGCCGCAGAGTATGAACTTTCTTTCAAATGGAAATGCGCCGGTGAAGGTTCTAACTATAACTCTTATGACTATTTCAATGTGTTTATAGGAACCCCTGCTGTAGTGGAAGCCTTAGGAACAACTATTCAAGCGCCTGTTGGTGCTAGCCAATTAGGTGGAAATTTCTTAAATTCTCCCAATTGGCAAAACTATTCTGTGATGTTGGATGCGTCAATATACGCAGGTACTACTCAACGTTTGTATTTCTGTTGGAAAAATGATGGTTATGCATCTGCCTCTCCATCTGCTGTCATTGATTCAATTAGAATTACTGCTTCTGATTGCGCTCGCCCAACCAATTTAACCGTTTCACATGTTTATTCAACAACTGCTGATCTGAATTTTGTTCCTTCTCAATCTACAAGTATTGCATGGGAATATGTAATCACTTCCACAAATGAAGACCCTAATACATTAACCCCTGTCGTAATCGCTGATACAGTGTTCTCTATCACTAACTTGATGCCTGAAACAACCTATAAAGTTTATGTGAGAACAGATTGCGGCGATAGCGATTATTCTGAATGGTCTGCATACGAAGAATTTACAACTTTAGTGGCTTGCCCTGCTCCTATTCAAACGAGTGTCTCTGCTGTTACAACTACATCAGCAACAATTACATGGATTGAAGGTGGTAATGCTACGGAATGGACTGTCGAATATGGTACAATAGGTTTCACTCCAGGTATGGGAAGTTCAACAGTTGTTACAAATAATACATTGGATTTGATAGGCCTCGCTCCTGCTACTATGTACGATGTTTATATCTGGGCTAATTGTAGTGCAACCGAGCAATCAGATTCTACTAAATTTACTTTTGCAACATCTTGTGGTATCATCAATTCATTCCCATATACTGAAGGTTTTGAATACGATGGTGCTATGTCCGCTTGTTGGAGTCAAGAGTTTGTAGTAGGAACTGTTTCTTGGAATGCTTCAAATACAACAAGTAGTTACTCTTTAAATACTCCACACTCAGGGTCCTATTTTGCTCACTTCAGCTATGGCTCTTCTGATGGTTTCTCTACAAGATTGGTGTCTCCTATATTCGATTTGTCTCAAGTTTCTAATCCTTATCTTACTTATTGGTATGGTTTGCCAAATTGGGCTGCTGATGTGGATAATATTGAAGTTTATTATAGAACTAGTCCGACAGATAGTTGGCACGAATTAGTTTCTCATACAACTTCTACAAATGCTTGGGTTCTTGATTCTTTGGCTCTTCCTAATCCGTCAGCAACTTACCAAATCGCATTCAAAGGTATTGCTCTTTATGGTTATGGCGTAATGATTGATGATATTACTATTGATGCAGGTGCTACCGCTGAACCTTGCGATGCGCCTACCAACGTACAAGTTACTCCAACAGCAAATACCGCTGATGTTACTTGGACAAGCACCGCTGACGCTTGGGTAGTGGAATATAAAGAGGCTACTGCAGAAAACTGGACAGCTTCCGCTACACTAACCGCCAACAACTACAATATTACAGGTTTGACTGCCGCTACCGACTATGTGGTTCGCGTAAAAGCAATCTGTGATACCGACACCGAAAGC
>Ga0233364_1000204_pt1 | contig 10555 bp, 12 predicted proteins | sample ElkDunMinimDraft_19_FD_180675 | JGI IMG/M metagenome (GOLD analysis project Ga0233364, IMG submission 180675) | Fecal eukaryotic communites from dung pellets of Tule Elk in California, USA - Elk Dung C2 | ecosystem: Host-associated > Mammals > Digestive system > Large intestine > Fecal | place...
CAAAAATTCTGTTGAAAAGAAAATAATCACCCTGTTTACGGAATTCGAGAGCAATGCGGAAAATTTCACAAACAGACTGCAACAAAATACTTATGAGGACAATTACAAACTCTTGTCTAGCATTATTCATATGCACGTGAACAGAATGTTCCGCACGAAACAACGTTTGAATGAATGTGCCATCTATAATTTATTGTATCGTTATTATAAATCAAAGAAAAACATGATTCATCAAAATTAAAATCATCATGAAGAAAATCATATCATCTATTGTTGGGATTTTGCTTTGTTTCAGCGGGTTTGGACAACATAGCACAAAAATATTATCCGACACCACATTTGACCATGGTTCTAACATCGTGTTTCCAACACTCACATCGCAGCTTATCGACAATCTGGATTTGTTAGGACACGTATGGGGGTTTCTCAAATACCACCATCCAAACATTTCCCAAGGTCATTACAATTGGGATTACGAATTGTTCAGAATGCTACCCGAATACCTTCAAATAACAGACAATCAAAAAAGAGACACTTATTTGGTAAAGTGGATACAACAATACGGAAAGATCCGAACAAACAACGTTATCATACCAGTGGATTCCGATGCTTTTTTGAAGCCCGACTTGACATGGATAAACCAAGAACGGCTTTCTCCAAAATTGTATAAATCACTGATGAACGTATATCAGCATCGGAATCAAAGCATTCAATTTTATGTTGCTTATAATTTTTATGGTGCAAAAAACGCAAAATTCCTGCATGAAAACGCTTATTCGAATATGTCATATCCTGACGCTGGATTCAGATTATTGGCAGTGTACCGCTATTGGAATATGGTACAGTATTACTTTCCCTATAAATATCTGATGGAAATGGATTGGAATGATGTCTTGAAAGAGGTCATTCCTATAATGCTCAACGCTTCTGACGCAAAGGAATATTTTTTTGCAATAAAGAGAATGGTTGCAAAATGTAACGACTCACATGGATTTGTGTTTCAAAACAAGAATGTCAATGTCAGCAACCATATCAAAGATGTGCCGTTTAGAGTACGCTTTCTTAACAAGGATACACTTGTAGTTTTAAGGTATTTCAATCCTGAAAAATTTGTGGATTCATACCCACAAATTGGAGATATTATTACCCAAATTGACGGGAGACCTGTATCCGAAATAGTAGACAGTCTGGTCCCGTATTATGCCGCGTCAAACTATAACACTTTACTGCGCGATATCGCCTACAACATTATGAGGGGTGACAAAGACAATGTCACAATAACTTTTATCACCTCGAAGAAGAGTTCGACCTCAACCATTCAACGATACCCGACGACCGATTTGAATTACGACAATTACTTTGACGACAAAGGCACTAATTATCAAGTCTTGACAGACAGTGTGGGGTATGTATATATGCGAAATCTCACCAAAGAATACCTGACCGTGTTATTTGACACTTTGCGGCATACCAAGGCAGCGATTTTTGATGCCCGAGATGGAAATAGCCTTGGAGCGTTCGAATTATCACAATATCTGGCAGATGATGTCAATCCTATTTTCAAAGTAACTGAACCTAGTTTCAAGAATCCTGGAGAATTTATTTATTCAGCCCCAATCTACCTTAAAGCAGGCAAGGAGATTTACAACAAAAAAATTGTTGTTTTGATTAATGAGTATGTGCAAAGCGAAGGAGAAACTGCAGTCATGGAATTACTCGCATGCACGAATTGTTGTGTTATGGGTAGTTGCTCCGCGGGTGCAAACGGCAATATTTCCAAATTGGAACTACCTGGAGGCATACAGACGATGTTTTCTGGTATCGGAATCTACTTTCCAGATGGCAGAAACACCCAACGAATAGGTATTATCCCTGACATATACGTTTGTCCAACAGTTAATGGCCTTCGCGAAGGCAGGGATGAAGTCTTAGAAAAGGCATTGGAGTTATTAAATAATGAATAGTGATCAATGAGCAAAACCTTCCCATATTACCACCAGCTCGACGCCATGGATTGCGGCCCCACCTGCCTGCGGATGGTGGCCAAGCACTATGGCAAGCACTACTCGTTGGAGACGCTCCGGCAGAAGAGCTTCATCGGGCGGGAGGGTGTGAGTTTGCTCGGCATCAGCACCGCCGCCGAAAGCATCGGCTTCCGCACCATCGGCGTGCATATTTCGTTTGAACAGCTGGCAGAGGTGTCGCCACGCTGCAGTTCACATTTACTGGACTATTCTTTAGCGAAACAGCGGCATACTCAAACAATTAGGAATGAGGAATTAGGAGCCGCCGCATCCTTGCGGCTGAATGAAAAGAAGAAGCATGAAAAAAGCAATTCACATAGAAACCGACGCCTCTGACCTGCAATGGTCAGGCAAGGACAAATTCATTGGGTAAAGCTCCGTTATGGTGTGCAACGGACCGATAGCGGAGCAAGAAAAGAAAGGTGTCCAAGCAGGGGCATCGCATTGATGTTTTACAGACCTCATCGCGACGTTCCCTGCCAGAAAGCACCGTAAGGCATCGGGCTTCAAGACCCGTTTGTGTGGATGCGACCGCGGACGTACAGCACCCCAAAAGCGGACTGCAAAAATACAAAAAAGTACGGTTCGCGAGCGGTTACGAAAGCGTTGGGCAAAATGCCGGCGCACCCTGCGGAAAAGAGGGGATTATTGTTTAATTTTAAAATGAAAGAAAAATGGAAAGTATCAATAAATATAAAAATTGTAAAATCGAAGATATGCAATTAATCTTTGGAGGACGTGAAACAGAATTGTCATACTCACAAATAATAGGAGAAAAAATAGACAAAAGTGTATATAATAGTGATGGCTGTTTAGTGAAATACATACTTTGGATGGATGGTCACCGTTATGTTGGTACATATGCAGGAGACTGCGAAAATGGCTATAACGGATCAATGCCTATTGATGGTAATGTCATAGACTAAACTAAGTTATAAAAAGAGGGTGGACAAAGTTCTCTTCACTGCACTATTCATTCTATTATTGTCAGTAATACTTTGGTCACCTGTTTCTAAATAGTTTCTTATGAAAAAAACCATCCTATTCATTTGCTGCTCGCTTTTTGTTTGTGGAACATACTCCCAGACTGTCAATTATATACGGTACTTTCAGACAAAATGCAGTGCAGAAATATCAATCTGTAGAGCCAACTATGATACGGCCTTGTCCTACTATAAAACGATAGTAGGTCCACCCTATTCTCCTCTCTCTAAAGAAGTACATAATGCCCTTTTGTGTGCGTTGATTTTGGCGGACACAGTTTATATTCAAGACACATTATCAAGATACATCAGACAAATAAATGTATACGAAATAATTAAGAGGCGGGATATGTTTCCATCAATTGATAATAGTTTTTGGGATGAACTTATCAAACAATATGGGAGTCAAAAGTCTGCATATTGTTATGATATAAACACAGAATATCTAACAAAACTTGATTCATTAAATCTAATAGACCAAATTCCAAGACATAAAAAAAATCCATTCAGAATTAAGAATCCAGAAAAAAGAGAACAGGCAATGAGAGAATGGAAAATCACAGATAGTATAGTGGCTTTGGAACTAGACAAACTTATTGCAAAATGGGGTTATCCAAGTGAAAGAGTTATTGGCTTAAAATATAGTATGAAATCCCCTATATCTATTTGGCATAGAGTGGACTCCAATTTCAGAAAAATCGAATATGAAGCATTGCTCTCAGGGGATTTGAATCCAGAGTTATATGCTCAAAAACAAGCATATATTCAAGAAGTCTCAATAAAATCTAAAATCGACATTGATGTCATTGATTATGGCGAGTCGTCATTCATCTTTCCGTCGGATTCAAATGAAATTAATCGAATAGATGACAATCGGAATAATATAGGATTATCTTCGATTGAGGAAACAAAGGAAATACACAACTATGCTGTAACAAATAATAAATATGGCTTTAAATTTTATATCAATTTTTTTCACAAATGGTAATCATAGTTTCAAGGACAGAGGACGCATCAACTAACGAAGTTATGGATTGGCTCTCCTACTATGGGGAGCAAGTAGTTAGAATCAATGAAAACGCATCTATTTCCAATCTCACTGTTGAAATAAACAATATAAATCATACTATTAGATTTAAAGTCGGCGATATTACAGTGGACCTAACATCTGTAAAATCATTTTGGTTTCGAAGAGGCGGAATTCACTTCCAAAAAATTCTTATCAAGAATTGCAATTCGGAATTAACTCAAAGCATTAATACGCACTTGGAAAACGAGTACGAAACCTTGAAGGAATATCTCGTTTTTTGTTTGAACCAAATAAATAAATTGGGCGATTATCATCAAGGAAATGCTAATAAACTGATAAGCCTACGTGTAGCAGAGTCTGTTGGTTTGTGCATACCATCTACATATGTTTCCTCGGACAAAAGTGAAATTTTGAATTTCCATTCAAAAAACCATAACGTAATCACAAAATTCATTCAAGATGTTATTTTTTTGAACCCTCAAGGAATGTTGCTTCGTTCAACAACAGAACGCGTATCAAAAGCAGATATAACGAAAATGGATAATATCTTTTCCCCCTCATTGATACAAACTGAAATTAAAAAGAAATATGAAATTCGAGTATTCTATCTCCAGGGTGAATGCTATGCCATGGCTATTTTCTCCCAACAAGACAATCAAACAGCAATTGATTATCGGAATTACAATGAAACCAGACCTAATCGAATGGTTCCATATATATTGCCGCGTGCCATTGAATTAAAAATCAATTGATTTATGAAAAAAATGAATCTTGATACTGGTTCTATCGATATGATTGTGACTCCGGAATTAGAGTATGTGTTTTTAGAAGTCAATCCTGTTCTTCGACGAGGCCACCAACGCCTTGGACGCGAACAACGAGAAGGTGATTATGGAAAACCTCCAGCAGTTCTTCAAAGGGAGGACTGTAGTGGTGGTGGCGCACCGCCTGAGCACGGTGAAAAACGCCGACCAGATCGTGGTGCTCAACCACGGGCGTATCGTTGAGGTGGGTACACACGAGCAACTGACCGCCCTGCGTGGGGAGTACTTTGAATTGGTGAGGAATCAGTTGGAAATGGGGAGTTGAGAATTAGAAATGAGGAATTAGAAATTAGTAATACTATGGAATACCGAAGTTTCGTTAATCATAATATCCGGAAGATGGAAATTGTATAAAGTCCTCGCCAAGTGTGCGCCGGTGGCGGAGACGCGAGAAACGGTGCGGGAGCAGGGTCGCCGGGAACAGGCGTAGCAACCAAAACCGGCAGACCCTGAAGGGAAGCACCGTAAGGCATTGAACGAGTTTATGTCTCGATTCAGTTTTAGGGATTGGTTATTGCAACAATCCCTAAAGTACGAACCAACGGCAAAAGTAGCAAAATTATGCTACGGAGCTTCCTTCGCGAAACGTCCCGCGAAACAAGATGGGCGAAGTGTTAAATGTTAAAAATTACGAAAAATGAAAAAAGATAAATTATTAGAAGAATTCAAGCAAATGCAAGTTTCAGACCCTCAAGAAATAATAGGTGGATTAAACAAGTTGGTGCCATACGATACTCATTATACAAGTGTAAGATCTACTTGCAATAGCAGTGGTGTAGTTGTATCAACAGACAGAATTGATGATGTTGACACTGACTACTGGGAAGATGGACAACCACCAATAGGTGTGATAGTTAATCCATCAGATACCTTACGCTAATCTAAATTTGCTGTTTTATTAGAAAATGGGGGCAAGTGTCGTTTTATGTGAAATATAAAATTTTTATATCGACATTTTTTTGTCAGAATGATATCGTCACCATTTTCTTAAACCTTATATCCATGCTATGAAAAAACTTTGTTTAATAATCGCAATCAATAATTTGGCATTTTTTTTATTTGCGCAAACACCTGAGTGGGAAACATATTGTAAGCTAAGAAATATAGTAGGGCATGAGACTCTTCAACCAGACTCTGCCTTTGATATTTATTATACAATGGATTCAATCTACAATGGGATTCCTTTTTTTACTGATTTATATGAATATTTAGAAACATCCATAGCAGTTGGAAATCAAGAAAAAACTAAAGAATTGATATTTAGATTAGTACAATGGAAATGTTGGGATAATCGTTTTTTTGATCTACATCAGTTAGAAGCAATAAAACATACCGACTATTGGCCTCGTTTGGATTCACTTTCACAAAATTATGGAAACAAGATGGCATATACTGACTATATAAATAGATTGTATAATATGAAAGAACGAGACCAGCAATACAGAGGGTTACTTCGCAACAAACAACTTACTAAAGAAGAGTCTGATTCTGTATGGTCTGTTATTCATCATACAGATTCTGTCAATTTGCATCAATTAAATGAATTGATTAAAATCTATGGATTTCCCACATGGGAAAAAGTTGGTTATCACTTTGCTTTTTGTGCTTGGTTGGTTGCACAACATGCTGATTCCCTTTTTATCAGTCAGTATGTTGAATCATTAAATGAAGCCGTTGCAAACAATAATGCCAACCCAAGCAACTTGGCTTATATGATTGACCGTGATTTAATGAATAGAAATTTGCCACAACTATATGGTACGCAAATTATAGGTGTTTACAACGATAATAACGTTTTGGAAAACATGTTATGGCCTGTGGAAAATATGAAACAATTAAATGCACGCCGCGAGCGTATGCTCTTGGCACCGATGGATACAACAAAATATAAAATATATAATTTTCAAAAATAACTGTAATGATATTTATTTTTTCAAGATACGACGACCCTTCCACGAACCATGTTGTGGATTGGTTAAAACACCTTGATGAGGAAGTTGTCAGAATCAACACTTCCATTGATGTTAAAAATGTTTTTAACACATTTGGAGGTTTCACACTATCGAGAAGCAATCAAACTTTTAGTTTAGATTTGGTAAAAAGTGTTTGGTTCAGACGCCCACCTGTACCTGTTTACAAATCAATTTTCAAGGAGAAAAGAGCCTCTTATGAAACCAATCGCTATTTTTATTCTGAAAACAGTGCCGTTGTTGATCTGCTATATTTCATGCTGCAAGACAAGAAATGGTTGAACGACAATAAAACAAGTTGTCCGCGTAAAATCGATCAACTTGTTGTTGCAAAAAATGTAGGATTGAATATTCCTAATACTGCTGTTTTAGCAACAAAGAAAGAACTTGTTGATTTCAGAATAGAAAATGGTTTCTTGATTATGAAACCTTTGCAAGATCCTTATCCGATTCCGTTAAGGAATGGTTTATACACACAATATACGTGTGAAGTTACAAACGAACTGATAGATAATTTACCTGATTCGTTTTATCCTTGTATGTTTCAACAGAAGATAGACAAGAACTTGGAAATAAGAGCATTCTACCTAGACGGCAGGTGTTATAGTATGGCTATCTGTTCCTCATTTGACAAGCAAACGCAAGTTGATTATAGGAGATACAACGATGTTAAACCTAACAGAAAAGTACCGTATTGTTTACCTTCCCACATTGAAAAAAATATTGACGCACTTATGAAGAAACTGAAATTAAACTGCGGCTCATTGGATTTGATATTAGATAATAATGGAGTTTATTACTACCTTGAAGTTAATCCCGTAGGTCAGTTTGGGATGGTTTCTTTCCCTTGTAATTATAACTTGGAAAAAATAATTGCTGAATACTTATCTGATAATTGAAAATAATGAAAAAGAACAAGAGTTTAATAGATAGAATAATCGAATCAATATATCCTATTTCAATGATAATGATTCAACCTATGAAAACAAAAAAGTCAATTAAACGTATTGACATTTCAATAGAGTATGACAATGGATTAAAGTATGTTACAGATGATTTTTACAAACATATTTCAACAATTAAAGAATAATAACATCTCACTTTATTTTCGTCTCTGGGCAAACTGCCTGCTTGTAAAAGGATATCGCAGAAGTTTAGTGTACGATCTTCAAAGAGAAAGGATTATATATTTATCTAATCTTTTTTTTGAGACATATCATGGATATAAAAATACAGATATTAAAAGCATTTATGCAGACTCGAATAATCCAAACAGAATGGGGTTCTTAAAAATAGTTGATAATCTTATTGACAATGATTTTGGAATATTGGTTGATAATCCCCAAACACTTCCCTCATTAATAACCGATTATGATACTCCATTTTCGATCACCAACGCCATTATAAACACTGATAGTAGCAATCCTGAATTATTATACAATAGCGTAAAAAGTTTGTCAAATTTGCGAATACAAGCATTAAGGTTTGATGATTACAGTAAAATGGATAATGATGTTCTTAAAAGAATTGATGATTTAATGCGGCAAAGCTCATGCGAACAAATTTACATACGCACAAACTTTTCAGCATATTTCGATAAAATTGAACATCAACTGAGTTTTCGTTTTAGGCAAATCACATATTACAATGCTCCAGTGGATATTGAGTATGAACGTAAAGACAATTCTGATATTAAAATTAAGTATTCTTCCAAGAGTATTGATTATTATGATTGCGGAAATGTAGAAAATAAATATTTCATTTGCAACCTCCCCTTTTTCACCGAAGCCCAGCACCACAACACCTGCCTCAACCGCAAGGTATGCATTGACGCAGAAGGTAACATCAAAAACTGCCCGGCCATGGCCAAGAGCTACGGCAATATCAGAGACACCACACTGGGGGAAGCCATCAACAAGCCGGGGTTCAAGGATTTATGGTATGTCTGCAAAGACCAGATTGATGTTTGCAAAGACTGCGAGTTCCGCTATATGTGCACTGATTGCCGCTGCTTCATCAAAGATCCGGGCAATATTTATTCCCAACCCGCCAAATGCACCTACAACCCATACATTTGCCTCTGGGAAGGACAGGACGGCTACGTACCCGTGGAGGAGTGCGGTACCTACAGCCGCGAAACGGGTTTCGTACCCGACAAGATGAAGATTGCGGAGTTGAACAGGAGGATTTGGGGAGAGGATTAATGAATTGAGCACTATGAATAGTAAAATCAATATGACAGAAAAACACCAACAACAGATAGAAGATTTACACCTTCGCAGCGAGGAGGTGCAGGAGATACTCGGCAGGCCGCCAAGATGGATCGTGCGGGTGGGTATCAGCATCATTTTCGTAGTGGTGGCGGGACTTTTCACAGGCAGCTATTTTCTGAAGTATCCTGACATCCTGCCCGCCACAATTACCGTCACCACAGAAAACCTGCCTGCCGGTGTGATGGCCATGACCACGGGCAAGATAGACACCATAGCCGTTGCGGAGAAACAGCTGGTTAAAGAGGGAGACCTGTTGGCCGTCATTCGCAATCCCGCCAAATTGGAGGATGTGATGGTGGTGAAACGGATGTTGGAAGAATCGGACACGCTGGTTGTAGAGACGCAAAATTTTGCGTCTCCGCAGACGGTGTACACACCGTCTCTACAACTGGGCGACCTCCAATCGGCATACACCGCCTTCGACAATGCCCTGACCGATTACCGCCATTTTGTGGAAACGGACTATCATAACCGTAAAATCGCGGTCATTCGGAAGCAGATTGCTGCCCAGAAGAACCTGCTACAAAAAACCGTCAACCAGCTGAACATCAGCAGAAAACAATTGGCCACGGCACAAAAGCTGTTCGAAATTGATTCGATGCTATACAGCAATGCGGCACTTTCCTTGGTGGATTACCAGTCGGCAAGAAACAGTCTGCTGCAACAACTGTCGTCCCTTGAATCGTCCAAAATGAGCGTTGACAACCAGCAGATGAGCATTTTGCAATCCGAACAGAGCATCTTTGACCTAGAGCAGCAGCGCATTGACGAAGAACAGCAGCTGACATCAGCCCTGACCAGCGCCAAGGAGCAACTTACCGCCCAAATACGGCAATGGGAACAGACCTACCTGCTGGTTGCCCCATGCGATGGGAAAGTCACGTTCACCAAGTACTGGCAGAAAAACCAGAATGTGAATGCGGGAGAAGTGTTGGTGACCGTGGTTCCCGATGGTGACACACAGGTGGTGGGCAAAATCCTGCTTCCGCAGCAAGGCGCAGGCAAGGTCAAGGTCGGGCAGACCGTCAACGTCAAATTGGACAACTTCCCGTATTTGGAATATGGCATGGTCAAGGTGTGCATACGGAACATCTCGATGGTCCCCGTGCAGGTGGATGAAAACACCAAAGCCTACATGCTTGAGGTGGAGTTTCCGGAGAATTTAGTTACAACATACGGCAAGGAGCTGACTTTCAGCCAGGAAATGACAGGTACGGCGGAAATCATCACTGAAGACTTAAGGCTGTTGGACAAGTTCATCAATCCGATAAGGGCGGTGATAAAGAAGTAAGTGGACTTGACAGCCAACATTCGCATTTTTTTCGGTAGTATCCCAAAAAGTGTGTAATTTCCAGCAAATAGATATATTTGCAAAACTAAAAAAATAAACAAATGGAAATTACACAAGCGCAAAAGTACGAAATTTTAGAACACGAATTGCTCAACGGAGC
>Ga0233364_1000205_pt1 | contig 10516 bp, 7 predicted proteins | sample ElkDunMinimDraft_19_FD_180675 | JGI IMG/M metagenome (GOLD analysis project Ga0233364, IMG submission 180675) | Fecal eukaryotic communites from dung pellets of Tule Elk in California, USA - Elk Dung C2 | ecosystem: Host-associated > Mammals > Digestive system > Large intestine > Fecal | place...
GCTGTCGTAGCCATCAACATATCCCCAAAGCCGCTTAAGAGTGGTTACACCCAATGTTTCCTTACAACGCTCCTGAATTACTCCCGTAAGAAACTGAAAATCGGCAGGTGTTTTAATCTTGCGAGATACAGAGTCTTCAACCATTTTGCGTAATATCAGGATGTCGTTTTTATTAGGAGTCATAATTTAATTTTAAAGTTGCAAATGTACAAAAAATTACAAAATCAAATTCATCTATTAAGAAAAGATATAAAACATCAGCTTCACTATCCAATTCAGCATAACTATCAATAGGTCAACAATCAGCATCCATACAACGATTTGTTTAAAATATGAATTTCTGATTTTTAGAGAGATTAAAGAGAGAACTGCTGTGATAAGAAGTGGTATTAAAGCAGGGAAATAGGCAATACTGGCTGATAAATTTCCACTTATTAATGCTATAAATGAGCGTTGAAAACCGCAGAATGGGCAATCTATCCCAAAAATTATATGGGTTATACACGGGAATGAGTGATAAGAAAGCCATTCTGCGAGATTTTCTAAATTCATCATTAAAGCCATAACAAATCTTCAAGGAAGAAAAGACTTCCGCCTAAAAGTGCAGCAGAAACGATTGCCCAAATAAGCGCAACACCACTGAGCACAATTCCAATAATGGAAAGCACTTTCCCTGCGTTCAGCATTCCTACATTTTTATAATTTGCTGGCTCTAACGCACATATTTTCATCCCTTTAGAGGCTAAAATTAGGCCAATAATTCCGAAGATAAGTCCTACGAAGAAACATCCGCAAACAACGGATAAAATTCCTAATACCAAAGCAGCTACAGCATTGGGCGCATTTTTTTGCATTTGAAAAGGATCTGTTGTCATAATATTAAAGTATTACGTTAATTAAATGAATTATCAATTATTAGATTATAAATCCCAAAAGCGATCATCAAGTCGATCATATCTACTCTCCTGATCATAAGCCATGTTTGCATCATCTAACTTATCTGTTATCTGCTGGATTTGCTCTTCTACTAAATCATATTCACTACTGAATTCTTCTAAAGTAGCAAGTCTATTAACTAAACTTTCCATTTCATCTAGCAATGCCTGAATCTCTGCATAAGAATAGTCTGATGAGGAGGAGATATCTGTTGAAGAGTCGTTGTCTGATGAAGAGATACCTGAACTTGTGTTTTCTTCCATATAGGAAGTTATAGTAAAGGTATATTCTCCTGATTTTCCATCTAATTCTTCAATACTCCAGCGTACAACATTATTTTCACCTACCCCTTCCTTCCATACTGTTTTCAAATCATCAGTGCTATAACAGCCACCTAGTCCGCTTTCACTTGCATTTATAGTAACAATTTGATTTCCTTTTTCATCAAAAATTTTAATACCAAATCCATAGTTTCCCTTAACTGCAGCTCCAGAGCAACCAACAGGATCAAACTCTTTCATCCAAAACCAAAGTTCATCAATTTTTTCAATTTTAACCGTAACTATAGGACCGAATATATTGTCATAATCAACGTATGCAGGTTCATCAACCACCTTAAAATATTCTCCTAAATCACCTGAAATAGTGGTTGAACTAGGTTTTAAAGTACCACGGAATCCTTTTTCATTACTTTCACTTTCACTTTTACTAGTGCAAGAAAAAAGGAGAATACCCATAAGGGCAAAAAGTGCTAATTTTTTAAAATTTCTCATAACTTTACTTTTTTTGTTTAGAATGTATTATTAATAAAACTAAGGTTGTAATCAGTAATATCATTTAGAATCATTGATTAATTATTTGATGTCGCAAAAATAACAACTTGATTTATAGGTTACTTAGTCCTAATTGGTCCTAATAAAGATGAGAAAATTGGGAATTTACAGACGAAGAAAGCTTGGCAAAAATCACTTATAAAACTTTGCTAATCAACATTATAGTAAATATTAAATTCATTTATAACATAAGAAAAGAAATGGCTAAAGATTATTTTTCCTAATAATTTTAACTAATTATATATTATAATCATATTCATTATGATTCCATATCAGCATGCAGAATAGGATTATACGTCAGCTTAAATATATTACAAATAGGATAATTCGGTACACAAAAGCATCAGTTACATGGGGGTATATACCGGGAATATATTTTTTTTTGAATGATAAAGACAAAAAAAAGGGAGATGATTGCTCATCTCCCCTATCGTTTTATCAGGACTGAATTATTTTTGTTCAGCAATGATATCTTTTACTTGAGCTTGAGTAAGTCTTCCGTAAACGTTATCACCTACCAAAGCAACAGGAGCCAAACCGCAAGCACCTACACAACGCAAAGAAGCGAGTGAGAATTCACCGTCAGCAGTAGTTTCGCCAACGTTAATTTTAAGTAATCTTGCAAATTCGTCAAGAATTTTTTCAGCACCGCGTACATAGCAAGCTGTACCCATACAAACAGATACTGGGTGTTTCCCTTTTGGAGTCATTGTGAAGAATGAGTAGAAAGAAACTACGCCATAAACCTTAGCTGTAGGGATATGTAAACATTCAGCGATCAACTCTTGAGCTTCAGCAGGAAGATATCCTAAATAGTCTTGAGTTTGGTGCAATACGTTAATTAATTCACCCGGATTGTTGTTGAATCTGTTGCAAATTTCAACAATTTTTTCCTTTACATCGGGTTTAACTTTTACTATTATTTTTGACATAATCTAATTTTTAACTTGATTAATGAACTAATGACTAAAATTCAACTTCAACGGTTGTTTGAGCATCGAAGTAGTGAGTATGTAATAACTCGTGAGATTTATGTCCGCAAGGTTCTCCCAAGAATTCTTTATATATAGCTTGGATAGAAGGATTTTCGTGAGATTTACGGATAGGCATTTCTCTATCAGCTTGATAGATAGCTTCCCAACGAGCTTTAATTACATCTGAATTACCATGGTGTAATGGTTGACCAGCACCGTCGATACAACCGCCTGGACAAGCCATAACTTCGATTGCGTGGAATTGGCATTTACCTTCTTTAATTTGTTCGAGCAATTTACGAGCATTACCCAAACCATGAGCGATACCAATATTTAATTTAAGACCATCCACATCGATAGTAGCACTACGTACGCCTTCTAAGCCACGAAGTTCTTCGAATTCGATTTTTGGAAGAGGTTTTTTAGTGATAACTTCGTAAGCAGTACGAACAGCAGCTTCAATAACACCACCTGTAGTTCCGAAGATAACTGCAGCACCTGTAGATTCGCCGAGTGGGCTATCGAAAGGAGCGTCTTCCAATGCAGTGAAGTCGATATTAGCTAATTTAATCAAGCGAGCCAATTCGCGAGTAGAGATTGAGTAATCAACATCTGGATTACCATCTACTTTGAATTCATCGCGAGCACATTCATATTTCTTAGCCAAGCAAGGCATAACAGAAACAACCACCATATCTTCGCGTTTTACGCCGATTTTTTCAGCGAAGTAAGATTTAGCGATAGCACCGAACATTTGTTGTGGTGATTTAGCGGTTGAAGGAATGTCGCGCAATTCTGGGAATTGGTGTTCGAAGAAGTTAACCCAAGCAGGGCAGCAAGAGGTTAACAATGGAAGTTTAACATCTTTATCGCCAGCCAAGAATTTGTTAAGGCGGCCGATAAGCTCAGTACCTTCTTCCATAATTGTTAAGTCAGCACTCCAATCAGTATCAAATACATAATTGAAACCTAACTGTTTCAAAGCAGCGGTAAGTTTACCGGTTACGATGCTACCAGGAGCCATACCGAACTCTTCGCCGAGTGCAACGCGAACGGCTGGAGCCACTTGAACAACAACAGTTTTCTTTTCGTCGTTGATAGCGCGGATAATTTTAGAAGTATGGTCAACTTCTGTCAAAGCGCCAACAGGACAAACAGCCACACATTGACCGCAGAATGTACAAGGAGAGTGGTCAAGTTGTTGGTTAAAAGCGGTAGAAACAACTGCTGGGAATCCACGTTCGATTGCGGACAATGCGCCAACGGTTTGCATATCGTTACAAACGGTTTCGCAACGACGGCACATAATACATTTGTTCATATCACGGATGATAGAAGGAGAAACTTCAATTTGGTAAGAAGATTGTTCACCTTTGAAATGAATATCTCTGATACCGAATTTGATAGCAAGGTTTTGAAGTTCGCAATTTCCGCTCTTTGCACATTGTAAACAATCGTTAGGGTGATCGCTAAGGATAAGTTCCAAAACGGTTCTACGAGCGTTGATTACGCGGATTGAGTGGGTATTTACCACCATACCTTCCATACATTCAGTAACACATGCAGGAGCCAAATTTCTACGACCAGCAACTTCCACAACGCAAATACGGCATCCACCAGGTCTGTTATGAATATTTAAGCCATTCAACTCAAAGTGACAAAGGGTAGGAATATTGATACCCATTTGTTGAGCTGCTTTCAAAATAGTTGTACCTTTTTCAACAACTACTTCTCTATTATCTATAATTAATTTTACTGTATCCATTATTTCAAACTTTCTTTATTATTTTATACTAATCGCGTTAAACTTACATTTATCGTAGCATGCTCCACACTTAATACATACGGATTGGTTGATTTCGTGTGGCATTTTAACTGTTCCTGAAATTGCGTTAACAGGACAATTGCGAGCACAAAGTGTACAACCTTTACATTTATCTGCTTCAATAAAGTATTGTTTCAACGCTTTACATTGGCCGGCAGGACATTTTTTATCAACAACGTGAGCTACATACTCATCCCAGAAGTTATCGATAGTTGACAATACCGGGTTTGGAGAAGTTTGACCTAAACCACAGAGTGCGCTATCTTTGATAACCTTGCTAAGGTTTTTCAATTGTTCAAGGTCTTCCATAGTACCTTGTCCCAAGGTGATTTTTTCAAGGATTTCGCAAAGTCTCTTGTTACCGATACGGCAAGGAGCACATTTACCGCAAGATTCTTCTACTGTAAAGTCTAAGTAGAATTTAGCGATAGAAACCATACAACTAGTTTCGTCCATAACTACCATACCACCAGAACCCATCATTGAACCTGCAGCGAGCAAGTTATCATAATCGATAGGAGTATCGAGGAATTTTTCGGTTAAGCAACCGCCTGAAGGACCACCAGTTTGAACTGCTTTGAATTGTTTTCCACCTTTAATACCACCACCGATTTCGTAGATAACTTCACGGAGGGTGATACCCATAGGAACTTCGATCAAACCAACGTTATTAATTTGGCCTGCCAAAGCAAACACTTTAGTACCTTTAGATTTTTCTGTTCCGATTGAAGAGAACCATTCCCAACCTTTATTAATAATAACTGGGATATTAGCGAATGTTTCAACGTTGTTTACGTTACTTGGTTTCTTCAAATAACCTTCTTGTGCTGGGAATGGAGGTTTGAAAGTAGGTTCACCACGTTGACCTTCCATAGAGTGGATCAAAGCGGTTTCCTCACCGCATACGAAAGCACCTGCTCCGTAACGAAGTTCAATATCGAAATCGAAGTCTGAACCGAGGATTTTTTCACCTAACAAACCATATTCGCGAGCTTGGTCGATAGCCACTTGCAAACGGTGGATAGCCAATGGATATTCAGCACGAATATATACTAAACCTTTAGTAGCGCCGATACAGAAACCACCGATTGCCATAGCTTCGATGATTGAGTGTGGGTCACCTTCAAGGATTGAACGGTCCATAAATGCACCTGGGTCACCTTCGTCAGCGTTACAAATCATATATTTTTGGTCAGCAGCATTTTTGCTGGCAATTTCCCATTTCAAACCTGTTGGGAAACCTCCACCACCACGACCTCTCAAGCCAGATTTCTTGATAATGTCGATAGTTTTTTGAGGATCATTATCTTCCAAAACTTTTGCCAAAGCTTCGTAACCTTCGCGAGCGATATATTCGTCAATATTTTCTGGATTAATGAAACCGCAGTTACGAAGAGCGATACGCATCTGTTTTTTATAGAAACCCATGTGTTTAGAGTCAGTTTTATGCTCTTGAGTTTTTGGGTCAATATAAAGTAAACGTTCTACTTTTCTACCTTTGATGATGTGTTCGTTAATAATTTCTTCTACATCTTCTGGTTTTACTTGTACATAGAAAGTATTGTCAGGCAATAATTTCACGATAGGTCCTTTTTCGCAGAAACCGAAACAACCTGTTTGTACTACTTGAACTTCATTATCCAAACCTTTAGATACCAAAGTTTGTTTGAAATTTTCAATAATCTTTTCACTTTGAGAAGCGTGACAACCTGTACCGCCGCAAATCAAAATGTGATACTTGTATTGCGCCATTTTATTTCTCCTTATTTTTTATTTGTCAATAGTTTCATAATTTACTGGAATAACTCCGTCAACGATTTCGTTATTCAAGACATATTTAGTAAGAATCTCTTCTGCTTTAGCAGGATTCACGTGACCAAATACGATAGGATCGCTACCTGGTTTTTTCACTTCGATAGTTGGTTCTGCATAGCAATAACCCATACAACCAGTTTGTGTAATAACAGCGGTGATGTTTTTTGCATTACATTCTTGGATGAGAGTGTCCATCACTTGCTTTGCACCAGCTGCGATACCGCAGGTTGCCATAGCAACTTTGATTTGAACTAGAGACTCTGCATTGTCACCAGTTTCACGGATAGACAAGGTAGATTTTAACTCATCTCTTTTCTTTTTTAAATCAGCTAATGACTTGATCTTGTTCATGTTAAAAATATTTTTGTTACTAAAATGATGTTTAATTATAACTTGGCAAAGGTACACAAAAAAAGATATAAACCGCCTAAAAAAATGTTTTTTTTTACGCTAAAAATAAAAAACAGTTTTCTTGCTCAAAAATAGTTATCAATCAGTATTTTACAAAACAAAGAATGATTTTTTTAACTTGATTCGCAGTCGTTAATTTTCAAAGCATAAGATAAAAGAAAATTATGATGGATATATTCAAGAAAAATCCCGAACAATATCAATATTATTTTGTAATATGTGAATATTTTATAATTTAAAATTGATTTAAAATACTTTTTTTAGAATACTTTTTTCATATTGATGGAGCTTTTATGACAATTTGAAAAAAAGTTTGCGACAACATTAGTCATTATACGGTGAGAATTGCGCACAAGAGATTGCGTGAGGGATTGCAGCGGTTATGAGCAGCGCGGGAATGAATTAGAAATTTGGAATTTATGCGAAATTAGGAATTTTTGTCGGCTTGGAATAGGTAGTGGCAGAGTGTAGTGCGAAGAGTTTAGAGGTTTGTGCTTCTCTGTTTTCGTTTTTGCTGATAGGATGCGCGGGCCAGCGCTGCGAAATTTGAGCGGATAGCCCGACGGCGAGCGGGTGGAAAGGTGAGCAGGAAGGAAACAACTTCACTATAACGAATAAATGAACGCAAAGAAATAACAGAAAGCATGGCGAAAGCGCAGGCAGAGCCGGCACGCCCAAATAAAAAAAGAAAAAAGGTGAAGAATTCAAATAAAAAAACGTATCTTTGCAGGTTGTAAAAAAATGATTTGTAAATGTTGAACATTAGCGGAATTGTAACCACATTAAACGAAGAACACAATATTGCTGAAACTATAAAATCTCTACAACAAGTTTGCAATGAGGTGATTATAGTTGACTCAAATAGCACTGACCGAACTGCAGAAATAGCAGAAAATATGGGAGCGAAAGTTTATTTTCAGGATTATTTGGGCGATGGAATCCAGAAAAATGTTGCGCTAAAATATGTAACCAATGCTTGGGTTTTAAGCATTGATGCCGACGAGCGTCTGACGCCAGAGTTAGTAGAGGCAATCAAGAATATTGACTTTGAGCAAACGCCGTACGATGGTTTTGCGGTTCGTCGCCGAAACCTGATTGGGAGTCGTTGGGTAAAGAGTTGTGGCTGGTATCCCGATTATTTGGTTCGTTTGTATCGTCACGACAAGTTACGTTTCCGTGATGTGAAGCAACACTCTTCCGTTCCGGAGATAAACACAGCGAAATTGAAAGCGGATTTACTGCATTATCGCTATAACAATTGTGGAGAGTTGTTTTCCAAACCCGCACGCAACTACAGCACGCGTGGTGCAAAAATTCTATACTTGCAAGGGAAACGAGCATCTGCTTTCACGCCTTTTCTTCACGGAGCTGCAGCCTTTATCAGCAACTACTTCTTCCGTGGCGGCATTTTAGGCGGCGTTGATGGTTTTACTTTAGCATTGGCATTATCTTGCAATAGTTATATGAAATACGCAAAACTTCGTGAGTATCAGACCGACCCCGAGGTGTTGAAGAGAGAAGATTTTACAAAAGTTTGGTAAAAAAGAGGAAAGATGCACAAGCCTTTAGCCGAAATTCTTCGTCCGAAAAACTTAGACCAATACATTGGTCAGCGCCATTTGGTTGGTGAAGGAGGAATTTTGCGGCGAGCCATTGAAGGCGGCAAAATCCACTCGATGATTTTGTGGGGGCCTCCAGGCGTGGGCAAAACCACTTTGGCACTTTTGATGGCAGAGTTGGCAGACGCCGATTTCTATATGCTCAGCGCCATCAATTCGGGAGTAAAAGAGATTCGAGAAACTATCGACAAAGCGAAGAAAGGCGAACGCACCTCAATACTCTTCATTGATGAAATCCATCGATTCAGCAAATCGCAACAAGATTCACTTTTGGGTGCGGTTGAACAAGGGGTAATCACCCTTATTGGTGCCACAACTGAGAATCCGTCGTTTGAGGTAATTTCTCCACTTTTATCAAGATGTCAAGTATATGTTTTAAAGAATCTTACAGAAGATGAATTAAAGCAAATTATAACTACAGCTGTAGCTCATTTGGAGGCGGAACGTTCCGTAAAAATTGTGGTTCAAGAGAGTGATGCATTGCTTCGTATATCGGGCGGAGATGCACGGAAACTGATAAATGCAATTGAGCTATCCGTAAATTATGCACCTGAAGTTTCAGGAGTACTGACGCTGACTAACGAAAGTGTAAAACAGTGTATTCAGAAGAACTTAGCCATATACGACAAGCAGGGAGAAAACCATTACGACATCATCTCAGCATATATCAAATCGGTGCGTGGTTCCGACCCGAACGCGGCGGTTTACTGGTTAGCGCGAATGCTTTCGGCAGGCGAAGACCCCCTATTTATTGCGCGCCGACTAATAATCTTGGCTTCTGAAGATATTGGCATTGCCAATCCAAATGCACTTTTACTTGCGAATAGTTGCTTTCAGGCTGTCCACCAAATTGGCATGCCCGAGGCACGCATTATTCTTTCAGAAACCACAGTCTATTTGGCTTCATCACCCAAGAGCAATTCTACCTACTTAGCCATTAACGAAGCGATGGATTGGGTCAGTAAAACTGGCGACCTACCCGTTCCGTTACATATTCGCAATGCGCCCACCCAGCTGATGAAGAAGTTGAATTACGGCAAAGACTACAAATATGCGCACAACTACGAAAACCACTTTGTAGAACAGGAGTTTCTCCCTGACGCTATTCGTGGCAAGAAGTTCTATGAGCCACAAAACAACGCAAGAGAGAACGAGCTGCGGAAATATCTAAAAAACTGCTGGAAAGAGAAATATCAATACATAATAATTTTTGTGATTGCGTTATTTTCACTATTTACACAGAAACTCCAAGCGCAAGACATCCACTTTTCACAATTTTACAATGCCCCATTACACCTAAACCCAGCAGAAGCTGGAGCCATTCAAGGCGTTTTCCGCGCCAGCTTGCACCAACGCACACAATGGCTATCGGTTACCAAGCCATACGCTACAGTCTCTGGTAGTTTTGATCTTCCGATATACAAAAATAAAAAGTACAAATTTCTCTTCGGATTAGGAGCATTGATTAATAACGACCGCTCAGGAGACTCGGAGTTCAATGCCTTTGACGCGGGACTATCATTATCCTTTCTCAAAAGTTTTGGATGGAGAAGTCAATTTCGAATTGGCGTAGGTGTATCAGGAAGTTACACTCAGAAATCTCTGAACTATGCAAAGTTACACTTTGACGAACAGTTTCAGAACGGATATTTCAATCCTGAAATTCCAGTTACAGAAATCTTTGGAAACAACAAAATAGGTTACTTTGATTTAGGACTTGGTGGCACTTTTTGTTACTCACCAGCTAACAAAACTGAAATCACAATTGGAATTGGCATTTTTCATCTCACCCATCCCAACCAAACCTTTCGAGATGGCATTTTTCTACATCCCATCAAATATGCGCCCTACATAACCTCTCGGATTGCCCTCACAAACGAACTGACATTATCGCCAATGGTTTATACCGCTTTTCAGGGAAACTTCAAAGAGATTACATTTGGAAGCAACATTGAATATGACATCAACAAGAACAGATACACCACTTGGATAACTTTAGGTGGCGGCATCTTCTACCGATGGAACGATGCCATTATCCTCAATATGCTTTTAGATTGGAAACATCTTCGTTTCTGTTTTAGTTACGATATAAATATCTCCACA
>Ga0233364_1000209_pt1 | contig 10397 bp, 4 predicted proteins | sample ElkDunMinimDraft_19_FD_180675 | JGI IMG/M metagenome (GOLD analysis project Ga0233364, IMG submission 180675) | Fecal eukaryotic communites from dung pellets of Tule Elk in California, USA - Elk Dung C2 | ecosystem: Host-associated > Mammals > Digestive system > Large intestine > Fecal | place...
TCTCAATTTCCATATCGTGTTCTTGAGCGGAAAGTTGGCGGATATGTGTCTCGGTGCGAACATCGGTATCTTCTTTATATACCAAATAATGTTGCTCGCAGCGAGCTGCTACTTGAGGTAAGTGGGTAATGGTGATGATTTGCCTTGATTGAGCCATTTGGCGCATAATCTCTCCCATTTGACTGGCGATAGCGCCACTAACACCCGTATCAATTTCGTCGAAGATTATCGTTGGTAGCCCATTGCTGCTTGCAATAAGTGATTTGATACATAGCATCAATCGGCTGATCTCACCGCCAGATGCTACTTCCGCGACACGGCGAAGTGACTGGTTGAGGTTGGCAGCAAAGAGAAATTGTACATTGTCTTTTCCTGTCTCGGAGAAGTCATTAGTAGGCTGAATATCTACAGCTACTTTTGCGTGTGGTACACCTAAACGAACCATATCTTCAACGAGGCGAGAGGCTATCAGGTTGCAAGGCGCGAGACGAGATGCCGTGAGTGCTTCTGCCGCAATGGACAATGCACTATGCGCTGTATCCACCTCTGCTTGCAGACGAGCAAGATCTTCGTCGAGATTTTCTATCCGTTGAACTTGTGTAGCGAGTTCATCGCGTAGCGTAATCAGTTGATCTACCGTCTGTACATGATGTTTCTTCATCAATGTTTGAAGCATACTGATACGCTCTTGCACTTGCTCCAAACGCATTGGGTCGCGTTCTGTACGATCGTATAGACGTTGTATATCGGATACAATATCTTTGAGTTCTATCTCCACACTATCAATGCGTTCGGCAAGTGCAGAATCCGCATCGGATAGTCGGGTAGAGTGGATTAGAGAGAGTGCGCCATGGTCACTATCTAATTGCTGTAAGGCTTGTGCTAACGCGGTTTGTATTTCTTCGGCGTGTGATAAGCGATACTCTTCTTCTTCCAATTCTTCTATTTCTCCAGCAAGCAATTGTGCTTCTAGGAGTTGAGTGTACTGCCATTGTAGATAGTCAGCATCAGCTTGCGCCTTTTTAGCAAGGGCTTGTGCCTCACGTAGAGCAGCTATTGCTTCTTGGTAGGAGATATAGGCATGGCTATACGCTTCGCGCTCGGCTGTATTTCCAGCGATAGTATCTACCACTTGTATTTGAAAGAGATCGTCGCCAATCATTAGGCTCTCGTGCTGCGAGTGGATATCTATCAGCTGACGCGCGAGCGCTTTGAGTTCGGTTTGAGTGACGATTTCATCGTTTACAAACGACCGTGAACGTCCGTTGGCACTTAATTCACGACGGATAATGAGATCTTCGCCAAAGGTGGCTTCTATCACGCAACGTTCTTCGCCCTCTGTGATACTTTTGATATCAGCACGTGCACCCATTACTAAGTTGAGTGCACCAAGGATGATGCTCTTACCAGCACCTGTTTCGCCTGTCATGACGGAAAATCCCTCATGGAAATCAATATCCAAGTGAGATATTAGCGCGTAATTGCGTATGTGAAGATGGGTAAGCATGTCTTTTACAAAATAATTTGCAAAAGTACAACTTTTTCTTGAATTATGCAATACCTATTGCGTTCCTATTTCAATTTTGTGCCTTGAAGGGTATATATTTCCCCATTGCGTAAGATGTATATTATGCCATTACGCATAATTTTAGTTGCTGTTTCCTGTGAATCAGTAGGTAGTAATACAATGATGTCTTCAGTGGTTGAACCTCTATCTACTGAAATACGTGCACTCACTTGCATTGGCCGTGATTCTTCTGCTTCGGTCAATTGGAAATAAGCACGCATACCGTTCATGTTAGCAGTTACGTTTGGCCATGCTAATATATTGTTGCTTGTCAAGAATAATGAACTTTTATCTCCTTCATAAAAAGTCTTGGGAGATAATATACCGTTGAATGTGACAATTTCAGAACCAGATGTTGAACCTTCTGTAGCAGTTATAACTACATTATTAAATTCTAGAGGCAGTGTGATGTCATTAGCAGGTTGAATAAGATAAGGCATACCAGCCGTCAATGCATTAGCTTCAGTAAACTGTAGGCGAATATCTTGGGTGGTTCCTGTCTCTGTTACTTCTATATCACTCAACTCCAGCAATTCAGCACCTACGAGAGGTGTACCATCTAATGTTGCCAAATCGAATGGTAAACAAATGGTGTTGTACATGCCAGATGTCAATGTACGGTACACGCGTACATTAGTAGTCTGGTCGATTGCATCATTGAGTTTGATAGAGTTGTCTTCAGTATCACGCAAATTGAGTTTCTTATCGATCACTTGCGCCTTTTGTGCAGGTACGAAGCATACGTTGTTTTCAGTAGGAACAGCATATTTACACATTTTCTCTGACCATGCTGTGGTAACATATAAGTCACCTGCATAATCAAATGCAATACCATCAATATTGGTTTGATAGCTGGTACCTAATGGCTCAGTTTTTGCAAATTTTGTAAGAGTTGGTACACCATTTGCATCATAGCTAACTTTAAATAATTGTACCACTCTACCACCACCAAATGCCAAAATATCTTCTCGCTCGTTATAAGCCACTTGTCCACGATAAGAGGCATTGGTAGTACTACCACTTGTATATGTCTCTAAGAGGGTATTGTTGTTGGTACTTGTGATACAAAAATCTCCTTCTCCATTGCTATTGATATGAGAAAGGACAGCGAAACCATCAAAATTACTTCTGTATTGTGCAACCCATAATCCGCCACGTCCATCGGATACGATAGAGTTATCAAATGAATCCCAACCATAAGCTTTAGAGAATGGAGATACTATACCATCTTGGATTTTATAAATTTGTCCTGTAGAGGCATTCGTATAATAGGCATTATCCATTACGTACAAAGTTCCTTCTTTATCAAAGCATAGTGAATTAACTTTTGTAATATCTCCCGCTCCCGCTACCAAATTAGTTGCTGTGCCTGCCAAGTTTGAAGGATCCATTGCATAGGCACCAGTGGCTGAGTTGAGATAGTAAGCAAATGCTACTTTATGTGTCACAGGATCTACCGCTATACGGTGCATCTGTTGACGTTTAGTATCTAGTTCGCTGCTTGAATATTCTGTAATAAATGTGACATTTGAAGGAATAATGCCTACATTGTTGGTAGGATTTAATTCATCAAGAAGAGGATTAAATACGAATAATCCTGCTTTCTGTTTGGATTCTCGATTAGAGTCAGCGTTATCGCCACTTGTGGCTGCTGCAACGTATAACTGTCCAAAATAATTGGATTCGGGATTATTATCTACTGCAACTCCTTGAGGAAAGTAGAATTTGTATTTACCTGTAGATTGATCTGTTATTTCCACCAACGTAGCTGTTTTTTTTATTGCATCAGCGTGGAGTTCTACACCCCAATTCAATCGGATATTTGGTGTAGGGATGTCTTGGTCGGTCAATGTGATGGTATTTGCTCCACGTACCACATGATCCAATTGATATCTGCCAACCTCTATGCCCGCTTCATCTAAGAATACCAAGTAGCCATCTGTAGCATCTGCTACGGATTTGAAGTTAAAGGTGTGGGTGTCAAGGTTGGATGTCAAACGCAAGTCATATGCCCAAATACGTTGTGCTTCGGCATCGCTCATGTATCCATAGACAGTCACATCGCATGTGTCGGAATATCCGCCATCTATGGTGGTAACAATGATTTGTGCTTGCCCTGCTTTGTTTCCCGTTACCACTCCGTTTGCACCAAATCCTCCTGCTGCAAGCAGTTTTTCTTCCAAGGCAAGTGCCTTCCACAGATTAGTGTTCGATTCGTAGAAACCCAATGTATCAGGACGCCCAGATGACAATGCAGGGTAAGGAATAGTAGCCTGGGGACGACAATTAGGTCCCCAGCTACCATGTCCAGGGTTGATATACACTCTAATATTAGCCGCAGATACGGTGATAACCGCTACTTGTATTAACGAGAATACAAGCAGGCATTTGATGTTTTTCATGTACTATTTGATAGTTATTTTACTTTTGTTCCTTGGATGGTATATACTTCATCTCCACGAATGATGTAGAGGCTACCATTGTATATCACTTTCTTGATTTCGGTTTCTGGTGTGGTGATATTTTCCATATCGGTAGCCACCGTAGGTTCTCTCCTTATATATGCACGTGTGCGCGCGGTGAGCAAACTTGGTTCGTTCACTTTGAAGTAAGCACGCATACCATTCATGTTGGCAGTCACGTTAGCCCATGCTAGATTGTTGTTCTCTACCAAGAAGAGTATACTCTTATTATTAGTTTGCAACTCAGTAGGGTGGAGAATACCATGCATAGTGACTGCAGTATGTGCCGCTATCTCGCTACCATTTGTGACAGAGATGGTTACATTCTTAAACTCCATAGGTGCTTTAATATCCTCTGCGGGCTCTACCAAATATGGTTTTCCTGCAGTGATGGATTCTACCTCCTCGAATTCTAAGAAGATCTCTTTGCTGGTACCATCACCTTTCACGGTAGCTCCATTGTATTGCCATACGGTAGCGTCCTCCAATGGAGTACCTGTCAGATTATCTACATTGAATGGCAAGCAAAGGGTGTTGTACATACCTCCGGTGAGGCTGCGATATACGGATACGTTTGTAGTGCTGCCATTCAAATCAGTTAATAGTTCCTCGTTGTTTACAGTGTCGCGGAGTACAACCTCGTGCATTGTTACTTTCCAAACAGCAACAGCTTTCTTTGGGCAGAATTGGTAAATATAGGCAGTATTTTCATCTACGACTTGTACATTGAGCCAGTTACATGAATTGTTGGTAGAATTTGTTTTATCAACGGCATAAAGTACTTCATCTGATAATAACTTCTTATCGGTCAAATTGTAGATATTCCATTCACTACTATAATTAGTTGTTCCCACATTATATGCCCATAGTTCCTTACCTCCTAACTCAAATGTGCATCCACCCAATGTGCTCAATTTTATGCCTGAAAGGGTAGTTGCAAAAGATTTGGTTTCACCGGTATGTGCATTGATAGCATAAACTGCTGTAGAACGATTATGTGCCGCTAAATTGCCAAAGATATCCACCATAACATGGCTAACACTTGTTGCTACATGCGCAGTATGGCCAATCGCATCTATACTTACATCAGCAGCAGTAGTTGCACCATTGGTTATCTTAACACGATTAACTGCTGTTTGGTCTTTACAATAGAAATACACATATCCACCTTCTGCACTGTAAATATCACCAGAAGCAGAGAAGAAGTCACAACGTCCAGGATATGGAAGAGTAAAATTAACTGCTCCTGCAGTTGTGCTACCTTTTTTATAAATTTGAATTGCAGTAGGAGTTGCAGTAGCAAAATATGCATTAAATACAATCATATTACCTGCCTCATCTATAGCAATTTGTTGACCATTAGTATTTGAAACAGCATAATTTGTAGGTGCATCAGTGCCGTTAGAGAATACTTGAATTTGTCCTGCAGTTTTGTTTTGCATATAGACCTGACCATCCCAACCTACTGCTTGATAGCCATCAGCTGTTGCTGCAGGTACATTGGTGTTCTCCCAAACTTTCTCAATAGTAAATGTAGGCTCTACTACATATTCCTTTACAAAGTATGCGGAGAGCGCCTCATTCTTTGTCATTGTGATGTTGCGTGGGTTCTCGGTAGAACGGTCGCTCCAATAGAGTAACTCATAACCCTCTTTAGCGGTTGCAGTCAGTGTGACCACATCACCTTCGAGATATTCACCACCTCCACTTACAGTACCCTTATCCTCGTCATTAGTATTAACGGTCATAGTGTACTTACCAATGCTGAACGCATATTTAGACGCCGCTGGAGTAGCAACCACATCATCGCTGGAGTGAGGAAGAGCATAAACAGCTAACTTTTCACCATTATTGCCTATCGCATAAATATTATTGGCATAGTCCCACGCGAAATCGTTGAGGTTTCCGCCAACTACATCACCCGTATAAATGGTAGTCTCTTTAGTTAAAACAGGTGTGCCATTTGCATCTTTTGAAACATTATAGATAACCGCATAACCAGGAGTGTTGGTCTTTACACTAATATCGCCGCAAAGAAGCAACTTGCTAAAGTCATGATTGAAAACACATGCACCAGCACGAAGCATTATTTTGTGCAATTCATAGTCTTTTACTCCATCTTTTGTAAAATGCGCTATACCACCTAAAAGTGATGTATTAATGTAGTATGTACACCAAAAACCTCCTTCATTATCGTATGTTACTTGTGAATAACGAGCAATCATAGATGAATGAAGTTGAGTGCCGCTAATGCTGCGAGTGGGAACTGTTGACCATTCTGTTGCATTTCCAAGGTTATATTCATGACATTGGAATGTAGCAGTACTTGTTCCTAAATTATTACAAGACAGCATAAGTAATTGCAAGTTCTCACTTTTTCCACGCACATCAAAACCTGCATTCGTACCTGCAATGAATTTACTTGATGCATCTAACAATTTATCAGCATTATGTGTAGTACCTTTGAACACAGATGTCCATTCATTCAAATTTTCTGGATTAACTTCCCATAGGAAATCGCCCGCCTTATCATGAGCAGTTACAAATATGCGTCCATCTTCAGAAATACGGATACGATAAGGAGAGTGCTCTGTAAAAGTTTTTCCACCATTATATCCTGGTTTTGTTCCATTAGGTTTCAACTCAAATGCAGGACTATACTCGTAAATACCAGCACCTACTCCACAACTTTCATAATTCGTATTACTGGTAGTATATGTTTCGCCACAAAGAATACGACCAAAATGTGGGTTTTCAGGATTATTATCAATATCCACTCCAAAAGGACGATAGAAACTAACGGCTTTAACATGCGTAGGTTTATTCACTGCCACACCTTTTACCTCAATCTTCCATGTCAAACGTTTGTATTGTGGAAAATCGGTTGTGGAAATAGTAGTCGTATAATCACCTTTCTCAAGACCCAATGATGTGAGATCTACAGTCTTAACCACATTATTGCCATCCAGCAACACCCAATTTACGGAAGTTGCAAGCGCGTTGAGTGAGTATTTGATAGTCAATGTTGTTTCATCTAGAGACAAGGTTGACTCCAAACCGTATGCGAAAGGAGTGAGTTGTGCGGGAGCAGCCAAACTAAAAGTTTCTGCTGAAGAACAAGGGGTGGTTGCAACATCATCTGCTGTACGAGCAAGTGCGTATGCACGAATCCATTCGCTATTATGTCCAACAACATAAATATTATCGGCAATATCCCACGCAAAGTCGTTTAGGCTATGCCCTAGTACGCTCATGTCAATAACTTTCCAAAGAGTAAGAACTGGCTTGCCATTTGCATCTTTTGATACATCATAAATTCTTGCATACCCTTTGACATATGTTCCAGATTTATTTCTACCATCTGCAGTAATAACTTTCGTAAAACTTGGGTTAAATCGGAATCCGCCATTTCTAACATTAGCAATACCTTCTAAATAATCCACCTCTCCATTTGCATTGATGTGTAGAAAAGCAGGTTGGGTATTAGAGGCGTCACCTCTATACTGACAGAACCAAATACCACCTTCATTGTCATACTCAACATTAGAGCCTGTATAATTAACAATGTATTCATTACCTAATATTTGGCGAGGTGCCTTGTTCCATGATTTGGCTGTTCCTAAATCGTATTCGTTACATTGGAAAGTACCTATTCCAGAAAGCATTACCAATTGCAAATCAGTACCTTTCCCGCGTACATCCATTCCTACATTAGGACCGCCAATATATGTACTACCATTCACTACTGAATTTATATCTCCAGACTTGCGAGTACCAGCAATTACTTCTGTCCAGCTATCCAAATTATCAGGATCTACCTCCCATAATACATGACCATCAGTATTCAATGATGACACAAAAATACGACCATCTTCAGAAATACGAACACGACGAGGAGCATATGCTGTACTAGAATTATCATCTGGACGCAAATTAGTAAAAGTTATACCACCATTGTAACCTGGTTTACTTCCGTTTGGTTTAGGCTCAAATGCAGGAGTAAATTCAAAAATACCTGCACCGAATTGTGCACTAAGATAAGTATCTGTTTCTGATTTCACAGCATGCATTGCCTCATTGCAAATAATACGACCAAAATGAGGGCTCTCAGGGTTATTATCCACATCTACACCTGAGGGGTGATATAATCTATAGCCACCATAGTTGTTGGTTGTATTATGCGCTGCCCCCTTTACTTCCACTTTCCATGTCAACGTTTTGCCTTCTGGAAAGCCATCTGTAAGAATATCAACACTATGACTACCTTTCGTTGTTTTGCCATCGCAGGCAACAGTTTTTAAAACTATTTCACCATCAAGAATAACAATATCCACTGAAGTAGCATCTGCATTCAGCGAATAACTAATCGTAACCTTTGTTTCATCTGCAGATAGTGTTGACGACAACCCATATGCATACGGATTAAGAGCAGCATAAGAATTTGAAATAGTCAATACTGCACAAAAAATAAGAGATATAAGTGTTTTTTTCATGTATATTATTTTTAAAAAATATTTAAATTTTAATAATTTTGTATTTTAGCCGGCAAAGTTACTATATTTTTTTGGAATATACAAGAAATGTAAAAAAAACACTTTATATTTGAAAAAATCACATTAAATGACCGCACTTACAGACCCAAGTAGAAGATATCAGCAATATCGCTAACCATCTTTCTTTTTTTTGAAAATAAATGCTCGTTTACTTGCGTATGTGTATTTTTTATTGTACCTTTGTAGAAAATTTAGAACCAAGAGCAATGAACCAAGAACAATAATGACCTATTACCTTGGGGTGGGGGGATAAAAAAAATAACTTAAATCTTATTAACGGAGTTTGCACAGATTTGAAATAAGGTGTTGTAACCGCCACGAATTGTGCGGTTATTGTCCGGTTATTGTGCGGTAATAGTGCGGTGCGAGAGGGGAAGGTGAAAGGTGAAAACGGAAAACGGAAAGGTGAAAAAGGGAAAACGGAAAACGGAAAGGTGAAAACTGAAAGAAATACTAACCTTAATTAAAAAGTAAAATCTATGTCACAAGTAACTTACATGGCACCCGTAGAAGAGGTGCGCGGAAAATTGTGTATGAATCGTGGCAATGGCTCTGTCATGGTCACACGTCGTAAATGTTATGGAAAAACAAAAAACGGTACTCCAAGATTAGGACCCAAAGAGATGTACACCTATCATTTGCATAAAGGAAAATGGTCGGCAGGGGCAGAAGCTAATCGCGAACTATTCAAAGTGGCACAGCAGCAAGCCACTGCCGAAATGAACGATCCCGAACGCTTGGCGTATTGGCAAGCACTCTTTGAGGAACAGCTTGATAAACCCAAACCAAACGAAAAACAGTACGTCAAATTGCAATGCTATATCGCTGCACAATTGTTGAAAAAGTTGAAAAAACAGCATTAAAACAACAATTTTCGATTATTATTTGCGTATGTCGAAATTTTTTAGTAATTTTGCGCGAATTTTTGGGTATTGAGAATGAAGGTATAAAGAAAGTCTTAGAAAAGCCCTGAAAAAAGAAAAAAAGAAGCGAATAATTAATAAAAAGATATACAAAATGAATCTATCAGAATTGACCAACAAGATCTACGCTGAGGGCGTAGAGAAAGGTAATGCCGAGGCAGCTGCAATCGTAGCGAAAGCGCAAGAGCAAGCAGCTGCTATCGTGGCTAAGGCCGAGAAAGAGGCAGCTGAGAAATTGGCTGCTGCAGAAGCAAAATTGGCAGAGATGGACAAGAACACTCGTGCCGAGTTGAAACTCTTTGCAGAGCAAAGTGTAAGTGCACTCAAGACAGAGGTGACTAACCTGCTGACCGAGCAAGTGGCAGCTGACAGCGTGAAAGCTGCAACCGCTGACGCAAAATTCATGCAAGGTGTGATTGCTAAGCTCGCTGAGCAAATGGCGAAAGATGGCAATGTAACTATCGAGGCGAAAGACGCAGAGGCATTGAAGAAATACTTCGCTGCTAATGCAAAAGGTTTGCTCGAGAAGGGTGTGAAGATCAACGAGGTGAAGGGTATCAAGACCGACTTCGCTATCGTACCTGAGAAAGGTGGCTACAAGTTAAACTTCGGTGAGAAGGAGTTTGTAGAGTACTTTAAAGAGTTCTTGCGTCCACAATTGATCGAAATTTTGTTTTAACGAGCCAAGAACCAGGAACAAAGAGCCAAGATATATCAGTAACGACTGATCAGACGAAAGTAATAAGTCTTTGCTCCTGACTCTTTGTTCCTTGCTCAAACTCTGAATAACAATTATGGGATACGAATGTTTATTAGCTGGTTTGCCTGACTTGAAAGCGGGTGGAGAAGCACCCATGTCAATGGATGCTCTCATGGAGCTTTTTGGTGAGAC
>Ga0233364_1000213_pt1 | contig 10280 bp, 11 predicted proteins | sample ElkDunMinimDraft_19_FD_180675 | JGI IMG/M metagenome (GOLD analysis project Ga0233364, IMG submission 180675) | Fecal eukaryotic communites from dung pellets of Tule Elk in California, USA - Elk Dung C2 | ecosystem: Host-associated > Mammals > Digestive system > Large intestine > Fecal | place...
AGAAGCAAATCTTAAGAAACAACAGGTGAAAGGTTAAAGGTGAGAGGCGAGGATATGCAAAAGAGCCATCCATTCGGGTGGCTCTTTTTGTATTATCATCGAAGGATTATTCCTCGTTTGACCAGTTGGTGCTGAGCATGCGCAGGTAGCTGCGGTAGCGCCATTGGGCGTTCTCTTGAGCGGCGGCGAAGAGCTCAGCTGCCTCCTCAGGGTATTGCTTAGCCACTGAAGCGAAACGAACCTCACCCATCAAGTAGTCTTGGAACTTATCCCATTGTGGCTCCTTGCTGTCCAAAGAGAATGGGTTCTTGCCCTCTGCCTCAAGTGCTGGGTTGTAACGCCACAAGTGCCAGTAACCGCACTCTACTGCCTTTGCCTCCTCAGCTTGGCTCTTACCCATACCTGCCTTCAAACCGTGGTTGATACATGGAGCGTATGCAATCACAAGTGATGGTCCAGGATATGCCTCTGCCTCGCGGATAGCCTTGAGGGTTTGTGCTTGGTCTGCACCCATAGCGATTTGAGCTACATAGACATAACCATAGGTGGTAGCAATCATACCAAGATCTTTCTTGCGCACGCGTTTGCCCGCAGCAGCGAACTTAGCGATAGCACCGATAGGAGTAGATTTAGATGCTTGGCCACCTGTATTAGAATACACCTCGGTATCGAGTACGAGGATGTTGACATCTTCGCCAGAAGCAATCACATGGTCGAGACCGCCGTAACCGATGTCGTAAGAAGCACCGTCGCCACCGACAATCCATTGGCTGCGTTTAACGATATGGTCTTTGTAATTGAGAATCTCTTTGCAAGTATCGCAACCGCATGCCTCGCAAGCAGCTACGATAGGTTCGTAGAGGCGGTTGGTGATAGTAGCATCGTTTTGGTTGTCAAGCCACTCTTGGAAGAGCGCCTTCATCTCCTCGGTGCAGCAAGTGCAAGTTTGTGCCTTGGTGAAGAGAGCCGCCAAACGTTCGCGGATCTTGCGGTGAGCGATTTGCATACCGAGACCGTACTCGCAGAAGTCCTCGAAGAGGGAGTTGGACCATGCAGGACCGTGACCTTGTGCGTTGGTGGTATAAGGAGTAGAAGGAACAGAACCCGAGTAGATAGAGGTACAACCGGTAGCGTTGGCTACGATCTCACGGTCGCCAAAGAGTTGGCTAATGAGTTTGAGGTATGGAGTCTCACCGCAACCCGAGCAAGCGCCAGAGAACTCGAAGAGAGGAGTAGCGAACTGGCTGTTCTTGACATTGGATTGGATATCTACGAGGTGTTGTTTAGACTTCACATTATCGGTGCAGTAAGCCCAGTTTTGTGCCTCGAGCATTTGGCTCTCGAGTGGCACCATTTGGAGGGCTTTGCCAGTCTTAGGATGACCAGGACAAACGTCCACGCAGTTGCCGCAGCCAAGGCAGTCGAGTACGCCCACCTGCATGCGGAAATGCATACCCTTCATAGCCGCAGGTGCTTTCATCTCGCGTGTGGTGCCTTGGATACCCTTCACCTCTTCCTCGTCCATGACGAATGGGCGGATACATGCGTGAGGGCAGACATATGCACACTTGTTACACTCGATACAGTTCTCAGCAGTCCACTCAGGAACGAAAGCCGATACACCGCGTTTCTCGTACTTAGCTGTACCAGCAGGCCATGTACCGTCCTCTACGCCCTTGAAAGCAGAAACAGGAAGGAGGTCGCCGTCTTGTGCGTTGATTGGGCGAACGACGTTGGTAATGAACTCTGGCTCATTAGAGTTGACAGTTGACAGTTGACAGTTGACATCAAGTGTTGACCATGCTGGGTCAACAACGAGTTGTTGGTACTCGCCACCGCGATCAACCGCAGCGTAGTTCTTGTTGACCACATCCTCGCCCTTCTTGCCATAAGACTTCACGATGAAGTGCTTCATCTCCTCGATAGCTTGCTCCACTGGAATAACGCCCGTGATACGGAAGAAAGCAGATTGGAGGATGGTGTTGGTACGGTTGCCAAGACCAATCTCGCGAGCGATCTTGGTAGCATTGATGTAGTACACCTTGATATCGTTGTCAGCGAAGTATTTCTTCACTTTGTTTGGCAAGTTCTTAGCCAATTCCTCGCCTTCCCAGATAGTATTGAGCAGGAAGGTACCACCCTTTTGGAGACCGCGGGTTACATCGTACATCTGCAAGTATGCTTGTACGTGGCAAGCCACAAAGTTAGGAGTAGTAACGAGGTAGGTAGAGTGGATTGGTTCGTCACCAAAACGGAGGTGCGAGCAAGTGAAACCACCCGACTTCTTAGAGTCGTAAGAGAAGTATGCTTGGCAGTACTTGTCGGTAGTCTCGCCGATGATCTTCACAGAGTTCTTGTTAGCACCTACGGTACCGTCAGCACCAAGTCCGTAGAACTTAGCTTGGAACATGCCCTTGCCACCCATAGCCACCTCTGCGCCTACAGGGAGAGAAGTGAAGGTTACATCATCCTCTACGCCGAGAGTGAAGTGGTTCTTAGGCATAGGCAAAGCGAGGTTCTCGTAAGCAGCGATGATTTGCGCTGGAGTGGTATCGTTAGAACCGAGACCATAACGGCCACCAACTACGAGGATATCGCCAAGACCGAGCTCTTGGAGTGCATCTTTTACGTCGAGGTACAATGGTTCGCCATTAGCACCTGGCTCTTTGGTGCGGTCGAGCACGCAGATACGTTTCACAGACGCAGGCAATGCCTCTTTGAGGTACTTGAGTGAGAATGGGCGGTAGAGATGCACGTTGATCATACCGAGTTTGTTGCCCTTCTCTGCCTCGTAGTCGATCACCTCGCGGATGGCCTCGCATGCAGAACCCATACAGATGATGATGTTCTCAGCGTCAGGAGCACCGTAGTAGGTGAATGGGCGATAGGTGCGGCCGGTGATCTTGGAGATCTCGTCCATATAGTCGCTCACGATGTCAGCCACCTCGTTGTAGTATGGGTTGCAGCTCTCGCGGTGAGCGAAGAACACGTCTGGGTTCTCAGCCATACCACGCATGACAGGGCGCATTGGGCTGAGCGCACGCTCGCGGAACTCTTGGAGCGCCTTCATATCTACGAGCGGACGCAAGTCTTCCATATCGACTACCTCTACCTTTTGGTACTCGTGAGAGGTGCGGAAACCGTCGAAGAAGTTGAGGAATGGCACGCGGCTCTTGATGGTAGCGAGGTGAGCCACACCAGCGAGGTCCATGACCTCTTGTACGCTACCTTCTGCCAGCATAGCGAAGCCCGTTTGGCGGCAAGACATCACGTCTTGGTGGTCACCAAAGATACAGAGGGCGTGGCTAGCCAAGGTACGAGCAGACACGTGGAAAACAGAAGGGATAAGCTCACCCGCGATCTTGTACATGTTAGGAATCATAAGGAGCAGACCTTGGCTGGCGGTGAAGGTAGTGGTGAGAGCACCTGCGTTGAGTGCGCCGTGCACAGCACCTGCAGCACCTGCCTCAGATTGCATCTCTTGTACCAACACTGTCTCGCCGAAGAGGTTCTTGCGACCTGCTGCAGCCCACTCGTCCACGTTCTCCGCCATAGGAGAAGATGGGGTGATAGGATAGATGGCAGCTACCTCGGTAAACATATACGCGATATGTGCCGCAGCAGCATTACCATCAAGGGTTAAATACTTTTTTTCTTTCATCTTTTTTGTATTTTAGTTGTTAAAATAGTTTTTCTGTTTTGTGCCCACGGATTTCACTGATTTTCACTAATATCATCCGTGATTTATCCGTGAGATCTGTGGGAAGTATGATCCCTAGTATAGGAAGCCGAATAGCCACAATGGGATGTTCTTTTGACTGCCGACTTCGAGATCGGCGATGGCGCTATAGCGGATGCCGGTCTTTTGTGGTGTGGTTGCCAGCGCGTCCATGTAGTACTTGCCATCGATGATGAACATCGCACTACGGTCGGTGGCGTTGATCTTGTGGTTGCCGTGCAAGGTGGCATAGAAGAATGTCTCCGCTATGGCTTGCTTGTCTGGCTCGCGTGTGCAAGTAGCGTAGCACAAGTTAGGGTTTTGCATATATACCTTGGTAGGCTTGAGCGGGAACTGTTTACCCTCTGGATAGAGCAGATTCAACAGGCGCGCATCCTTGAGATATTTGATATAGTTCATTGTGGTTGAGCGCGAGCAGTCAATAGCCTCAGCCAAACTGCTAACATTGAGGCTGCACGGCGTTTGCTGGAGCATGAGGTAGAGCAGTTTGCGCAGCTTTGGCAAAGAACTTACCTCGATTTGCTTGATGAGCAGCACGTCCACCTCAAGGATCATATTCATCATCTTCAGCAGCGACTCAGAGAAGTCGTGCGGTTCGAGGAAGAGCGGATAGTAGCCATGGTGAAGGTAGTTATCAAAATACTGCAATGGCTTGACATATTGGCAGATCTTCTGCGCAATCTCCACATGGTGCTTGAGGATATCCTCGAGCGAATAGACTGGCAGCTTGAGACCGAGTGTGACATTGAGGTACTCGCGGAAACTGAAGCCACGCAGGTTGTAGGAATGCACAATATTGCCGATGTCATGGTTATCCTCGATGAGTCGCATGACGGATGAAGCCACGAAGATGATTTGCAAAGAAGGATAGCGATAGAAGCATTGGCTAATCTCCTTAGACCAGTTGGGATATTTGAATGCTTGGTCGATGATCAAAGTCTTGCCACCAGCTGCAACGAACTGTCCGACGAACTCCAGGAGCGAATGTTCGGTGAAGTAGAAGTCGTTGAAGTTGACATATAGGGTACGTTTGCTAGCATCTGGATTGATGCGGCGTTGCTCCTTGAGATAGTTGAGCAAGAAATCGGTCTTGCCGACTCCTCGTCCGCCTTTGATGGCTATCAATCGGTCGTTCCAATTGATTTCGTCCATCAGCACTCGTCGTGCGGGCACCTGCACGTGCTCTACGAGATAATCATGTGTCTTGTAAAATGCCTCTAACATACCTTATATATTTGAACGTTGTTGCGAAACCATTCTTTCCACGCTGCAAAGGTACTACTTTTTTTCCAAATTTGCAATATCTATGTTACATTTTTAACAAAAAAACACAAAAAAAGTCCTCAAGCCGAAACTTGAGGACTTTGCTAAAAGCAATTTTGCAATTTATCCTTTAGAAATTGCGCCACTTGGGCAAACATCAGCACAAGTGCCGCACTCTGTGCACAAGTCAGCGTCAATTGTGTAAATGTCACCTTCAGAAATTGCGCCCATTGGGCACTCATCGATACATGTACCACATGCGATACAATCTTCAGAAATTACGTAAGCCATAATCGTTTTAATTTATTGTTAAAAAAGTTTCAATGTTTCAAATGCGAGTGCAAAGGTACAACAAAAAAATCAAAATACCAAATATTCGGGATTAATTTTTGTAAAAAAAGACGCTATTTTTTCTTTTTCACGCTTTGCATAGCAGCCAGTAGTTGGGCATTTGGCCCGGTTAATCCCTTATCAACCAGTCCTTTTTGCTTAGCAAAGGTAGTCCAATTCTTAGCACCTTTTTCGCGCAAAGGCATCCCCAATTGCAGGTAGTGGCAATAGGCAATACCGAGTGCATCGGTGGCATCAAGTTTCTTAGGCATGCGTTCTTCGGGGATATGCAAGAAGCGTTGCAGCATATCTGCCACTTGGTGTTTGTCGGCATGTCCGTTGCCCGTGATAGCCATCTTGACTTTCATAGGCGAGTACTCCACCACAGGCACATCTTTGGAGAGAGCTGCTGCGATGGCTACGCCTTGTGCATGGACAATCTTGATCATGGTTTGTGGGTTCTTGTCCACAAACTGTGATTCGATGGCGAGGACAGAGGGATGGTACTTGTCGATGATCTCCTGCAGGAAGAAGAATTCCTTTTGCAAGCGGGCATATTGGTCGTCAAGCTTGTGGACATCGAAGACACCGAAGTCGAGGATCTCGACCTTGCTGCCGACAGTATGCAGCAAAGCATATCCCATGAATAGTGTGCCAGGGTCCACGCCGAGGATGATATGTTCTTTTACCAGTTTGTCAAGCATGATATGGTATTATCAATCAGCAAATCCTTGTGATGGTGCAGCGAGTCTTGCACCACGACGTTTTTGGTCAGTTCGACCACATCTCCTTCTTTGATGCTTTGGGTTATCGAAAAACCTATCACATCTTGTTTCTCCACTTTGATAGGTCGTTTGTCCACCGCGACACCGTTTTTGGTTAGCCCATAGTTCATGGCGCAGCACACTTGCAGGTTGCTAATGGGCAATTGCGCGCATTGCCAGCACATATTATCTCCCACGTGATTGATCAAGGTGTACCATTTATCGGCATCTTCCCCTCTGCGCAAGAGGGATAGGATCGTGATAGGTCCCGTATAATTGACCGACTGGATGCGATAGACAATCTGCATGCGCTCTTTATGCTCAGCAGAGAGCCGACGTACAGCCGTAACATGCAGGGTATTGCCACAAGGCGAAGTGGCGATAAAATCCCGCTCAAGCACGGCCTCGTTCTTGTGCAAACAGCGCGAGAACTGCTCAACCTTCCATTCGTTAAGGTCCAAGCGTTCGTCGTGCAAACGCACTGAAATAGCGGAGATATTCAGGATGGGTGTTTCTACACCCTTAATATATGTACAGAGTCGTCGTTCTCCAGAGTAATGCTCTTCGAAGTGCGCTGTTTGGCAAAGATAGTCATTCGAAAAGGTGAGTTGCTGTTCTAGCTCCGACTCTTGCATAGGCAACCATTCGCCTTGCTCTATACTCCAATTATTATACTGCAACATGATTTTCGTAGATTATAAATTACATGGTGGTTTCGCGAACGATTAAGTCGGTAGGTACCATCTCTGTTTGTTGGATACGCTCATCGCCATCCAATCGTTTGAGTAGTCGTGCCATGGCGCGTTTGCCGATCTCCGCTCCATGTTGCTGCACGGTGGTGAGCATGGGTGAAGTGGCATGGCATACAGGCGCATCGGAGAATCCGCAGATAGACAATTCCTCGGGCACTTTGATACCCATGATCTTCGCCACATGTAGCACGCCCGCAGCGCAATCATCGTTGACGCAGAAGATGGCATCGGGGCGATTGTCGCCCTGCATAATATTAGGCAATGCCACAATGGCTTTTGCGCGGGTATCACACTCTACCATCATGCTATCCAATATAGGCATATGATACCTGAGCAAGGCATCGCGCCAGCCCTGATAGCGACGTCGCGACACCTCCAACTGGATGGAAGAAGAGAGGTACATGATTCTTTTCCTGCCTGTCTGAATCAGGTATTCCACCGCATTGAACGCTCCCGTATAATCATCCGACACCACTTGGTCGCACTTGAGCGAAGGGCAAGGACGATCGTAGAGCACCAATGGAATACCATTATCGATGATATCTTGTAGGTGGTGCAAGCGCGTTGTTTCCTTGCTCACGCCCACCAACATACCCGCTACTCGGCTGCCGATGAGTGTTTGTACGCTCTGCTTCTCTTTCTCCACATTCTCGCCCGTTTGGCATATCAGTATGGTGTATCCTGCATCATTAGCAGCCTGCTCGATACCATCTAAGACCGAAGAAAAGAAGTGGTGGTTCAATTCTGGAATCACCACACCAATCGTCGTATTCTTATTGGTACGGAGGTTACTCGCCATCACATTGGGCTTATAATTGAGTTTGCGTGCACACTCGCGCACGAGCACTTTGGTTTGCTCGCTGATGTCGGGATGGTTCTGCAAGGCACGGCTGACGGTAGAAACCGAAATGCCCAACTCCCGTGCAATATCTTTGATTGTTATAGGTTTCATCTCTCTAAACACTAAACTCTAGACACTAAACACCCCCACTCTTCTCTCGCGAGCGGATAGCTCCGCGAAAGATGACCAGTACAGCACCAGCCACCAGCACATAATCCGAATAGGGTTGCAGCTTCATGATGCTCATCACAGCGCCTGCAATCAGCACCACCATGCCAATGATTAGCAAAATATTACTCCATTTCATAATTCTTTATTTTACGGATTTCTTGTTATTCCCACTGATCTCACGGATTACCACGGATAATACAGCTAACAAATAAGATCAGTGCCAATCAGTGTTATCCGTGGGAATGTAAAAAGTGTAAAATTATTCTTGTTATTCCCTTCGATCGCTTCGCTGTTAGATTCTGAGGTCTAACTTCTAACAACGCAGTGGTCTAATGTCCAACAGCACCTTTGGTGCGTTCTCTATTCCACGATATACACGGTTTCGCCATCGGCGTGCATATGGTATTCTTCTCGGGCAAATTTCTCAAGGCTATCTACATTATCTAGATTTCTCAGCACTTGCTCTTGTTTGGCGGTTTGTTCTTTGACTTGTTCAATTTCTCGCTTCACTTCTCGAATCTCTATGCCTCGTTTGATTTGGTTGAACCAACTCTGTTCGCCCACAAACATAAGGATTACCGCAAACACATACAGCGTGATTGCATATTTGTTAATCAACACTTTACGGAGTTTAGCTCCCTTTTCATTTTGTTCCATATCATTTAGGTTTATCGTTTTGTTTCGCAAATTTTTGAAATCGTTTGCAAAGATAGTGCAAAAAATGCAAACTTGCAAGTTTTTTCACTGCAAATTTGCATTTTTCTCCGAAAGACTTGTCTTTTCTACCTACTTTCAGCATGCTTCTTTCAGCTTTCTTTCTCGGAACCACTCCGTTTTCACTTTTTACCTCAAAAATTTGCATATCCGCAAATTTTGTTGTACCTTTGCGGATTGAAACATTGAAACACTTTAATGCATAAATCTTATGAAAAAGTTATTCTTATTTCTACTAAGTCTGTTCTTATGTAGTATGAGTGTGCCTATTCTTGCTCAAGATGCCGAACTTGTCCCCGCGATGGTGGTGCAAATGGCTGACGGCAGCAAGCAGGTGGTGCAGTTGGACTACACTTCGGTGACGGACTTTAGTGTGTTGGTCAGCAAGGGAGCGCTTGCTGTCAGTGTGCCCGAGGCAGAAGTGACTGGTGTACGTAGTATCACTTTTGCTATGGTAAAGCAGGAGGATATTACCGCTTTAGAAGATGTCTCATCTTTGGACAAGGCAACAACGGACAAAGTTTTGTTTAATGGCAAACTATTTATGCGTGCTACAATGCCTGATGGCAAGCAGGTTTGGTACGATGTAATGGGTATTAGGTTGTAGAACATGGAACCAAGAACCAAGAGCCAAGACAAATCAGTAACGACTAACCAGACGAAACATGTAAGTCTTTGCTCCTTGTTCCTTATTCCTTAATCAAAAACAATTAAATTCAACAATATGAAAAAAATGTTTATGGCAGTCATCACCTTAATGATGACGATTAGTGCTTCTGCACAGTTTTATATTTATTGTAGTGATGGCAATATCATCAAAGTGGATAGTATTAGTATGATTGCACCTGAGGAATCAGAGCAACCAAACCCTTCTGCTGGTATTGGTGTGTTCTCTGTGTCAGCAGACAAACAAGTGACCTTCTCAAAGGGCAATTTGCAGTATCATCCTGCTAACGACAAGTGGCGTTTTGCAGAGAATCAAACCGATTATATTGGTGATGCAAATAGCAATATATCTTCTACTTACAATGGTTGGTTGGATTTGTTCGGTTGGAGTACAAGTGCTAATAATTTTGGTGTAAGCACATCAACCAATAATGGTGATTATAGTGGTTCATTTGTAGATTGGGGTACTAATAAGATTGGAGATGATGCTCCTAATACATGGCGTACATTGACTGAAGATGAGTGGGAATATCTGTTTAACAATCGTTCAAACGCAAGTTCTCTTAAGGGTATTGCTCAGGTGAATGGCGTGAATGGTTTGATCTTGTTGCCTGATAATTGGACATGTCCCACAGGTGTGACGTTTAAGTCAGGTTTCCATAGCGAATGGGGTGTTAATTATTATGCTGCTTATCAAACCTTTACCGCTGCGGAGTGGTCAAAACTCGAATCTGCGGGTGCAGTCTTCCTCCCTGCTGCGGGTGTTCGCTTCGGCTCTAATATGTACAACGTGCTGGACGATGGCTACTGTTGGTCTGCCACTGGGTACGCTAGCTACCACGCGTACGGCCTCTTCTTCGAATCGGGCAGGGCGGACATGTACTACGACATCTGTCGCTACAGCGGTCTCTCCGTGCGTCTTGTCAAGGATTTGCAATAAGAACATTCCGATTTTGTTCGAAGCGAAGCCACGACAAATCGAATGCTGTACAATAACTATTTCTCACCCTGCAAGTCATTGAATTTGCGGGGTGAGTTTT
>Ga0233364_1000215_pt1 | contig 10232 bp, 8 predicted proteins | sample ElkDunMinimDraft_19_FD_180675 | JGI IMG/M metagenome (GOLD analysis project Ga0233364, IMG submission 180675) | Fecal eukaryotic communites from dung pellets of Tule Elk in California, USA - Elk Dung C2 | ecosystem: Host-associated > Mammals > Digestive system > Large intestine > Fecal | place...
ACCCGCTGCGAGGGAGGCTCCCAGCGCTGCCAACGAGGTGTCGCCGGCACCGGATACATCGAACACTTCCTGAGCTTCGGTGGGAATCCACACGGGCTGCTCAGCCTCATCTCCGGGGATATAAATCATGCCGTGCTCGCTGAGGGTGACGAGAAGGTTTTGTACACCGTAGCGGCGGCATACCTCACGGCCGGCTGCCACAGCCTCTTGTTGGAAGTCTGCGGCGCGCGGATTAAATGTGCGGCCGGTGACACCTTGGAACTCTTTCAGGTTGGGTTTGACGACGGTGGCGCCCTCGTAGATGGTGTAGTCGATACGTTTCGGGTCTACAATGACCTTGCAGCCATGCTGTTTGCAGATGCGGATGATGGCAGGGGTAAAGCGCTCATCAAAGAGCCCTTTGCCGTAGTCAGAGAGGAGCACGAGGTCGATGTTGCGGATGTGGGTCTCCACCTGTTTCAGGAGGGCGGCCAGAGCATCATCCGGCAGGTGCAACTTTTCTTCGCGGTCTACACGCAGCAGGTGGTGACCACCCGCTACAAAACGTGTCTTGACGGTGGTGCAGTACTTTTCTTGTTGCAGAAGAAGACGCACGTTGGAGCCTTGCTGGGCTAGGGTGCGGCACAGTAAATCGCCCTCGGCATCTTGCCCCACCACGCTGATGAGACTTGTTTGGCAGCCCAAGGTGCAGAGGTTGGTCACCACGTTGCCCACGCCGCCGGGCATGCTGTTTTCTCGCTGTTTTTGGAGGACGGGTACGGGGGCTTCGGGGGAAAGACGCCCGGCTTTGCCGTAGACAAAGGTATCCAGCATCATATCACCTACGCACAGAAGGCGAAGGTCTGAAAATTTTTCAACGTAGGAAGCAAGGTTGGCGATGTTGTCTGGCATAGAGGTGGTAAAATAAGGTGTTGTTTTAATGTTCCCGGGCGTTCCAGTGGCAATCTACCTGCGGGTAAGGGTTGATATCGTCTTTGGCGATGATGCGTTGCATGCGGCGGCGTTGGACAGCATCCAAGATACCGTATAATAGGCGGCGCAGGCGCGTGCCCAAGCTCCGTTCTCCCGGCTGCGGGTCATCTTTCCAGGGTGATTGCAACCAGATGCGGCGGTATAGTTCGTGATCCCAACGGTAGTTGTACTCGGTAATTTTGGGGCGGCACGCAAAATGCCGGATAGAGGGTTTCATGCAGGTGCGCAGCGCATCCAAAAACGAAATGCAGCCCCAGTAGCGGTAGCGCTTGAAGAGTTTGCGTGGTTGCAGTTCATTCCAATTCCAGCGCGGGTGCAGGGCACGGACTCTGCCATACATGACGGTGTTGAGCCCATCTTGGTCAAAATACACGAACTTGCCGCGGTTGGCCTCCATGCAGTTGATAATGGCTTGTTGTGTGCCTTCTTTGCGCATTTGCGCGAGATTGAGCAGCATGACTCCTGAGTTGAAGTATGTGGGGTGCTCGTAGACGGCTGCGGCTAGGTCTTGCTCCAAATCGTAGGAGAGAAGGGGGGTGATATCTTCGCTGAACAGGACATCAATGTCCGTGTAGAGCACGATGTTATCTTCCTGCATGAGTTCCGGCAAAAGCAAGCGCCCGCAGGCTGCCTTGGGGAATGATTTGGAGAAGGGCATATTATCCAGCTTGCCCTCCAGGCTGATGAATTGCAGCGTGGCACCCCATGTACGGCAGAGCTCTTGCATGCGAGAGGTGTCTTTTTCTGCCAGGCCTGCATCCAAAATAACGATGCGCAAGCCTGCCGGTTTGGCTACCGTGCTGAGTAGGGAGTATAAAGCGATGCCCAGCATGAGCCCGCCGCGGCCATCAGAGGCAAAAACGACAGGATGTCGCTCCGTAAGCGATGCTGCCGTGTGCGGTATGTCTTGTACGGGTAAATATGCCTTGCCGGAGAGCATGTGCGCGGGGAAAATTAATGGAATTTGAGCAGGGATTTCATGCGGGCTCGCATGCGCAGTTTGCCGCAAGCCATCGTCCATACGCAAAGGCGGTGGAAGATGTATTGCTTCCAAGTTTGCTCTTTCTTTTGTTTGGCAAAAGCCGCCACGCGAGAGTTGGCCTCTGCATCGATGGTGGATTTTTCATTCTTGGGGTCGGAGGAGACGACTAAGCTGGGAGAGATGCCGCAGCAGGGGATGTTTTCCGTAATCAATGTAGCCCAAGCCCACTGTGCATCGTAGCCAAGCCAGTAGCGTTTGAAGCCGTTGAGCACACCCAAGGCGCCTTCGCGGGTATAGATGTTGCCTACGGCTACCCACGGCAATTTCTTGGGGAAGACAATTTGCCACGGGCAATCCTTCAGCGGTTTGTGCAGGGGGTAAATTTTGCCGTCACCGGTCCACAGCTTCAGGGCTTTCCAGCCCGATGTGTGCTCAGTGAGCCAAGTGATGCCTTCGTTGAATTGTGGATGCAGTTGCAGGTCATCTTCCATGATGACACCGTATGTAGCCCCGGAATCCACAAAGGTTTGCAGGGCTTTGAGGTGGCTCATGATGCATGCGTGTTGGTTGGGGGAGAGCTCTGCTGCAAATTCGGAGAGGCGGCGCTTGCTGTCGTAGGCCGGTAGAGAGGCAATATCTAAATCCTTGCCTGCAACAGCATCAATGCGTTCCAAACGGATGCCAAAGGCTGAGGCTTGTTTTTCTGCTTCTTCACGGCGTTCGGTGGCTCGCTCCAAGTTGATGTAATAGTAGCGAATGTCTGGTGGGGTACTCATGCTATCGGCCATTTCATCATAATGGTAGCACCCTGCTATCGAATGTCAAGAAGTATCTTGATTTTCCGTCCAAAATTGCGACTCGTGATAAATAAAACAGCCGCTCTTCTGAGCGGCTTCTGAAAAGATACGGGGGATAGGACTCGAACCTACGACCTCCACCATGTCAAGGTGTTGCTCTACCAACTGAGCTACCTCCGCATGTGAACTGGGCAGGGATGGATTCGAACCATCGAAATCGTACGATAGCAGATTTACAGTCTGCCCCCTTTGACCGCTCGGGAACCTACCCATTCTTTGCCGGCTTCCTTATCGGAAAGCGTGCGGCAGGAATCTACACGATTTTGAAGATTAATGCAAGCTTTTTTTTGGTTTTTTTTAATTTTTTTGTGTTTTCAGCTTACGAAGGGCCGGAATCAGGAAGGCAATACCCAGTGCAATGATGGCAAATGAGAGGTATTGACCACGGGTGATGCCATGCCATGTGTCGGAGTCCGGCTCGCGGAAGCATTCCGTAGAGATGCGTGCAATGGCGTACAGGAAGCAGAAGAGGGCAGAGAAGATGCCGGCGGGGGCATTCTTCCACCCCAGACGCACGGCGATGAGTACGATGAAAATAATGAGGCCTTCTCCCAATGCTTCAAAAAGCTGGGAGGGATAGCGCGGGTTGAGGAATTGTCCCAGCGTTTCGCGGAATGCATCATGTTCGCGGTTCAGGCGCATCATGAGGTCAAAGAAGCTTTCGGTCGGCGTGCCGGAGGCATCGCGCATGGCAAAAGTTTCGATAGGTGCGCCCATGGTGTGATCCAGCGCTAATTTTGTTTGGATTTGAGTCGTAGAGGGCAGTGCGAAGAATTCTTGGGGGAACTTCATGGCGATAGGGTTGGTGGCCGAGGTGATGCGGCCGTACAATTCGCCGTTGATGAAATTGGCCACACGCCCAAAGAAGATACCGATGGTGCAAACAATGGCGAGCCCATCTGCCACCGAAGGGATGCTCAGCTTGTTTTTGCGGCTGTACCAGATAGCCACAAGGAGTACGGCAATGATGCCGCCGTGGGATGCCATGCCGCCCTCCCACACGCGCAACACCCACAAAGGGTCATTGCAGAAGCCGCTCCAGCCATGCTCGGGTAGCCAGTAAAAGAAAAATTCACCCAAGCGGCCTCCCATGAGTACGCCGAAAATGCACACCGTCGTGATGAAATCTCCCAGTTTTTGCGGCTCAATACAGTAAAGCTTGCGTTTGGATAGCCAGAGCAGCACCATGTAGCCAAGGATGAATCCGCCTACATAAGCCAAGCCGTACCAACGAATGGCCAAGGGGGTGCCGGGAATGTCTAACAGGACGGGGTTGATGTGGTGAATGTAGGTGGCAAGTGTGTTCATGTCGGCTGGGTTTTATATACCACAGGGTGCGGAAGGGGGACAAGGTTAATGACATGATTTTTCGCTGAAAAACAGAGAGGAAAGGTGCGCTTATACAGGAGCAGTGGCGTGTTTCTTTCAAAAAAAAGCGCATTTGCGCAAGATTCTTCTCGCCAAGCGGGGGGGAATTGTGTATAAGTATACCACAAATCTGACGTTCCTATCATGAAAAACTTCTTTCTGTCTTTCGTTGTTGCCGCATTGTTTGGCTTGCCGTTCGCAACTGCTCGTGATGCCACCGCTGTGCAGGTGACAGTAAAACAGCAGGCCGGTAAGCCCGTTGCCGTGCAGAAAATCGGTTTGCTGGGCAATCACGGTGTGGGTGCGGAGAGTATTATGCAACAGCACAAGACCGGTGGTTGGCATGTCGTGAATATTCCTCTCGAGGTGGAAGGCTATTGCAAAAAGAAAGATGAGAATGGCAATCCTTTGCCTGTGCACTACATTCCTTCGCTGACGGTGAAGGTGTATTTGCTCTTCAAACACCAGGATGAAAAGGCGAAGGAGCCTGCCGCTATGTTGATGAGCAAGGAGTTGAATTACGTCAATATCCCTGTTCCTGCGGAGGGTAAGAAGAAGGGGATTCGCAAGAATGATATCTACGCGGGCGTGTTCATTTCTCCCTCTGATGCATGGAAAATCAATGAGAAAGCCAAGGGTGAACTGGCCGGTACACTTGCAGCCTATGCTGTGGAGGCCACTTTCAACGGTTCCAACTGCATGAACTCCGATAAGGAAAAGCACCCTCAATCTCACATCTTAGAGAAGAAGTTGGAGCGCGAGTGGAACCTGACCGGCAAGTGGTGGGGGCGCTCCACCAAGGATTTGGGGGTTGAGCTTAAGGCTGTGTCCGAGACTCCCTATGCCTTTGCTTTCGGCTCTCTCTACCCGGAAATGAGCCAGCTGGTTGTGGCCGGTGCAGTTTCCTCCGATACGGCATTGGGTACTCCCTCGCTGGCAGAGACCGCTACCACCGGGGCTGATACCTCAGCTGCAGAAACTGCTTCTTCTGATACGACGGCAACCCCCGATAGCAGCACGGCTGATGATGCTACCGGTGTGGAAGCTAATGAGGAAAGCAGCTCTACCGGCAAGAAACGCTCCAAGAACAAGCGCCGCAGCCGCCGTAACTCTTCTCTTTGATTTTTTAACTTATTACTGAATAGCCATGGCTGAATATAAGACAACCGTCGCCTTGGAAATTGGCGCTCAGAGCGTCACCATGGGCGTATTTACCCCGGCGGGGAAGGGCTATGCTCTCTCTCGCTATGCTCGCAGGGAGATATTGCTCGACCCTGTAGAGGAGGGGATGAGAATGGACTATGTGAGCAACGCTATCGGTGAGCTTGTGAGCGAGCTCAAGGTAAAAGGCAGCGATGTTCGCAATGTGGTTTCAGGGCAGCAGGTGTTTATGCGCTTCATCAAGCTGCCTGCCTTGGATATGGATGATATCTCGGAGCAGGTGGGCTACGAAGCACAGCAGCACATCCCTTTCCCCTTGGAGGATATCATTTACTCCTACCAAGAACTCGCGGATCGCGGCGATGGTGAGCGCGAAGTGCTGTTGGTGGCTATTAAGAAGGATGTGTTGGATAATCTCAACGGCCAAGTGGAAAGCAATAACCTGCGTACCCGTAGTGTGGATTGCTCCATTACCTCTCTCTACAATGCATTCCGCGTGAGCTACCCGGAAGAAGAAGCCCCGGTGATGCTGCTTGATATCGGTGCAAAAACCACCGATATCATCTTTGCGGAAGCCGGTCGATTCTTCACCCGCTCCGTTACCGCAGCCGGTTCCTTTGTGACCAATACGATTGCTCGCGAATTTAACCTGAGCTTCCGCGAAGCTGAGCGTGTGAAGTTGGAGCAGGGCATTGTGGATTTGGGGAATGGCCACACCGAATCCATGCCCGAGCAGCAGGCTGCCTTGGCCTCTGCTATTCGCAATGCCATGAGCCGCCTGGGCTCAGAGGTGCACCGCACCATCAATCACTACCGTGCCCAGTACAAGGGGAATCCCCCCGTCAAGGCCTACATTTGCGGTGGTGGTGCTCGCTTGCAAGGTGCTTTGGAGTTCTTGCAGAGCTCCCTCAATATCCCTGTTGAGTACATGAATCCTCTCAATGCATTCTCCATCGGCAGCAAAGTGGACGAGGAGGCTTTGAATCAGGATTATCTTTGCTTGGGAGCCATAGCCGGTGCGGCTGTTTCCGGAGCCAAGGTGGGTGAGTTTGATATTGATCTTGTGCCCACGAGTGTTGGCAAGGAACGCGCCGAGATGCAGATGATTCCCAAGGTTGTAGCTGCGGGTATCATTGCTCTGGCCGGTGCCGGTTTCTACGCTTACACGGCGGATAAGGCTGCCAGCGAGGCAGAGGCCGTTTACCAGAAGGTTTCCCGTGTGGAACAAGAGGTGGATTCTATCAATGATAGCATTGAATCGGCCCAGGGACGCCACAAGCGCTCCATGGATAAGGTGAATGAGCTTGCAAAGCTTTATGCCATGCGCAATGCGTATGCTGATGTGCTCAAGCAGCTCTCCGAACGCAGTGCCTCTGTCAAGTTCTGGTTCACCGAATTTGCACCCCTTATCAACTACGATGTAGCCTCTACTTCTCTTGCCGGCTCTACCGATACGAAGGGTACGCGCCTTATCGATATGAACAAGAGCCGCAGCGGTAGCTCCGATTCTTCCATCAATCGTGCCCCTGAAGCGATTGACCAGCGTAAGCGGGGCAAGGCTCCCATGGTGACGGCCATTTATGTGAGCGGCTACACCGCCAAAAAGCCCGGGGATGAGCGCAGCATTGAGCAGCGCCAAGCCCTCTACGATTTGGTCGATAAAAACTTTGATGAACGCAGCGCGGATTCTCTCTTCTCTTACCAGAATGCAGATGTGCGCCGCGATCAGAACCATTACTTCCAGTTCATCGATAGCAAGGCCTCCAAGGGCAAGATGCAGATACCGGACTACGTGGAGAAATTCATGATGGTCATGCCGCTCAAGTCTCCCATTGCCATTCCCGAACTTAGCGGTGACAATAAGTAAAATCTCAACCTCTTGTAATCTCTCATGAATATACTTGAAAATAAGCGAGTCGTGTTGCTCTCTACGCTGTTTGCTTTGGGTTTTGCCGGGCTGACGTACCTGGGCTACGAGCGCTCTACGCAGTTCTCTAAGACTCAAGCTGAGCTTAAAAAGATTGAAACCAAGTTCCAGGACTACAACGAGGCGGAGCTTCCTCCTACTGCAGCCAATCGCAAGGCTATCGTAGCCGCCTGCAAGGATGTAGATAAAATCAGCGCCGACATGCAGGCCGAGATGGAAAAGTACGCCTCCTATTGCTATGGAGATGGCAAGGTGCTTTCCCCCGTGGATTTCCAGAACCAGGTTCGCGCAGCCATTGCGGAAGTGCAGAACAAGGCCAACGCCCAAGGCTGCACACTTTCTGCTCCGGCTATGGACTTGGGTATGGCCTCCTTCAAAAACGCTGCTGCCACGGAGGCAGAGGTGCCCTACCGCAGCTTCCAGCTCAAGGCTGTGCAGCGTGTTGCTGAGGCCATTATCAACTCCGGGGCTCCGACCTTGGATAAAGTTTATTGCGCTCCGCTGCCCGAGGAAGCTACCAATGCCCGCAAGGGGAAGGGGGCTGCTTATTTCCCGCTGAGCTTCCAAGTGGCATTCAATGCGAAGCGTGGTGTGGATACGGATGGCCAGACGGATGAAAAGCTCAGCACGCTTCCCCGCGTGATGAATGCGCTGATGGCTGATAAGGATTTCTTCCTCATTGTGACCGGCGTGGCAGTGGAATCCGCCGTTTCGCTCCCTGCTCGTGATGCCTATCAAGAGCCTGCCGCTCCCGCTCCGCAGGGAGATGATTTGGGTGGCGAGGGTGAGGCTAAGCCCGCAGCCCCTGCAGAGCGCATCATCGCTGTGCGCAAAACGGGGAATCCCGATGAAACGGTACGTGTGCATCTCAATGTGCAGGTGCTCTACTTCAACCCCTCCAAAGGCAAGTAAAATTTTAACAAAGACTATCTGAGTATGGCAGATCAATCCAATCCCGGAAGAAACGCTCTCATTGTTGGTATCGTGCTCGGGCTCGCCGCCGGCGGCCTTGGCGCTTATACCATGGTCAGCAACAAAGTCACCGTCCCCGCGACGGATTTGGATGCCGCCGGCACCAAGGCCGCGGCCCTGACGGCACAGGCAGAACAAGCTAAGAGCGATAAAGAACGCAGCCGCAAGATTGTGGACGTAGCCCCCGAGGGTGCTGTCGTCAATAATAAGCCGCGTTTCACTCCCATCTTCTTCTCCCCCGAGCTGTGGCAGGTTTCCATCGACAGCAAGAAGATGACAACCGTCATCGATATCTACGACCCCAAGGCCGAGAGCTTGCACAACGGTGTACCCAACGCTTGGTTTATTTCTAACAACATTGCTGATGCTTTGGGGCGCGCCGATGGCTTGACGCTCGATAGCGATGGCGACGGTTTCTCCAACATGGAAGAATTCGGTGCGGAAACCTCCCCCTCCGACCCCAACAGCCTGCCCCCGCTGATTGAAGCCGGCAAGCCGAATCATAAGCTCGAGGTGGTCAGCACCAGCGAGGATAAGGCCGTCATTGAGGTGGAGAGCATGCTCGCATACGAAGCTAATCCGACTGAAACCAGCATTACGATTCACGCAGATCGTTCCGGTAGCAAGCGTATCGGCAAAAAAATCAAGGTGAAGCCGGGAGACTCATTCGGCTTGGGGGGCCCCAAGTCCGATCCCAAGCGTTTCACGGTAGTCGGGTTTGAAAAGATGTCGTACACCGATTCTGTAGGCAACAAGACCGAAGAGTCTGCCCTGCGTGTTCGCGACAATCAGACTCTGACCGGTGAGAAAGAATTCATCATTCGCCCAGGCCTGACCCGCGTTCGCCCCGGTGCTAAGAACAACGACATCGGCACGCCCAACGTCAAGGGGCGCGACATCAACGATGCCTCCGCTACGCTGCGCGTTACGGCCGGACCCAAGGCCGGTAAACCCGAAGGTACCTTCACCGTCATGCTGAAAGATTCTTTCAAGGTGCCCGGCGATGAAAAGATTAGCTGCACGCTGGAATCAATCGATGCACAAGGTACCGTCAATGTGCGCCCCGAGGGTGCAGAAAGCCCGGTTATCGTCCCAAAAGCAGCTAAATAACCCCACTCTGACCACCAAACTCTAAAAAAAACGCAATTTTTTCAATTGTAGACTTTACATTCACACAGTTTTCTGACATATATTAGACATTACCATGAACCACGCACCTCTCATTAACTCAAAGCGCACGATGATGCTCATGGCGGTTGCTCTTTCCTGCCCCTTTGCGCAGGCGGCAACAGCCGGTTATCTGAGCACCTCGACAGCAGCAGGAACCAGCGAAGTCGGGCCTACCGCCATGTATGCTGGTCAGCTCTCCACCCAAGATGGTATCAATGCTCGTGAAGCAGCTCGCCGCAAGGCCATGACCTTGGAAGCCCAGCAGCTTCTGCAGGAAGGCCGTCTGGCTTATGCTGACGGTAAGTACAAGGAGGCACTCGAGAAGTATCAGGCCGCTTGGGCACGCATTCCCAAGGCTCCCGCCACCGAGAAGTTCCAGGACTTCATCATCAAGAGCATTGGCGATGCTTCCATCGCAGTAGCCATCGAGTACTCCAAGGTTGGCCGCTATGATGATGCCGAACAGCTTTTGCTCGATGTTCTTAGCCGCGACCCCAACAATCGTCGTGCTCGTAAGGAGCTTTCCGTTCTTCGTGACCCCGTTCGCAACAACCCCGCTCTCACACCTGAACACGTCAAGAACGTAGAAGAAGTGAACCGTCTCCTTACCCTTGCCTATGGCTACTACGACCTGGGCAAGTTTGATGAGGCTTATGCTGAGTTCAACCGAGTCATCCAGATTGACCCCTACAACTCCGCTGCACGCCGTGGTCAGGAAGCAGTGAGCAAGCGCCGCTCCTCCTATTACCAGACGGCTCGTGATTCTTTCCGCGCCAAGGCTTTGTCTGAAGTGGACGCCCTGTGGGAAGAAGCTATGCCGCAG
>Ga0233364_1000224_pt1 | contig 10050 bp, 5 predicted proteins | sample ElkDunMinimDraft_19_FD_180675 | JGI IMG/M metagenome (GOLD analysis project Ga0233364, IMG submission 180675) | Fecal eukaryotic communites from dung pellets of Tule Elk in California, USA - Elk Dung C2 | ecosystem: Host-associated > Mammals > Digestive system > Large intestine > Fecal | place...
CTCAATGTTTTTATCAGTATAAAGAAAAACTGCGAGAAACCGATTAGTGATTTGCTTTGCAAATTAAAAAGCATACCAGTATCTAATAATGATACCATTTGTAATAAGCATTCTGTTCTAATCGAAGAATACACAAAACAGTACTATAACAACACTTCTTCCTTGTCAATATATTTTAAAACCTTTTATCGGCTTTTAAGAATGATTGAGGATTCAAATATCGAAGCCGAACATAAGCAACGTTACGCTAAAACGTTACGCTCTCAATTGTCAGAAAATGAATTGTTACTCCTATATTATGACTATTGTTCTGTTTTAGGCGAGAAAGTGAGACTCCTTGCTATTAAATATAACTTATTTAAACACTTGAATTTAATGAGAAAATTCGAGTTGGACACCAGCAAATTTGGAAACGACAAAGTTTCTATATTAGCCTACATGCACGAATTATCAGTACTACTCGATTCAAATATTAAGCAGTCGCAAGATTTGGAAAACGAGAATGATGTTGTTGTCAATGGAGAACTTAATTTTATAAATATTAAATCTAACTATAATCTCGAAATCAATGACAAATTCTTCATTTTTGGAATTGAAATCCCCAAAGAACAACAGTTATACAACAAAGATGACTTTACAAGTTTGTTCTTAATGTTTCTGTATGAATACTTTTTCCTTTCTAAACTAAGGAAGCCTGTGGATCAAGTATTTGAAAAACAACTAATTGAAAGAGACAAATCTTTTGAATATAAATACATATCAGAAATAAATAATATTATATAATTATGAATACTATTAATGAATCCCAATTTATTGATGTCTTTAAGAGCGGATTAAAGATAATACCCAGAACCCTGTCGGTTAAGACCTTATTAAGCGAACGTAATCTAAAACGAATTAACTATAGACCTTACTATCAAAGAAATTACGTTTGGGATGTAGAAAAACAAACTTTTTTTATTGAGAGCATATTGTTAGGAACAGAAATTCCGCCATTGATTCTCTATAAATCAGGTGTTACTACAGAAGTCATTGATGGACGTCAACGTTTTGAAACGCTTAAACGATTCAAAGAAAATGATTTTTCTTTGAACTCCAAAGGTTTGATGGACTTACCTGCATTAAAAGGGAAATCATTTAACACCTTAGAGGATGAATTGAAAGAAGTGTTTCTGAATTCATATATACGTGTTTTCGAGTTTGAAGTTATCACCGAAATTTCTTCAGAAGTTGAAGACAAAATAAAAAAGGAGATTTTCAGAAGATACAATACTGGAATAACTCCGTTGACTTCAGTAGAAGTTGATAGTGCAAAGTATGACAACGATTCTTTCTCTAATGAACTAGAAGATAAATTATGTGGTGACAAAGATTTATATAAGGGGTTGCATGATTGTTTCTTTCCGAACGACAAAGACGATGAAAATTTAAGAGGAAAATTGATTGACTTCCTCAGGAAATCACTTGTAATGCCGAAATTTCCTATTTCCAGATATGCTCGTAGTTCTGAACGCAGAGAAATCATGGAATTGCTATATGAATCGATGTTTGACGCTATGGACAATACCCCCAATGTCGATTCTTATTTGAAGTTGTGCAAATCAATAATATATTTACACGATAAACTCTCAAAAGAAGAATCTATTTTTTCCAAACAGAAATTGATGTACGAGTCTATTTTATGGGCACTGTTAATTTGTCAGCAAGAGGAAATTGCTTTTGACATATCAAGCGTATATAATGCTTTGAAACAGCATTATAAGGAGAGTGCAACTTTGTATTCTGATGACAATTCATTTCATTATCGAAGTATTATAGAGAGGTATGAAGACACTGCATCATTTTTTCAAAAACATATAGATATTAAATTTGATACGTATATCAGGAATTCAGAATTCAGTGAGAATCTGAAAAGAATTAAACAAGGTGAGAATGAGGTAAAAAATGTTGTTCAACAGTTAGACGGATTAAGAATAAACAAACCATCTCCAATTTCCAAACCAATTGAAGAGGTCTTAACTGATGTTGTAACAACAAAATATCTATTAAGACCAACATATCAACGTCAAGAGCGTATTACAGAACAAAAAGCATCATCGATAATTGAAAGTATCTTATTAGGTATTTCATTACCTCCAATATTCGTTTATAAAAAAAATGACGGCGTAAAAGAAGTTGTTGATGGCCAACAAAGATTATTGTCGATTATTGCATTCATTGGTAAGCAATATAGAAACGAAGAAGATAAATTAGTATATTCTAAGAACAATAATTTCAAATTAAAAAAACTGAAGATCTTAACTGAATTAAATGGATTGAATTTTTCTGGTCTTTCTTCGCAAGACCAAGATAAAATTTTGGATTTTGTTATAGATGAAATTAATATAGAACAAAGTATAAATGCAGATTTTGATCCTACCGATCTTTTTATTCGATTAAATCAAAAACCATATCCAATTCAACAAAACTCATTTGAGATGTGGAACTCTACGGTTGACAAATCAGTTATTAAAAAAATCAAAGAAGTAACTAATAAACATATAAATTGGTTTTACAGTAAAGAAACTAAAGATATTGATAATAGAACTGACAGGATGGAGAATGAAGAACTTATCACACTCCTTAGTTATATTGACTATACAATGTCCAATAAAACACCCTATACAAAAATATTGGGAACATTTCCTAGAATAGATCGTATCACATGTCGTATTAAAGATAAAAATACAATAACCGATTATCTTATCAGATTAGAGTATAATAGTTTGGAGAAAGAGTCGTTTCTGCATTGCATTGAAGAAACAGATAAAAAAATATCATCATTTGGAACTCTATTTGATTCGTTAGACAAGGAAACTTTAAGCAGTTTCTTTAATGTGAAAAACTCCCTGATATTTAGGAGGTCATATCAAGATTTTTATATTGTGTGGTTGGTTTTACACAACAAGTCGATAAATCAGTCAAACAAAGAACACATAAAACAGTTAATTAAAGAATTGTTATGTTTGCTTCGTAATATAGATGGTAGAGAGGTTGATGAGGCATATTACAATAACTTTGAGAGAAAACTTTGTGCAGCATTAACGTTATAAATGGAATTCATGAAGATTGATAATAATACGACGATGACCAACGAAATCCAATTCATATTATACCAGTTGCCCGAGGAGGAGGGCAAGGTGCAGGTGGTGATCAAAGATGAGACCATCTGGGCTACGCAGAAAGCGATGGCACAACTCTTTGATTGTTCCACAGACAACATCGGTCTTCATCTAAAAAATATATTTGCCTCCGGCGAACTGGACAAAGATTCAGTTACCGAGAAAATCTCGGCAACTGCAGCCGACGGAAAGAACTATCTTACCACGTTCTATTCTCTCGATGCCATTATTGCTGTTGGCTACCGCGTTTCATCGGCAAGAGCCACCAAGTTCCGTATCTGGGCTACAAAAGTATTGAACGAGTTCATTCGTAAGGGCTTTGTGCTGGATGACAACCGTCTGAAACAAGGCGAAAAGGTGTTCGGAAAAGATTATTTCCGTGAGTTGTTGGAAAGGGTTCGTTCCATCCGTGCCAGCGAACGACGTATCTGGCAGCAAATCACGGATATTTATGCGGAATGCAGTATCGATTACGACAAGAACGCACCCACAACCCACGATTTCTACGCTATGATTCAGAACCGTTTCCACTATGCCATCACAGGACAGACAGCAGCGGAAATCATCTACACAAAAGCCGACCACAAGAAAGCCAACATGGGATTGACAACGTGGAAAAACGCTCCAGACGGCAGAATACTAAAATCGGATGTGTCAGTTGCAAAGAATTACCTGTCGGAGCAGGAAATCAGGAAGTTGGAACGCGCTGTAACGGGTTTCTTTGATTATATAGAAGATCTTATTGAAAATGAAAACACATTCGATATGTCTCAATTTTCAGACAGCGTGAATGCCTTTCTTACTTTCAGAAACTACAAGATATTGAAAGGAAAAGGAAGTGTGTCAAAAGCGGAAGCTGATGCAAAAGCTGAGAGTGAATATGATATTTTCAACAAGACTCAACCCATTATTTCCGACTTCGACAAGGAAATCAAACGATTAAAAGGAGAATAAGCCCATGCCTCACTTCAACGAACACGCCCTTGAAATGGCTATAATGGATTTATTCCAGCAAGAGGGTTACATATATACAAACGGCGAGGAGATTCATAAGGAACTATGTGATGTGCTGCTTCACGACGATATGAAGGCTTACCTAAGAAGTCGTTATGCTGAACATGGGATAAGTTCGTTGGAGATAGAGAGCGTCATCGCTCGTCTGACAGCCAATATGGGTGGTTCGCTGTATGAGAACAATGTTTACACCTACAGACTTATCACCGAGGGATTCTCCATCAAACGTGAAGATGCTTCAAAGACAGACTTATTCATAGAACCTATAGATTTTCATTCTGAAGACAACAATATCATCCGCATCGTAAACCAGTTAGAGATAAAAGGAACGGAGAAACGTATCCCCGACGGTATCGTGTATATCAACGGCTTGCCGATGGTGGTGTTGGAGTTCAAAAGTGCAGTAAAGGAAGAAACTACTATCAAAGACGCTTTCACGCAGCTGACGGTTCGTTACCGCAGAGATATCCCAGAGTTGTTTAAGTACAATGCATTTGTAGTTATCAGCGACGGTGTGAACAGCAAGTATGGCTCGCTATTTACTCCTTACGAGTTCTTCTATGCGTGGCGTAAGGTGGAAGCGACAGATAAAGCAACAGATGGCGTAAGTTCATTGCTTACGATGATGCAGGGACTTTTCCGTAAAGAGAGATTACTCAGCGTAATCAAAGACTTTGTATTTCTACCCGACTCTTCCAAGAAAGAACAGAAGATAATTTGTCGCTATCCGCAGTTCTTTGCGACACACAAGTTGTTCAACAACATACGCCAACACTCAAAGTTAAATGCTGACGGTGATGGCAAAGGCGGTACGTATTTCGGCGCTACAGGTTGCGGAAAGAGTTATACAATGCTGTTCCTCGCACGAATGCTGATGCGCAGCCGTGAGTTCGCAAGTCCGACAATAATCCTTATTACAGACCGCACCGACCTCGACACCCAGCTTTCGGAACAGTTTGGTACTGCTAAAAAGTTTATTGGCGACGACTGCGTGGTTGAGGTAGAGAGCCGTGCGAAATTGCGAGAGTATTTGGCGGGGCGAACAAGTGGAGGTGTATTTCTCACGACGATACATAAGTTCACAGAAGATACACAGCTACTGTCAAAACGAGCGAATATAATCTGCATTTCAGACGAGGCGCATCGCTCACAAACAAATCTAACTTTACAAGTACGACAAACAGAGAGTGGCGTAAAGCGCAGTTATGGCTTTGCGAAATATCTGCACGACTCGTTGCCCAATGCAACTTATGTAGGTTTTACAGGCACGCCTATTGATGCGACAATTGATGTGTTTGGCGAGGTGGTGGATGCCTATACAATGACGGAATCTGTGGCTGATGATATTACTCGCCGCATCGTCTATGAAGGCCGTGCAGCAAAGGTTCTACTTGATAACGCCAAATTGCAAGAGATAGAGAAATACTATCAACAATGCGCTGAAGAGGGAACGAATGAGTATCAGATCGAGGAGAGTAAAAAGGCTGTTACTCAGATGGAACGCATTTTGGGTGATTCTGACCGTTTGCAAGCGGTTGCGGAAGACTTTGTTGCTCACTATGAGGCTCGTATAGCCGAAGGCAGTACCGTTGAAGGCAAAGCTATGTTCGTATGTTCAAATCGTTCCATCGCTTATAGTTTGTACAAAAAGATTGTTGCACTACGTCCTGAATGGGCAAAGTTGCCAAACGACAATTCTTTATCATCACAATATGCGATGGCAGCGGAGTCCATGGCTTTATATGGCAACAATCCTTTGCCAATCGAACGTATCAAGTTGGTGATGACACGCAATAAAGATGATGAGAAAGAGTTATGGGATTTGCTCGGAACCGATGAAGACAGAAAGAAATTAGATGTTCAATTCAAGAATCCACATTCCAATTTCAAGATTGCTATCGTTGTAGATATGTGGATTACAGGTTTTGACGTTCCTTGTCTCGACACGATGTATATCGACAAGCCTTTGCAGCAACATACGCTTGTACAAACAATATCACGCGTAAATCGAGTATATCCAGGTAAGGACAAGGGCTTAGTGGTGGATTATATTGGCATAAAGAATAATATGAATACCGCCTTAAAGCGATATGCAACAGGTGAGACTGATGCTGATTCTGTAGAGACGATTGAGCAATCTATTGCAATGGTAAAAGATGAGCTCGATATACTTCGTCGCATGTTTGCTAAGTATGACTATAAGATGTTCTCCACAGGGTCTCCATTAGAACAGTTGGACTGCTTGAACAAAGGTGCTGAATTTGCGCAAACAACCAAAGAAACCGAAACCCTCTTTATGGGGCATACGAAGAAGTTGAAGTCTGCTTTTAACATGTGCTGTAATAGCGAACAAATATCTGCGGAGGAGAGAGAAGATATTTACTTCTTCTGTGGAGTGCGTTCTATAATATATAAACTTACTAAGGGAGAAACGCCAGATGCTGCACAGATGAACCAGCGTGTGAGTAAAATGATTGAGGAAGCGATTTTATCGGAAAGCGTGGAAGAAATTATTCAGATTGGTAACGATAAAGATAATCTTGACTTGCTCAGTGAAGAATATATGGAAAGATTAGCGAAACTTCCAATGCCTAATACAAAAGTCAAGCTGATGGAGCGTCTTCTTAAAACGGTGATAACAGAGTTCAAAAAGGTAAACAAAATGAAAGGAACCGACTTTACTCAACGATTGAACGCTCTCGTTAATAGATATAATGACAGAAGTGACAGTGCTATATTCGCCGACGAGGTTCTTACTGAGGTGGCAAGTCAGATGGCTGAGTTGTTAAAAGAGATTAACAAAGAAAAGCAATCATTTAATGAGTTAGGAATAACCTACGAAGAAAAAGCATTTTATGATATATTGATTGCTGTCGCTAAACAATTCGGTTTTGACTATCCAGAAGATAAAGCAAAGATATTGGCTGGAGAAATTAAAAAGATTGTAGACGACAAATCTAAGTACACTGATTGGGCGAAACGTGATGACATCAAAGCTGAGCTGAAAATGGATTTGATTCTTATTCTTGCAGAATATGGATATCCACCTGTTACCAATGATGAGGTTTTCAAAGAGATATTTGAACAAGCGGAGAACTTTAAGAAATATAATAAATAGTTTATTATGTGTAAAATGGTACACATAGCTAATCGATAGAGACCCTTAAACAATGTGCATTCATCAGCAATGAATATGTAGTGCCATGTTCTAATCATTTATGTCTTATACGTAGGAAAAATTGCAAAAACACAATGTTTTATATTTTATTCGGTGAAAATGAAACAACAAAACCTGAAGTATATATTCGGTGAGGCTTATGATTTCCGTGAGTGTGAAAGATAATGACAGTAAAAAAACTAATATATTTGAGTTAAACGACAATAAATGAACTCCTAAAGTATCGAATTTGCCAAAACACTCCTCCTTTTTTAGCAGGACTGAAGAGCGTGAGATGATAATTTAGGAATATTCAGTTGTAGATAATGTTAATTAATAATGATGCCTGACAAAATATTCACAAGTTTAACAGCTTCTTTCTGTTTAGGTCGTTCTTCAAATTATTGGATTGAATGGAAAGATAAACATCGAAACATATTAGATTAGGTTTAGAGAAAGCATTTGGAGTAAAATTTACAGTCGTTGTTCGAGAAGTTTTTTAGAATAGAAACCTGAGAATGAATTTCATAATGAAGATTCTGCTGTTCTTTTTTTGTGTCCGTATAAAAACACCATAATAATGAGCAAAAGTGCTATTGTTGCAGACTGCAATAAAGTATGCCTATTATCTAAATCTTTTCGGGCAATGTTTCTCTGTTTAATTTCATTTCACTACCTTCTGTTTCTTTATGCATCTGGAAAAAAATATTCAAATCAATAGCAAAGCAATGATTTTTTTTGTAAGTTTGCGCTTTCAAAAAAATAAAAATAATTACAATGAAAAACATATTAGTTATTGGAGCTTGTGGACAAATTGGTTCAGAGTTAACTCCCACATTACGCGGTATTTATGGTACAGATCACGTAGTTGCTGCTGACTGCGTTTATCCTCTAAAGGGTGCTTTGGCAGAGAGTGGTCCCTCTTGTAAAATTGACGCAACTTGCGCTGAAGATATTGCCAATGCGGTAAAAAAATATAATATTGATACTATTTTTAACTTGGCAGCTATTCTTTCTGCTAAAGCGGAAGCAAATCCGATGTTAGGTTGGAATGTTGGCGTGGGCGCTGTGCTCAATTGTTTGGAAGTAGCTCGTGAGTTGAAATGTTCAGTATTTACACCAAGTTCTATTGGCGCTTTTGGCCCTGGAACTCCTGCCAATAATACTCCGCAAGATACTATTCAACGTCCACAAACAATTTATGGCGTTACTAAAGTAACGGGTGAGTTGATTAGTGATTACTATTTTAAACGTTTTGGCGTGGATACTCGTTCGGTTCGTTTCCCAGGTCTTATTTCAAATGTAACTCTTCCTGGTGGTGGTACTACAGATTACGCTGTAGATATTTACTATGCTGCTATCAAAGAGGGAAAATTTACATGCCCACTTCAAGCAGGAACTTATATGGATATGATGTATATGCCTGATGCATTGATGGGTACAATCCAATTAATGGAAGCCGATCCTACGAAGTTAATTCATAGAAATTCTTTCAATATCACTGCAATGAGCTTTGATCCAGAAGCAATCTGCGCAGAAATTAAAAAACATATTCCTGATTTTGTAATGGATTATCAAATTGATGAACTTCGTCAAGGAATTGCTAATTCTTGGCCTAATTCTATGGATGATTCTTGTGCACGCGAAGAGTGGGGCTGGAAACCTAAATATGACCTCGCTGCAATGACGGTTGATATGTTAAATGTACTTCGTGAAAGATTCAATAAGTAATGTTTATGCTACTCTAATTATAACAGAAAGACGTCCGTAGTGGCGTCTTTTGTTATAGAATGAAATCTCTCTAAGATAGCAAAAAAACAATAATTTTGCCACAAAAAAATAGTTATGGATACAACAAGACAAAATAAAATCGCAAAACTGATTCAAAAGGAGTTGGCAGATATATTCCTCTTTGATGGTCCCAATCTGTATGATTGTATGATAACGGTAACGAAATCAACGGTTACTCGTGACTTGTCGATTGCGCGTGTCTATTTAAGTATTTTTAATGCTGAAGATAATGATGCAGTAATTAAAATGGTGCGCACAAATAGTAAAGATATTCGCTATAGAATGGGACAGAAATTGAAAAATCAATTGCGAATTATTCCTCAATTGGAGTTCTTTATCGATGATTCTTTAGATTATATTGAAAATATTGAAAAACTTTTAAAACAGTAACTTAGAAAGTGAATTTTCAATCTACAAAAGCAGCACTTCTCATTGCATGGCGTTATCTTTTTTCTAAAAAGAAGCATAATGTTATCAATATTATCTCAATAATTTCTGCCATAGGAATTATTGTGAGTTCTGCAGCTTTAGTGATTGTACTCTCCATTTTCAACGGAATGGAGGGGTTAGTAAGAAACTCTTTTAATCGATTTAATCCAGATATCGAAATTACAGCTAAAGAGGGAAAGGTTATCGAGTTAGATTCCTTTCCGCTTGCGCAACTCAAGCAACTTCCTAATGTAATATCGTTACACGAAGTTGTGTCTGATCTTACATTAGTAAACTATGGTGAGTGTCAGATGCTAACCAATTTCAAGGGAGTTCCAGCAGATTATCCTACCAAAACGGGTTTGGAAAATCTTATTTATGATGGCGAGTTTTTTTTAGGAACAGAGTCGCAACCTGCTGCCGTTTTGGGTGCTACGGTGGCCGGAATGTTACGGCTCAATCTCAATGGCTTAGAGATGATTGAACTCTATTACCCTA
>Ga0233364_1000230_pt1 | contig 9891 bp, 14 predicted proteins | sample ElkDunMinimDraft_19_FD_180675 | JGI IMG/M metagenome (GOLD analysis project Ga0233364, IMG submission 180675) | Fecal eukaryotic communites from dung pellets of Tule Elk in California, USA - Elk Dung C2 | ecosystem: Host-associated > Mammals > Digestive system > Large intestine > Fecal | place...
AGGCAATAGCAACAGAATTTTTCAGCCCACCAATTCTTTTGTTTCAACAAGTGGATATATTTTTGAGATATACACTCGTTGGGGAGTCAAAATTTTCAGCACTACAGACCCATATTCTGGGTGGGACGGAACCATTAACGATGAGTTAGCACCAGGAGGTGTATATGTTTACCGGATAGAATATTTGCTCAACGATGGCACCCCATTTAAGAGAAATGGAACAGTAACATTAGTTCGGTAAAAAAATATTTTCACAAAAGGATTTTATAAAGAAAAATAGTATATATTTGCCAAACTTTTTGGAGTGAAATAAAAATAGGAAAGCGCACTAAAAGCGCACTCGTAACTACCTCATTTCACGGATCATAGCATACTGGGTTGACTTTTAGGAAGAGAATTGTTTATGGTAAAAAATGTGAAAATAGTTGCGATTTTTAGGATAAAATAGCTGCTATTTTTTATTTTATAGACGAAAAAAACATAGTAAAAAAACAAATAAAAACAAATCGAAGGGATGAAAAAGATTAAAATTACACAAGTGAAAAGTTCGATTGACAAACCCGAACGTCAAAAAAGATCGCTTCAAGCGTTAGGTTTAAGAAAAATGCATCAAACCGTAGAACACACTCCCACACCACAAATTTTGGGAATTGTTGAAAAAGTTAAGCATTTAGTATCAGTAGAAGAAATTTAACGAAGTATTAATCATATTTGAAAATTAGAACGATGAACTTACACAATTTAAAACCTGCAGAAGGAGCAACTAAACTTTCAAAAAGAATTGGTAGAGGACAAGGATCAGGCAAAGGTGGTACATCAACAAGAGGACACAAAGGTGCTCAATCCAGATCAGGATATAGCCGCAAGATTGGTTTTGAAGGCGGACAAATGCCTATCTACAGAATTTTACCTAAAAGAGGTTTCAAAAATATCAATCGTATAGAATATAGTCCTATAAATATCAGCACACTTCAAATGTTGGTAGAGAAGACACAAAGTTCTGAAATCACATTAGAAACATTAAGAGCCAATGGTTTGTTAGCAAAGAACGATTTAGTTAAAATATTGGGACAAGGTAAGTTAACAAGCAAAATTAATGTTACAGCACACGCTATTTCACAAAGTGCAAAAGCCGCTATTGAAGAATTAGGTGGAACCGTAACATTGGTTGGTGCTCCAAGCGCAGAGTAATCAGCTCGGAATAGTTAACGAAAAAAAAGTTTTCCAATAATAACTACAAAATGAAAAGATTTTTTAACACAATAAAAAACATTTTTAGCATAGAGGATTTGCGCAAGCGTATTCTTTATACTTTGTTTATCATTTTGATATACAGATTAGGAGCACACATTGTGCTTCCAGGAATCAATCCAGCAGATTTAGCTGCATTTTCACAATCTGCGCAAGAGGGTTTGTTAGGAATGTTAGATTTATTCTCAGGTGGTGCATTTTCTAATGCTTCAATTTTTGCATTAGGTATTATGCCTTACATCTCAGCATCAATCGTTATCCAATTGATGACATTGGCAGTTCCATACTTCCAACGTTTACAAAAAGAGGGGGAAAGCGGACGTAAAAAGATTAATCAAATCACCCGTTACTTAACTATTGCTGTAGTTGGTATCCAAGCACCTCCATACATTGCAAATATTGTAAACCAATTTGGTGGTGCAGTAAATCCAGCAATGTTAGAACCTACATTTCTTTTCGGTATTTCAACCTTTGCAATCACAGCATTTATTCTATTGATTGCAGGCACATTATTCATTATGTGGTTAGGTGAAAGAATTACCGATAATGGCCTTGGAAATGGTATTTCAATCATCATCATGGTTGGTATCATTGCAAGATTGCCACATGCGTTATACGCAGAATTTGTTTCAAAAGTAGCGGATATGAATGGTGGTCCTATCGTATTTATCGTTGAGATTGTAATTATGATGGTGATTATTTCATTATGTGTACTTTTGGTACAAGGAACACGTCGTATTCCTGTGCAATACGCAAAAAGAATTGAAGGTAACAAACAATATGGTGGTGTTAGAAATTACCTTCCATTAAAGGTGAATGCTGCAGGAGTAATGCCAATCATTTTTGCACAAGCACTTATGTTTTTACCCTTAACCTTTATGAACTATTCTGCAGAACCAAGTAAATTTTGGATGAGTTTTATAGATTATAATGGTTTAGGATATAATATCGTATTCTTCTTATTAATCATTGCATTTACATATTTCTATACTGCAATTACCATTAACCCACAACAGATTGCAGAAGATTTAAAGAAGAACAATGGTTTTATTCCAGGTACAAAGCCAGGCAAACAAACTGCGCAATTGATTGACGAGATTATGTCACGCATTACCCTTCCTGGTTCTATATTCTTGGGTATTGTAGCAATTCTACCTGCTGTAGTTAGAATTTTTGATGTTAACCAACAATTTGCACAATTCTTTGGTGGTACATCACTATTAATTATGGTAGGTGTTGTATTAGATATGTTACAACAAATTGAAAGTCACTTGTTGATGCGTCATTATGATGGCTTAACAAAATCTGGAAGAATCAAAGGTCGTACTAACGGAATGTACTAATAGATAATATGGTATTTAGCAAGCGAAAATATTATTCATCAGAAGAGATTGAGTCTATTAGAGAGAGTGCTTTGATAGTTGGTAAAACTTTAGGAGTGGTTGCCCAACATATCAAGCCAGGCATTCCTTTGATTATGCTTGATCGCATTGCTGAGGAATATATCCGCAGTCAAGGTGCATTTCCTTCTTTCAAAGGTTATCAAGGCTTTCCAGCATCGCTATGTATTTCTGTGAATGATGTCGTAGTACATGGAATTCCAAATAATAACATATTAAAAGAAGGAGATATAGTATCCATAGATTGCGGAGCTTGCAAAAACGGCTACCACGGGGATTATGCATACACATTTGCTGTAGGTCAAATCTCAGAAGAGAAACGTCTTTTATTAGAGCGCACCAAAGAATCTTTGTTATTAGGGATTGCCGAAGCGAAAGTAGGTAATACGACAGGAGACATTGGTGCTGCAGTTCAAACGTACGCAGAAAGTTTTGGATACGGCGTAGTACGAGAACTTTGTGGGCACGGTATTGGTAAAAACATGCACGAAATGCCAGATGTACCCAATTATGGAGTACGAGGACGAGGGACACGTTTAGTTCAAGGAATGGTAATCTGTATTGAGCCAATGATTACAATGGGAAAAAGGAATATCACAATGGATCAAGATGGATGGACCATTCGCACACGAGATGGACTTTCCGCAGCACATTTTGAGCATCAGGTAGCGCTTACCGCTAATGGTACAGAGGTATTATCCACCTACGAATACATAGAAGAATCATTAAATAGTAACAAATAAAAACAGAAACGTATGGCAAAACAACTATCCATAGAACAAGATGGCATCGTCATCGAATCATTAGGAAACGCAATGTTTCGGGTTCAGTTGGAAAATGGGCATATCATCATTGCACACATCTCAGGCAAAATGAGATTGAATTACATTAAGATCTTACCAGGAGATAAAGTACAGGTGGAGATGTCGCCATACGACCTAACCAAAGGTAGAATAATATTTAGACATAAATCATAAAAAGAAGAAGAACAATGAAAGTAAAAGCATCCGTAAAAAAGAGAACAGAAGATTGCATCGTTGTCAAGAGAAAAGGTGTAGTTTATGTGATTAACAAGAAAAACCCAAAATACAAACAACGTCAAGGATAATAATAATTAACAGTTAAAATAGAGAAAGAATATGGCAAGAATTGCAGGTATTGATTTACCCAAGAACAAAAGAGGTGAAATCGGTTTAACTTACATCTACGGAATTGGAAGAAGTACCGCACAAAAGATTCTGAATCAAGCAGGGATCAGCTACGATAAAAAAGTTAGCGAATGGAACGACGATGAATTGGCAACTCTCCGTGGAATAATCAATGAAATAAAAGTAGAAGGTGCGTTGCGTTCTGAAGTTCAAATGAACATCAAACGTTTAATGGATATCGGCTGTTACAGAGGTATTCGTCATCGTATCGGATTACCACTACGTGGACAAAGTACTAAAAACAACGCTCGTACAAGAAAAGGGCGTAAGAAAACAGTTGCAAACAAGAAAAAAGCAACTAAGTAATTCTAGTTTTGTTATAACAACAAATCATAGTCAAGAAACAAATTTAGTCAGAAGAAGGAATAATTATTATGGCAAAAAGCACAAAAACAATAAAGAAAAAAGTGGTAAGAATCGATGCAATGGGCAAAGCGTTCATTTCCGCATCATTCAACAATGTTATTGTAACCCTTACCAACAGCGACGGACAGGTTATTTCTTGGTCTTCAGCTGGAAAAATGGGCTTCAGAGGTTCAAAGAAGAACACTCCATATGCTGCACAGATGGCTGCACAAGATTGCGCAAAAGTTGCTTATGATCTTGGTTTAAGAAAAGTAAAAGTATTTGTAAAAGGACCTGGTAGTGGTAGAGAATCTGCAATCCGTACAATTCACGCAACAGGAATTATGGTTGAAGAAATTACCGACATTACTCCACTTCCACACAATGGTTGTCGTCCTCCAAAACGCAGAAGAGTATAATAAAAGTTGAGAGAGAAGTTGAAATTATACGATTCAATTAAAAACAAGAACAATTAAAATTAAGAAACATGGCAAGATATACTGGACCAAGAACAAGAATTGCAAGAAAATTCAAAGAACCCATTTATGGTTCTGATAAATATTTTGAAAGAAAAAATTATCCTCCTGGACAACACGGATTAAACAGAAAACGTGCTAAATTATCTGAGTACGGAATTCAATTACAAGAGAAACAAAAAGCGAAATATACTTACGGTATTTTGGAAAGACAATTTAGAAAATTGTTCCACATTGCAGCAAGAAAGAAAGGTATCACTGGTCAAAACTTGATGAAACTTATCGAATCTCGCTTAGATAACATCGTATTCCGTTTAGGTATTGCTCCAACAAGAGCTGCTGCACGTCAATTGGTAACCCATAGACATATTACATTAAATGGTAAAATTTGTAACATTCCATCAACATTATTAGTTCCTGGTGACATCGTAGCAGTACGCGAACGTTCACAATCACTGGAAGTAATTACCAACTCATTGAATGGAAAGAATAATCAATTCTCTTGGTTGGAATGGGATGGCAATTTATTTACCGGAAAGTTCATGAATTACCCTGAAAGAGAAGAAATTCCAGAAACTATTAATGAACAAGCTATTGTCGAACTATATTCTAAATAATAAATAGACAATTATAGCTCATTAATTCAACAAGGTATCAAACAAGTAAAACAAATAAATATGGCAATATTAACCTTTCAAAAACCTGATAAAGTTATAATGAACGAAGCTGACGAATTTCATGGTATCTTTGAATTTCGTCCATTACAACAAGGTTATGGTATGACCATTGGTAATGCATTGCGTCGTGTATTATTATCATCATTAGAAGGTTTTGCTATCACTTCAGTGAAGATTGAAGGTGTAGCTCAAGAATTTTCTTCTATCTCGGGAGTAATGGAAGATGTTACAGACATCGTCCTCAACCTTAAACAGATTCGTTTCAAAAATAAGGTTGAAAACACCAACTCGGAGAAAGCAGTGATTACTATTTGCGGTCAAAATGAATTTAAGGCTGGTGATATGAATCACTTTCTGAACTTTTTCCAAGTACTTAATCCCGAATTGCTAATTTGTCGTATGGAACCTTCAGTAAAATTAGTTATTGAAATTACCATCGATAAAGGTAGAGGTTATGTGCCTGCAGAAGAAAACAAATCACTCCACGAAGGAATTGATGTAATCGCAATTGATTCAATCCATACTCCGATTAAGAATGTTAAATATACTATCGAGAACTATCGTGTAGAACAAAGAACAGACTTTGAAAAATTGGTGTTTGACATCATCACTGATGGCTCAATTCATCCCAAAGAAGCTTTGAAAGAAGCTGCAAAAATCTTGATTCAACATTTTGCGTTGTTCTCAGATGAAAAGATCTCTTTAGATTCTCAAACAGATTCAGGATCTTCAAATGAAGAAATGGATGAATCCTCACTACTTATCAGACAAGTATTAAAATCAAAACTTATTGATATGGATTTGTCTGTACGTGCCCTTAACTGCCTAAAATCTGCAGAACTTGAAACATTAGGAGATTTGGTAGCTATACAAAAGAGCGACTTGCTCAAATTCCGTAACTTCGGTAAAAAATCACTTTCTGAATTGGAAGATTTGGTAAAATCTAAAGGTTTAGAATTTGGAATGAATGTATCAAAATATAAATTAGATAAGGATTAAGAACAATGAGACACGCGAAAAGAATTAATCATTTAGGAAGAACAAGCGCACATAGAAAAGCTATGTTAGCTAATATGGCTTGCTCTTTAATAAAGCACAAAAGAATTTCTACGACTCTCGCCAAAGCAAAAGAATTGAGAAAATATGTTGAACCATTGGTAACTCGTAGTAAAAACGATACCACACATTCAAGACGTATGGTTTTCTCTTATCTTCATGATAAATTTGCTGTGACTGAACTTTTTAGAGAAATTTCTCAAAAAGTGGCAACACGTCCAGGTGGATATACTAGAATTTTGAAAACTGGTTTCCGTCAAGGCGATAACGCAGAAATGTGTATTATTGAATTCGTTGATTATAACGAAACATACACTGTATTTGAAGAAAAGAAAGCTACTAAAACTCGTCGTAGCAGAAAAAGCTCTAAAAAGGCAGAAGAAACAACGGCACAAGTTGAAGCTCCAGCTACAGAAGAGCTAGCTGCACAAGACGCTGAATAGTAATTCTTCATACAAGATAAAAAACGGCTTGAATTGCTTTGCATTTCAAGCCGTTTTTATTTTCTAGAAATCTAAATTACTTATAGAAAAAAAATTAAAAAATAGTCAAAAGTCTGAATGGGCGATTGCTAAAGGATACTGTCCCCAAAAAGTGTGTAATTTCCAGCAAATATGATATATTTGCAAAACGTAAAAAATTAAAAAAATGGAAATTACACAAGCGCAAAAGTACGAAATTTTAGAACACGAATTGCTCAACGGAGCAGGATTGGAAGAGATTTTGAAGAAATGTCTCGAAATTTTAATGAAATCGGAACGCAAAATCCACAATGAAAATTACTTGGATTATAGCAATGGCTATCGTTACCGAAAAAATTACGGTAGTACTTGAGGAGTTATACGGCAAGAAGTACAGCACCAGCCAAGTAAGCCGTATGTTCGATTATGCCCGAAGGAGGCGGAAGAATGGTTGGTCCGGCCTTTGGAAAGTTATTATCCCATTCTCTATATTGATGCACTCTATACCTCTACGCGTAGAGGTGACAGCTGCAGCAACTACCCAATTACTACTTTCGTTCTCGAGCAACAACACCTTCGGTAGGATTAGCTTTGAAGTATGTTGAAACGGAAGCGGGCCGAAGTGAAAGCACACTTCAAAGCTAAAAAAATTATCTGCGAAAATAATTTTAGATACTTTTCGGGACTAAATCCAATCTTATTTTGCGGGTTCCCATTTGCAACGGATAGGCGAAATTATTGCGCCCTCATCTTTGAGTTGTTTCATAGCTTTATCAACTTCTTTGCGATCTAAGCCACTAAGTTCTGCAATTTTACCAGCATTTAAAGGTTCTCCTGCACCTTTCATTGTTTCTAATACTTTCTCTTTAGTTTCCATAATTCTGATTTTGTTTTAATTTTTGCCTATAACGAAAAATCCTTTGGCATTAGTATGCTTTCTCAACATAAAAATCGTCCATTCTTCAAACTTTGATTTATTGAAAAGTAATCTTTCACCCAAAAATCATCTCAAATTTCGATAAAATTGATAATTTTGCAGAATAAATAAAGTGAAATAGAAAGAAGCAATTATCCATTTATGATAAAGTCATTATTGATTGTTGGCATTGGTAGCTTTTTCGGAGGCGCACTGAGGTACTATTTATCTTCTCTAATGAAAACTGTTTGTAATCAAGATTTTCCTTGGGGCACATTACTTGTGAACCTCATCGGATGCTTTCTGTTTGGCGTAGTTTTTGCAATTTTCAACAGAGCAAGTTCGCCTACCAATACATGGTGTTTACTGCTTACTACTGGGGTATGCGGAGGATTTACCACTTTCTCTGCATTTGCTCATGAAAGCGTACAAATGCTTCAGAACGGAAATCTTTTGGGATTTGCCAATTATATCGTTATAAGCATTATCTTGGGACTTCTTTTGATTGCATTAGGATATTGGATTGTAAAAATAGTGTAGGAGATTCGCATGGAAAGTTCTATATTCATCAACTATCTCATTATTATTAATATAGTTACATTTTTTATATATGGGATAGATAAATATAAAGCGAAGAAAAGCAAATGGAGAGTTTCAGAAAAAATTCTGATTACACTTGCCATTCTTGGCGGCAGCATTGGAGCGTGGATTGGAATAAAAACTTGGCGCCATAAAACTAAACATCAAAAATTTAAATTGGGCATTCCTATTATAATGGTAATACAAATATGTTTATGGATATATTTGTTTCTCAGATAGATATAGGAACCTATTTCTGAAGCAAAAAAACGATGTTACAAAATCAGACTTGTAGATAGACGTTTTTTACGAGAATCATAAATCTTTGGGAATAGATTTATGGCAGGACAATCTATTAACCAATTGACATTAAGCTTTTTAAAAGGCGACCTTAATTAAGGCCGCCTTGGTTTAAGCATCTAACCTACAATGTTTTTTATATCAATACAAAGAATTTTATTGAAAGTGGTACAATAGAGCAAACCTGTTGCAGGGTCAATGGTTACACCACCTCTGAAATCATAATTAGGAGATGAAAATTTCCAAACTATCTCACCTGTTGTTGTAGAAATTGCTAACAAATCGTGGTCATAAACTTTATTTCCTGTACAGAAAATCAATCCATTGTATATCGCCATTTGACTAACACTTGCAGGACAATAATAATATACCTTTTTCCAGATTTCTGCACCATTTTCTATATTGAGGCAATAATATTTTCCAGTGTAGGTTTGAATGTAGAGTCTGCCATTATCCAGCAGAGGAGGAGTATAAGTAAGATTATCATTAGAGAAATATTTCTGCCACACCACTTCACCCGTATTAATATCAAGGCAATGCATTGAGTGTGTACAACAGAAAATTACAAGATTGTTATGGATAATAGGAAGGAAATTTTTAGGATCTTCGTTAGTTGTAAAATTCTCTTTTTGCCATTCGACTTTTCTTTGAGTAAGGTTATAGCAATTGGCAACTAGCCAAAAATCCATAGCCGTATAATCCCAATAGAGGAATGTATATAACAGAAGTGTATCAAGATTTGAGTTTACGGTATAAGCAACAGACATTGGCAGACAATTCATATCGTGTCCAGATACGCCATCAAATGTTTGAAACATTTCGAATTGTCCATTTTCTGAAATCAATCTTCCGATAGAACCGTAACTATTGTATCCTTCCATAGCAATACCAACCAAAACATCTTTTCCTATTGGGTTAACAAAATTCATTGGCCAAGTGCTTGCTTCGCTATAGGTCCAAAGATGTTGCTGTCCTGACAGCGTGTAAGCCTGATATTTTTCCTCATCTACAAAAACGAGTAGATCATTATTATTTCCGGCGATTGTAAAATCGTTAATAGGTTCCGATGTAAGCGTAGCCAATCCACATTCACTAACGGGCCAATCTTGTGCAAAATCACCTGTAAGCTTGTCATAGACTGCAATTCCATGTCGAGGGGTTGACACATATTCAAAATCTAAAGCAGAAGCATAAATCAGCTTATCGCCTGAAATTTTTAGGG
>Ga0233364_1000236_pt1 | contig 9641 bp, 6 predicted proteins | sample ElkDunMinimDraft_19_FD_180675 | JGI IMG/M metagenome (GOLD analysis project Ga0233364, IMG submission 180675) | Fecal eukaryotic communites from dung pellets of Tule Elk in California, USA - Elk Dung C2 | ecosystem: Host-associated > Mammals > Digestive system > Large intestine > Fecal | place...
GAAAGCACCTTTGACATGTCCGAACAGTTCGCTCTCGAAGAGTGTTTCGGTGATAGCGCCTGCGTCCACGCACACCATCGGACGGTTGGCGCGCACCGAGAGACGGTGGATCTCGTTGGCAAGGACATCCTTACCCGTACCATTCTCGCCCGTGATGAGGATAGATGCATCGGTCGTAGCTACTTTATCCAGTTGCTTGCGAATCGTGGTTATGGCAGGGCTGGAGCCCCAGTGCATTTTGGGCGATGGGCTATTGGTTATGGGCGATGGGGTTGGAGATTTCTTGCCTGTGCGTTTAAGTTTCTGTTGGTAGGCAAGGGTAAGCGTCTCAACGAGTTTGTTATTGTCCCAAGGTTTGACGATGAAATCGAAAGCTCCGCGTTTCATACCCTCTACTGCGAGTTGAATATCGCCGTAGGCGGTAAAGAGCACCACTTCTATATTGGGTGCAAACTGTTTGATTTCGGAGAGCCAGTAAAGTCCTTCGTTGCCCGTGTTGATAGCGGTTTGGAAGTTCATATCGAGCAGCACCACATCGGGTTGCAGTTCGCGGATAGTGGATTGCAACGACTTAGGCGAAGACAGCATCTCCACCTGAGCAAAGAATCGCGGCAGCAACATCTCCAGCGCTGCGCGAATACCTTTGTTGTCGTCCACAACAAGTATTTTGGCTTTGGATTTCATTCGTGTTTTCTTTGTTCCGATTCACATTTAGACTTGGTGATACTATATTCGTTTATATAATCCCCAAGGGAGAAGCCGCATGATAAAATGTACGATACGCCAGCGTTTGGTAACAATGCACGTTGCTTGTTTTTTATTTATCGCACGAAGAATTTGCTTCACAACTACATTTGTAGGCATTACCCAAAACAATCCGTCCCCTTTTGCCATTGCTGTATCTACTAAGCCAGGACGAATTTCAGTAATTGTGAGAGATGGCAAATTTTTAAATGCTTTCTTCTTGAGTGCCTCTGCGTAATTCATTTGATATGCCTTGGATGCAGAATATGCAGGTGCTGCTGGTTCGCCTCGTAATCCTCCAACTGATGTTATTAAAACTAAATGCCCGAAACTTTGCTTTTGAAATGACTTATACAACAAGTCAACACAATTGGTCCAAGCAGTAACATTAGTTTGCAATGTATTTAGTTCTATAGTATTATCTAAAGTCGGATTCAAATCACCAATTCCAGCAGTTACAATAGCTATGTCTATCCTCGTTTGAGCAAACAAGCCAGAAATAGTTTGGCTAGTAGAATCAATGTCACAAATATCTAATTGCACTCCTTGTACTGAGGAATTTTGTGTTGATAGTTCATTTAGAATATTCTCCCTTCTGCCACATGCTATTACAGAATGCTCTTGGACGACATACTGATTCAGCAATTCTTTTCCAATGCCAGAAGTAGCGCCAATAATTAATATATTCATAGGATTTTATAGTCTTTGAACATCAACGACCGCATAACAATGAGGGCGGTCGTTGGATGTTCATAGCTATTGATTTATATTAACTGGTTGATTGTTTGATATTATATTCTGTACTGCATTTGCTAAACTGCTTTGAGCACGAATATTCATAAAAGCATCGTAATCGTAGAAAAGATAGTTGTCCCAAAGACCTATTTCAATTTCTCTAATTAAAATTTTTATTTTTTCTAAGTCTGCATTGCCATTAGTTAAAAAATAATCAGTGTTTGCTAATTGATGTCTAAGAACTAAAATAGTTTGAAGTTCTCCAGGAGTTAAGCGTTTAGACCAATCATCAGGATTAATTATCACATTGGAATTAGATTTGTCAATACAACTATTTGCTAAGACTTCTTTAACATACTTTTTGCCTGCATTTCTTACAGCGTTTAAACGCAAGTTAGAGGTAAAGTATGATTCAATATCTGTATAGAAATGGTTGTCACAATTACCCTTGTTGATTTGAGAAATCATAGTCTTAATCTCATCTTCATCGATTACAACATCTTTAAAATTTAATCTTTTAATATTCAAGATGTCGTTTGTTGGAGGTTCAAATGGGACACCCAGTTTATGTAACGCAACAACAATGGCTCTTTTCTCCGAGACATTTATTTTCGTATTAAATTCGCTGGATGCTTCTACAAAACTTTTCTTTTGCTTGGCATACTCTAGAAAAATTTTTAATGCTTTAATAGCAATTAAGCGCACATTCTCTATTTTATCTTCTTGTCGCCGATATAAAAACCACGCCCCACCAAATGTGCCAATTAAGGCACCAATGGCTGCAGTTAAGATAGGTATTAACCAACTTGCCAAATTACATGATTCTTGAACAATTTCAGTTTCCATCATTTACACAGTATTTAGTTTCTTTTGGATATACCACACAACTATACCACAATATGGATAATATTTTTGTTTATCACCTTCGTTATGCTTATTTTTATACTTTTTCAAAAAACTATTTAATGCCGATTTATCCCATTTCCCTTTCCCTTTCTTTTTACAAACTTGATTAATTTTTTGTATAACCTCAGACAAGACAGCCTTTCTGTTTAAAACAAGTAGTGAGGTGTTGAGATTCAGGATAGAATTCATTTCTTCATTATACACCGGATTTGATGATGCTATTATTCCAGCTGAAGTATATGTAAGTGTGTTGATAAAAACTGGATCTAGTGGAGAGAATGAAATTTCTTGATCATCTTTTTTTCTATCGCAATGCTCATCATCCTTTATATGTCCAGGACAACAAATCAGCATATTGTTATACTTCAATTGAAGATTTTTATAATTTTCCCTACACTTGATATGCTCTATTCGATGATCTTCTGATGTTAATTTACCTTCTATTTTATCTCTTGTGGGTATTCTGCGCATGCAATATGCACAAATATATCCTTGCTCCTCTAACAATGCCTTTACCAATTCTGGTATAGATTGATAGGTGACTCCTGGAGTTGAACAATATTTAGTCCATGCTTTAGGTTCTCGTTTTTTATTTATAAGTATCATGACGACTATTCTAAAAATGAGATTAATGCTTCTGCTCTAGACAACTCAGGGTCGTTGCTTATTTTTTCTCTCAACAAATCTAACTTTTTCCTAGCTTCTAAAATTTTATCTTTATCAATAAGGTCAAATAAAATCTTCAAATCTTTATCTGTATCTATATTTCTTGCTACTTGGTTCATTGTAGTTTCCATAATAGTAGAAGCATCCATTCCATATGGATTTACCTCTACATGAGTGTATTGCTTATCTTTGTAAGACAACATATAAACAACATTAGATTCATTAGACTCTACTGACGACATTACCAAAGGAGCGTGAGTACTAACAATAAACTGAATTTTAGGAAATGTGTCATGCAAAGCTTTAAGGATGCGTACTTGAAGAGCTGGATGTAAGTGTTCATCGATTTCATCAATAATGACCGTGCCATGTGTTTGTTTATAAGCTTCACTACCAAATTTTACTTTATTTAATAAGGCAGAGCGCATAGCTAAATCTACAACGATACTTACAAGACGACGATAGCCATCAGATAATAAATCCGAACGAACCTCCCTTCCGTCTAAATATAAGAAATAAACCTCTTCTGCATTAGTTCTAATATCAATATCTTGAATTATTCCACATCCATCAGAACCTAATGCACTAATAATAGCATTTCTAACACACTCAATTTCAACATCTCCCTTTTTGGCTTCTTTCAGCACTAACAATCGTTTAATCCAACAATCTAACAAACCTTTACAATCATGACTTTCAAAATAGCCAAACGATGGTTTTTGTGGATATTTTTTAAATTCTTTTTTCTCTTTGTCAAATTTTCTAACACTATGAATATCCTCTGTAGTAAAATATGCAAAAAGTGGCAAAGCATTCTTTTGGAACGCGTCACCATTTACTATTGAATGAGAGTTTGCTTGTAACAAAGAAGCGTACTCTTTTAGAGGTTTTAGCCCAGTAACGAGATTACGAGCATTCTTCTTGGATTTTTTCTCAATCTTTAAAACTTCTGTCTCTGTCGTGTCGTTCCATGAATGTTTTGCTTGCAATTGGAATATTGTACCATCTAATAGATCTATAGGCGGACAATCATTTTCATCAAGGAAGAATGTAATATCAATTGGCAAATCGTCAGTTTGTAAGTCTATATTCTTAATTTCTCTAAAGTCATCAGGCTCCGCACTTTTCCAAACAGTATTTTCATCACTAAAACCAGAGAAAAACGAATTCATTACCAAGTTACAGGCACGCAATAAAGAAGTCTTACCAACAGAGTTATCACCTATCAGTAAGTTAATGCCTCTACGAAATTCTATTGTTTTTTCTTCGTAACAACGAAAATTTTTAATAGTTATACCTTTCATAACAAAGACTTTCTTTTGTTTGTAAAATTTTCGCTGCAAAGATAGCGTTTTTTTTTGAAATATGCAAATAATCTTTTTGTTTTTAACAAAAATGGGTGGATTTCATTGATTAATCCACCCATTTTTACTATGTTTACTCCGTCCTCAGTGCTTCCACGGGGTTGGAGGTCGCGGTGCGGAGGCTGGCGAGGGTGACGACCAGAGCCGTGATGAAGAGCACTGCCAGCAACGCTACCACAAACACCCACACGACTATCGGTGCACGGTACGCAAAAGTGCTATAGTAATAGTCCGTAATAAAGTAACTGATTGGCGCAGCGATGATGAAACAAATGCCCACAATAATCATAAACTTGCGGTTGAACATCACCAAGATCTCACGCACTGTGGCACCGTTCACACGGCGGATACCAATCTCCTTGCGGCGGTACTGCGTTTCGAAAATCACCAATCCCAACACACCCATCAGCGAAATAATAATCGCCAACATCGTGAACAACGAGATCGTTGTGGTCAGTTGTTGCTCTTTTTGGTAGTTCTCGCCCAGTTCCTCGTCGAAGAAGTTGATTTTCACTTTCTCGCTGCCGTAGTCAGGCAGAATCTTGTCGGTGGTAGCACGGATGGCATCAAACACCGCCTTTATATCTGCATTCTCAATGGTGCGTAGCGTGAGGTGTGGCGTAGGGAAATACTTAGTAAGCACCTCCGAATCGTAAATGTAGAAGGCAAACGCGTCGCTCTCCTCGTGTAGCGGTTTGAAGTGGAAGTCGCGGCAGAAACCCGTCGCAGGGAAGGGCGTACCATTCCACTCTATCACTTCCTCCAGATTGAGGTTGTATTTGTTCTTGGCATACTCATTGAGGATGATTGCTCCGTCGCCTTTTTCATCCGAAGGCAAGAAATCGCGCCCTTCAAACACCTCTATGCCCATCACTTGCAAGAAGTTCCACGACACAGGCATGACGGTTAGCATCATCTGTTCGCCATGATGCCAGCGTCCCCATGTCATGTGCATTTCTGCCACCATTCGGTCTTGCGACCATGCTACCTCTTTGATGTTGGGGTTATTGAGCAACTCGCTGCTAAACGCATCTCGTTCGTCCATACTGCTCACTGGAATGTTCGCCGTCAACAGGCACTCTTTGTTGAAGCCCATGTCATAGTTCATCATGTAGCTGTGTTGTTTCTTCAGGAAGATTGCGCAGATGATGAACGCGATCGAAATCACGAACTGCAAACCAATCAGTGCATAACGCAGCGACTTGCCTTTTTGCGACATACCAAACGAACCCTTGATAGCCAGCGCAGGTGGGAAGGAGGTGGCGTACATGGCAGGATACAGACCCGCCATGAGCGTCATCACCAAAGCAATGCCCACGGTTAGCACCGCAACAACCATATTTTTACTTAACGCCAAGTCGCAAGAGATGAAGTGCGCCCACTCCGACGAACGGAACAACAGCACCACCACTACTGCCAATACCAATGCAATCGCTACCAGCACAGCCGATTCCGCCAAGAACCGTCCCACTAATGCTGCACGCGAACTGCCCAAAATCTTGCGTGTGTTCACACTACGAATACGCATTGGCACTTGTGCAAAGAAGAAGTTCACGAAGTTGATGAGCGTAATAATCACTATCAACGCCGCCACAATCATCAGCGTCATCGTGCTGGTCTTGTTGCCTGTTTCCTGTCCTACGCTCCACTCCAGCGTGTCGTCATAGTACAGATCCCGAATCGGCATCAAGGTGCAATGAATATTGTCGAGAAGTGTCTCCAACTTGTCCAATTGCTTGTAGAACGATGGATCACTATGCTGCATGCCACGATAGCGCTTCAGTTCCTGCGCCATTAACTCCGCATACTTTTTCGAAATCACCTCTTCGCAAAGTGCTTTGTCATCTATCGAACGGAGTTTGACATAGTAGTTGTACGACCAATTGCTGGTGGTGGTTAAATCTTGCGTCTCCAATTGATTACAACGAATCACCTCTATATTCTTTAGGTCGCTGGCTACAGGCAGATCTTTGTATATAGCACGAACCACAAAGTAGTTCGTTTTGCCCCAACTCTCCAGTTGCAGGACACTATCCACTGCCACGCCCAATCGCTCGGCAGCCGTTTCGCTAATAGCTACATAGCCTCCTTCTCCGATTTCCTCAAACGAGCCCATGATAACTTGAATACCAAAGGTCTTTAGTGCGCCCGAGGTCATTTGAACAAAAGTTACGCTATGCGTTTTCGCTGCTGTGCCTTCGCCCACGATGACATTTACTTTATTGACATCATCCAATGCGGCAACGCCGTATGTTTCCACATAGGGGTTATCTGCTAATCCCATTTCTGCCACTGGACGGGCGAGGAATGACTGTTGTTTTAGACCGCTACCTCCGAGTGAAGGCAATGTCATCAGATACACGCGCTCGGAGTCGGGGATAGCGCGGTTATAGGTCAGGTCGTAATGCACCTGCACGAGAATGATATACAGCGCAGCAAACGCCGCCGTCATTCCCAGAATATTTAATAACTTTGAAAATTTCATGTGTATTCAGTTCTACAATTCGTTCTTGACATCTTTCACGATTTCACCATCGAAGAGATTGATGATGCGTTGCGCCGCAGAGGCATCTCGTTGTGAGTGGGTCACCATCACCACGGTGGTGCCTTCAGCGTTGAGTTGGCAGAGCAAGTCCATCACCTCTTTACCATTGCGCGAATCGAGGTTTCCTGTGGGCTCATCGGCAAGGATCAGTTGAGGGTTCGCCACTACGGCACGCGCGATGGCTACACGCTGTTGCTGTCCACCCGACAATTGCTGTGGATAGTGCCCTGCACGGTGACTGATATTCATGCGTTTGAGTATCTCTGTCACACGGCGTTTGCGCTCCGATGCCGAGATATTGAGGTACTTCAGTGGCAGTTCGACATTCTCATAGACATTCAGTTCGTCGATGAGGTTGAAGGACTGGAACACAAAGCCGATGTTTCCTTTGCGATAGTTGGTGCGTTCGCGCTCACGCAGATTGGCTACTTCGGTGCCGAGCAGGTTGTAACTGCCACCGCTTGGGTTGTCGAGCAAACCAAGGATATTGAGCAGCGTGGACTTGCCACAACCCGAAGGTCCCATGATGGCTACGAACTCGCCTTTGTTGATAGTGAATGACACATTGTTGAGTGCTGTGGTTTCGATTTCTTCTGTACGAAACACTTTGCTGAGATTAGTTACTTGGATCATAATTGTATTCTTTTTATAGTTTATATTATTTCGATTTTAATGCTTCCACAGGATTGGTATTCATTAGTCGGAGGGCTTGCCAAGAGATTGCCATTACAGCGAGGAGCATGACCACAAGGGCGGTGATGATATAGTACCACGCGGAATTGGCGATGCGGTAGTCGTAGGTCTCCAACCATCGTTGTGCGATGAGCCATGCACAAGGCACTGCAATCACGGCTGCGATAAGGATAGAAGATAGGAATGTGCGCACGGTGCGGAAATAGATAGTGCTATTCTCACAACCCATCACCTTGTGAATAGCCGTGTTGCGTGTGTGCTGCTTGGCGTAGTAGGTACTCATAGCCAGCATAGCCAACGAAGACAGCAACAAGGTCAGCAGTGTAAAGAGCAAGATGAGTTTGGCGTTGTTATTCTGCTTGGCGTACATGTGACTTACAAGGTAGTTGTAGGTATTGACCGATATTTCCTCATCGCTATCGTGTTGGCGGTAGAACTCGGCTATTTGCTTTACGGCTTCGTTCTCATCGCCAGACACTTGCACGATCAGCTGGCGCAATATGCGGAAATCGGCAGGGTCGTCCATGTTCATTATCCAAGGAACAACAGGCCAATCGGATGAGGGAGCAAAGCCCGGCATACCTTTTTGGAAATCCTTGATGATGCCACAGATAGGGATACCATAGCCATTATCTTGGTGGAGCATGGTACAATCATAGTCCACGCCAAGAGGAGTAATCAACGATTCGGGTAGCCATGCGGCAGGTTCGATAGGATCAGCATTCTGGCGTATGACCTCAAAGCACAGAATGTCAAATGCAGTTTGGTCGCCATAGTACATATCGAGTTTGAACTCCTGCCCGCCAAACATAAGACCCATACCCGTTGTACCAAAGGTAAATGGTTCAAATTGTACCCAACCCACCTTCTCCACGCAAGCAAGTTGTTTAAGTTCCTCCACCAAATAATCTGCTGGAGTGTTGGCACCACTGATGCGTAGGCGATTTTGGCGTTCGTATCCTTGGGGCTTGCTTTGCATATGATGGAGTTGCACAAACATGACCACAGCCACGGCAAGCGTGATGATAGCCACGATATTTTGCACAATAATCAGTATGCGTCCGAGTACCATGCGATTGTCTTTCTCGAAAGAACCACGCACCACATCAATCGGTTGGTACTTCAGCACCATGAGTGCAGGAATGACACCCGAGAGAATAGAAAGTAGCAACACCAAGACCATCATCATGAGTATCACGCCCCAAGTGATATGCTCGAATGGCGCAACGGTTTGTCCGATGAGTTCGCTGAAAGAAGGGGCTACGAAGTGCGCCAAGAGGAGTGCCAAACCGAAAGATACCACCGTAAGTGAGAACGATTCGAGGATATATTTCAGTACGATTTGCCAGCGTTGTGCACCCACCAAACGGCGAGTAGCCATCTCGCGTGCACGGAAACCAATCTGCGCTACTGTCAGCGAAATATAGTTAAGTACTGCAAAGATGAGAAGCAATAACCCTGCTGCGAAAAAGAGCGAAAAGAAATCACGATTGACCAGATTAACGAATGGCAACGGAGCAGAGAGGTCGGAGTATTGAATATCCTCAAAAGGAATGAGATAGAAATCGTGGAAGACACCGTATTTGTAGATATAGTCCTGCTCTCTCACAATCTTCTCCATCTCTTTTGAAAGGGCAGCGACATCCGCATTGGGTACAAGTTGAAAGAATGTAGCTACCGCACCTGAGCCATTTTGAATGACTTGGTCTGTGAGTTGCTGGAGTTGGTCAATGCGGTAAATGATTTTAGGCGATCGAATGACGCTATTGGTAATGTCGCGGAACACACCTGTAACGGTGAGTGTGGCAGCGTTGCCATTGATAGAAATCTCAATGGTCTTGCCAAGGGGGTTCTCGTTGGGTGAGAAGATACGCGCAAACGACTCACTGATAACCACCGATTGTGTCGTGGCAAGAACAGACTCGTGTGTGCCTTCGAGCAGTGGGTAAGGCAATAGTTGGAAGAAATTCTCATCCACTACTAACGCA
>Ga0233364_1000240_pt1 | contig 9541 bp, 8 predicted proteins | sample ElkDunMinimDraft_19_FD_180675 | JGI IMG/M metagenome (GOLD analysis project Ga0233364, IMG submission 180675) | Fecal eukaryotic communites from dung pellets of Tule Elk in California, USA - Elk Dung C2 | ecosystem: Host-associated > Mammals > Digestive system > Large intestine > Fecal | place...
CTTCTTCGAGGAGCTCAACATCCCTATGCCCGATGCCAATCTGGGTTGTGGCGGAGGTTCGCAAGCCGAGCAGACGGCCAATATCATGGTGGCGTTTGAGAAGTATTTGCTGGAGTATCCTACTGATTTGGTATTGGTAGTGGGAGATGTCACCAGCACAATGGCATGCTCTATTGTGGCCAAGAAGCTCAACACTCGGGTGTGCCACGTGGAGGCAGGTATCCGCAGTTGGGACCTGACGATGCCTGAGGAGATCAACCGTATGGTCACCGACTCGCTGGCGGACTACATGTTCACCACCTCGGAGATTGCCAACAAGAACCTGCTGATGGCAGGTGCTACGCTGGTCAATAGCCCATCGCCTATGGCCAATTGCCCATTACCTACGCTGCAAGAGGAGCAGTACGCTTTTCAGCGTATCTCACAACGCGTGTGGTATGTGGGTAATGTGATGATCGATACATTGCTGGCTAATCGTAGCCGCTTCCGTCGTCCTGCGGTATTCGATGAATTACAACTCACCGATGGTCAATATATCATGATGACCATGCACCGTCCTGCTAATGTAGATGAAGAAGTGCATCTCAAAACGCTCATGGAGCAGATTATTACTAACGTACATGGTTTGCCCATCATCTTCCCTATCCACCCTCGCACAGCCAAGATCTTCTATAATCTATGGGGTGATGAGGCCACTTTGCGCCAGTTGTTCCCGAATCTGCATATCGTAGAGCCTATGGGCTACTTGGAGTTCAACTACATGGTAGAGCGTGCCAAGGCGGTAGTTACCGATTCGGGTGGTATCACCGAGGAGACCACAGTGATGGGTGTGCCATGCATCACGTTGCGCGACAATACCGAGCGACCAGAGACTTGCACCGTGGGTACCAACGAGTTGATAGGTACCGATCCAGCGGCAGTGAAACCTGCACTGGATATTCTCTTTGCTGGTGAATGGAAAAAAGGAGCCATCCCTGCGCTGTGGGATGGCCATACTGCCGAACGTATCGTAGATATCCTGCTGACGTTGTAAGGTAGAACTGGTGTATGTTTTTTATGTTTAAGACAATTCCCTTCAACGCTGTTGTCAATTATTGTCAATTCGTTGGGGTATTATTTTAAACAAAAATACGCTACGTTGCACTCGCTACATAAATATACAAAAATCTTTGATCATATTTTGCTTTTGCATATAAGAAGCAGCTCGCTGCTTAGGTATGCAAACCAAAATTATTTTATCCTCTATTTCTTTTTGTCTTGCCCACTAATGCAGCATGCTGCATTCTTTTGGGCAAAGACAAAACCTTTCTTTGAATTGACATTAATTGACAACTTAATTGACAATAATTGTCTTTTAATATTTATCCCTCGATTTTTATTTATTTTTATAGGCATCTGTGATGCCGTATTTTTGTTTCTCTAATAATTTTTGTTGTTTCATCTCCTCGCTGCGATGAGTAGCCTTTTGACGATGTTCTTTAGCGATTGCATGAGCAGTTCCTTGCTCCATGCTAGGATGTTGTTGGTCCATCGCTGTGGATGGGTAGTGATCATGATGCGGGCTGGCAACGTTCCTTGCTCAGCGGCACGGACCACATCATCGGTGGTGTGATATACCATCCCCTGCTTCACCCATTCATCTTGATATACGGGTATCTTATCTCGAACAGAGACCTTGTATCCATCCCAGCAACGCCCAGTGTCGGTGAGGTAGAACACCTGACTAAAATCCACATCGAAGTACGGTTCGCCTATCACGCCTAAAGCGTGATAGTCATAGTGTTTCCACAGCTCTTTGCCATCCCATTTGCTAGTAGGTGCGCCGTGCATACAGATGGTACGCACGGGATAGAACCGACGGAAATGCTGCAACTGCTGTTGGAAATGCGCATATGCTTGTGCCACATCTCCTTGGCAGATTGCCATATCCTCGTAGTGATAACCTATCTCATGGCCTAGGGCGGCTATCTGCTGAATGTATTCGGGCTGATTGCTCGCTGGCACCACGCGGAAATAATAGCTTGCCCGTATGCCCAACTCATGCTCAATTAGCGCAAAAACCAGGCTATTCTCTGGCACTGCCTCTACGTCGTGGCGCATTATGATATACTGCGCAGGCAATACCTCACCTTTGACCACCTTGTCGCAATACTGCTCAAAGGTGATAAACTGGTATCCCTGTTGCTGTAATGCAACCAAGAGTTGTTGGTATTTGCTTAGAGTAAAGTCCATATTAGCCCACGTTGTTATATGTTTAAATTTTTTAACATAAATACGCTTCGTTTCACTACGCTATAAAAATATTCAAAAATCATTGGTTATATTTTGTTTGTGCATATAAGAAGCAACCTAGTTGCTTTAGTATGCAAACCAAAATTATTTTATCCTCTATTTCTTTTTGTCTTGCCCACTAATGCAGCACGCTGCATTCTTTTGGGCAAAGAAAAAACCTTTCTTTGAATTGACATTAATTGACAACTTAATTGACAATAATTGTCTTTTAATATTTATCCCTCGATTTTTAATTATTTTTATAGGCATCAAAGATGCCGTATTTTTGTTATAGAGAATCTACTTAAACTGCTCCCAGAAGGCCTGATTCTCTTGATTTGCACGTGTTTGCTGTTGACTAGCAGGATAGTTTTCGATGAACCAGGTGAGATACTTGGCATAGTCAATCTTCTCGCTGAGCATTTTCTCGCGACGAGCATTATATAATGCTTTGCGATCGTCTGCTGGCATAGCCACCAATTGCTCAACAGCATCATATAGCGCCTGTGTACCACTCGGTTGCAACGCACCATCTGCTCGGCGAATAGGACTATCTTCGGTCAATGGTGTAGCGTGAACGCCATAGCCAAGTTGATACACATCTTCCAACTCTTGTAGATACCCTATCCTACCCACAAAATCGTTGAATCGGACGAATGGTGTACCCAATACACCTGCCTCTGCAGCCATGGTCTGACTATCGCCTAAGTAGAGCGAAGCAAATGCCATGACATGGTGCATGTCGAGCGGATTGATGCGAATGCGGTAGGGTTCGAATTGTGGCTCTAATTCGCGCTCGGATGTGATGTATATCTGTCCATGAGGTGAGAGAATATCAATCAATCGTTGTGCAATCTCAGTATTGATACCTTTTACACCATCATCATGGTGTGCTTTCAGCGATGCAAATCGCATGACAAAATATGGTTTTGAGGTATCAATTCCATACCCCTCAACCACAGTCTTATCCGCCGTAAAGTGATTTGGATGAAGATAGGCTAATTCTTGGTAAGATGGATATTTTGTGGCTTTAGTATCCCATTTACCGCTATGGCATACAACAGGATTCAATATTGCATCCGCTCCAGGATAGGACAGTTTGGCATACAACGGCACTACTGCGGCATCATCTTCATTGCAATTCACCACAGGGATATGACGCAATGGACCAATAATTGAATTTTCCACACTGGTACCAGTCATGATATCGGGACCAAATTGCGCACAAAATTGATTTTGGCGCAATGCTCGTTTTATCACTCCCAATGCCATACCAATCTTATTGCTCTTTCTGCCCTCCGATAGGATATTATGATATGCCCAACCTTGATTATCCAATAGTTGTTGCAAGATATCTTTCTTCTTAATCAAAATCTCTACCGTATGACCATGCTCTCGCCAATTGATAATAGCATTTTTGTACAAATAGAAATGCGCTGGATGTCCTAAATAAACTAATATTTTCATAATGTATATTATTTTATGTTTCTTCTTTTTAATAATCTCACCCCCATCTTACCTATCCAATACAACAATGGTTTGCGCACGCAGAGGAATCGCCCATGCTCTAGTAATTCGCCGCCAAACTCCATCTTAAAGTCGCGCACACCATAAGGAATATCGGGTTTTCCTGCCCCCATAAAATCGAAAAGGGGCAGCGCGTTGGTCTTGGCATATTCGATGGCGGCATAGGTAGCCATCACCGATGGATACTGCTCGCGATACTCCTCATCCAGTCCACACACAAACCACTCGTATATCGCTTTGCCCTTGAGTATCGGGCACATCATTCCGCCGATGACCTTGCCTTGGTGTTTCACAAGTAAGTACTTACCTACTCCTTCGCGGTAGAACTGCATGAAGAACTCTTCGGAGAAGAGCGGTGTGCGCACTTTCTCGCGATAAAGTTGGCTGAGAATTCGATACCAATCGCGTATCTCTTGCTCACTTTGCGCCTCACAGATAGTAGCACCATTTTTGAGAGCTTTCTTCACTTGACGAATACGTTGCTCACTCATTTGGTGTTGTGCATTGCAATGCACATGAATATCATAGTGTGGCTGGTAGGCGAAGCCGTTGGCCTCGAACACGGATTTCCATTTCGAGTAGTCGTGGAAGTTGCGGGTTTCAATATAGATCGGGCTGACCCCTGTAGATCGCGTTGCTGTAGTTCGCCTTTTGGGCTGTAGATCGCTTCGCTGTAGTTTTTTCACTGCGTTGAGCAAGGCGGTTATTTCTTCGGTGGTAGCATCTTCATCTATTACAGGACCGCCTATGATAATTGCTCTGCGAGTAAAGTACTGTTTGATTGCATTGCGCTCACGCGTGATGTAGCCAACTATCACGCCTACTAGCCTACTCCCATCCTTATCGCCTAATTGCCTCATCGCCTCATCGCCTCTGCATTCTTCTATGCCGAAGGCAAAAGGAATAAGTTCGGAGCTAAGCGCCGCATAGAACTCATACGCCTCCTTGGTTTGGAACCAAGTGGCGTAGGGGGAGCGATCAATGAGCGCTTGCCATTGCTGTGGATCTATGTCAGGGTATGTAAGGAGTTGTGTCATAAGAATATAAAATTAGTTATAATTTCAATAGTAAAACGACAAAAAATCGTTTATCTATTCAAATCACCACTATAATCCACGTATATCTACCTTATAAATCATTTGCCCCATACGGCGATTTCTTTGAAGAAACATGATCATATAGCTTCTGGTTGTTGTATGAAATTCACCTCTACAAAACATGTATAGTTCTGTTGTCCATACTTGCGAATTGCATAACTTTTTCCTACTTGTCGAGCCCCCAAAAGGAGCAATGCAGTAGATTGCTGAGCATAATGATTCGCAATAATATTATCCAATTTCCTGTTTATCACACTGTTACATATATTTTGTCCGCTTTTTCCAAGCAAAAACACACCATTTTGTCCGCTTTTTCAATAAAATCGGCTGTAAAGTTACTAAAATTCTTTTAATGATGCAAATCAAACTGCACAAAAATAGGAATTGTATTGATTTTGTTTTGCAAATATTCTCCTTCCTCCCCTACACCAGCTGCTTGTATATCGCCATCAATCGCTCAGCGACTTGGGTGTTGCTGAATCCATTGCAAGAATGGGCGAAGAGTCTTTTCGTTGTAGGGAACAAAAGTTTTGGAGTGACCAATCAGTACGATATCAAGATTCTCTATTTGCTCACGTTTAGCACGACGCATGATATTCTTCATCATACGGATGAGTCCTTTACCATTGACCTGATTAAAGTCCATTTTCAATGGACTTTTCACGAAGAAACTACGTAGGGATAGTTTGCGATTATCGTTTTTGTCTGTAGCAGATTGAGGTTGCGACTGATGCTTGTGCTTATGGAACTTAGCTCGTACCATACGGAAGATACGGATGGGGCTGATAAAGTCCCAGAATAGGCGCATCTCGGTATAGATAGGCATTTCCCACAAATCTCCTGCAGGATCTTGCAAATTAATATCTTTCGATGAGGCTCTATATGTTAGAAGATTATCATGAGCATGGCGATAATCGTAGCACACATTACCCCCCTGACAACCACCTTTATATACCGACGTATCGTGCGTGATACCATGTTCTACTAATACTTGATATAAGGTAGGCGTAGGCATCATGCTCCAGTTGGCAGCACGGAAAAGCCAAACTTTGTAATCGGATTTGATTGGCCGTAATAAATTCTCTAGATATTTCACAGACTGGCTGACCATTTCTGTAATACGTTCATAGGAGAGTGCTGCCATATTGTATTCCTCGATGCATTGGTCGAAATGCTCACCATTCCACGCTGCCTTGAAATAGGATGAATGAACATGCAATTGTACATCATGCCCTTGACGAATGGCATCACACAGCTGTTGCTCCACCTCTTGCACATGAAAATCGTCTTTGCCCGTTTGTTCCCAATAGCGTTTGAAGCAGAGTATTTCTGCCACATCTGCCATGATGGCTAGTCGCTGGTTATACTGCTCCAGCATATCCATCAATCGATAGGTTGGCTCCACCATCAGGTCAATGGGATTGCCATCACCATTACCATGGATCTCGTAATCGAGGGTAAAATATAGATTATAACTCATATTGCATTACTCTATAAGTACTATTTTCTTTGATAGTGATAAATCCTAATTTATTGTAAAGGTTTATTGCTATTGAGTTATTATTATGTACCGTAAGATACACTCGTTTAATATGTTTCTCCCGCAATTCATTAAACAATTTTTCCATTAAAACCATTCCTAATCCTTTTCCTCTAAAATCAGGCTTTATCCAGATGGCATACAACCACCATCCAAAGCATTTGGTATCTCTACTATATTTCCAGCGAATCACTCCCGTTCCTATTAATTGTCCACCATCTATTAGCAAACGAAAGAAACATTTATATAGGTTTAATAATGAGAGAGGAAAAAATATACCTTTATTAATATAGCGATTAACTTCTCTTCTGGAAAAGTAACCATCTAGCAAGTTAAAGTCTTCAGAGTTATATGGTCTGCAATGTATCATTATTTTTATAATTTTGTACTAAAAAAACGTAGTAATTTGCGTTGTGATAATAGCCAATTCAGAAGTTGATATTTCCATTTGGAGATTGCAATTTTTCCGCCATCAAATTCTTGGTATTCACCACCGAAACTGCGTTTGAAGGCATATACTCCATAAGCAGGATGTTCTTTAGATGGTGAAACAGGCACTCCACCCATATCAAAAACAGCTATCCCCTGAGCGTTAAACCAACAAATAGCTTTCCAAAGTATGTATGCAGAGCAGCTATATTTTTTGTTTAGTTCATAATCGCTACCCCCAGAATAGTAATATACGGTATTTCCAGATTGTATCATCAATGCCACCGTTGCCACTTGATTATCCGCTATACCTACAAACAATGTAGTGTTCTTGTCCAAGAATAGTTTTCTGAAAAACTCATCTGATTTCAGCAGCATAGATGCTTTAGCATTTTTGCCGACAGCATGCTGTTGTGTGCGTTGTCTCAATCGTTGAAAATCAGCCAAATATCGTACAGAATCCTCTCCGTTGCATACAATACATTCCACCCCACTCTTTTCGCCTTTTCTTATGCAATTGCGTTGTTTCGATTCTACTTCTTTCCACAGGTCTTCTTCTGTTTTATGTAATACGGAGACAAACGTAGCTCCAGTCTCCTCCGCATCCACTTGCATACCACGTCCTCTTACCCAATGCGTAAGATTAAACATGGTGATACCTTCCCGCTTTGCCCGCAGTTTCATAGAGGTTATGAGCGAATCTTGATACAGATTCTTCATTTCATCTGTTGCAAAGACAGGATAGGAATCAAAATATACCGACTTTGTAATTATCTTGGCAATAGGGAAGTTACCACGCATCATACCAATCCAACCGCCAATCACCTTGTTGTCTTCTATCAACACAACACCCCAAAGAGATGACTGATAAGTATTCGGAAGCATTGGATTTCCCCATTGCGAGGCTTGGACCATCTCATAAAAGGATGGATATAACTCCGCTGTGATAGGTAGTATTTTTATTTCGTTCTGCATATGTCGGTATATAATTCAAAGATTGTTTTTGCTATATATTTTGCTGTATATCTCTCGTGAAGGTGCGTTTTTTGTAGATGTCCAACGGCTAATGCCTTTTGCATGCCATTAACTACATCGTCCACCTCATATGTAGAAAGATAACAATTGCTCACGCCATCTATCACCTCTTGTACATCTCCCACATCGGTTGATACGACAGGGCATCCACATGCAACAGCCTCTTTAACGAACTGGGGACTGCCTTCGGTGAATGATGTCATCAAACCTAGATCCACAGCATTGTACAATAATGGCACCTGTTCGCGAGTATAGCCATAAAATTCCAACAACTCGGTTTGTGGATTATATTTTGCTACTGCTTGCTTTGCCAAAGGATAGTTCTTGACCGTATCTGTGAATTCTTTTGAGAAAAGGACATATGTCTTTCCGAAATCCATCCCCAATTGTTTGCGACATTCCATCTTGTCCATTGGATAAAAAGTAGTAGTATCTACACTGCATGGAATAACGATTGCTCTATGCGGTCGTTTGATTAGCGACATCAATCGTTCAGATACAAAAATATTCTTTTGTGACAACCGAATGGCGATTTTTGACAGCACTCTTATCTTGGAATCATTGATATCACTACCATGATAGGTGGATACCACAGGCACTTCCCGTTGGATATTCGCCAATAGGCAACATAACCCATAGTGTGCATGAATAATATCTGGTTGATACGTTGATATCATCTTCTGCATGTCCCTCCATGCACGCAGATATGATTTTAGTCCTCCCCCTTTAACGAAACAGACACGGAAATCACAACCAAGTGCTTTTAGTCCCTGCATCTGCTCGTATATAAACGGAGCAACGTAATCCGTATATGGAGCGTAATATCTATGGCTACAAATAATCAGTATCTTCATTATAATAGTTATATCACTTACTTTCTCATGCGTATCACTTTTGCGGGATTACCGCCTACTATTGCATAATCAGGCACATCTTTGGTTACCACTGCTCCTGCACCGATGATGCTATGTGCACCGATGCGTTTACAACCTGGCAGGATGATGGCGCGTGCCCCAATCCATACGTCGCCACATATCTCTAAAGGGGTAGGCCCTTCGTCCGGTTCAGAACCAATAGGTTTGTCGGGATCTGCGAATGAGTGCCCCCCCCCCTGAAAAAGAACATTCTCGGCCATCAGCAACCCATCATGAATAGTCACAATACGACTATGACAAACAAAATCCTTACCAATTCCGACATTCTTACCGACAAAAAAGTTCTTACCATTGCCAATATATGCACCATGCTCAAGATTAACAAATCCATCGCAGCGAGCAAACAGATGTTTCGCACAAAGTGAGCGCATATGTAGCGCAAACTTACCTAAAATAGGCATAGTGGATTTAGGCAAATGCTTGGCAAAAGCATAATATAATATCAACCAAAATGTTCTCATATCATTTTACTTTTTGAATACCTATTAAATCATTCCCCTTCCTTTTAACTTAAACCAGTTCCATGCTACAGCGGCTACAAACATCAGTATGCACCAATAAGGGTACCAACTTTTGATCCATCTTATCTCGCGCATTCTGCTGATACCATAAGCTGCCATCATCAGGGTAAAGGGCAAAATCGGTTGGTGAAAACGCTCTGAATGGGCAAAGTTACTAAACACCAATACCACCAAATAACCACATAA
>Ga0233364_1000247_pt1 | contig 9235 bp, 7 predicted proteins | sample ElkDunMinimDraft_19_FD_180675 | JGI IMG/M metagenome (GOLD analysis project Ga0233364, IMG submission 180675) | Fecal eukaryotic communites from dung pellets of Tule Elk in California, USA - Elk Dung C2 | ecosystem: Host-associated > Mammals > Digestive system > Large intestine > Fecal | place...
CTGGGATTTTTATTGCTCGTGGAGATGCACCCCTTCTTGGTATGTGGAAATACCGTACTATGCCAGAAGATGTAACAATTAACTATATTGGACCAAAAGAAGAAACTCCAAAAGCACCTGAAGGACATCATTGGAAGAAAGTAACTAATAATCAGGTATATTATATTGCTTCTTATGAAGTAGATATCGGACACATTACAACAAAGAATAAAGAAATTCGTTTTGGTAGTGGTTCTTCTGTAAAGGCTGATGCAGACCAAAAGAAGTTTGATAAGGCAGTAAATCTTTTACAGCATAAAAAAGAAATGGAACAGTATATTCGTGAGAACCTTACAAACCCTGACCCTAAAATTGCTGAGTGTGCTCTTATTTCTTGGTTATTGCAAGAAACAGGTATTCGTATAGGTAATTCTAAAAATGTCGAAATTGAAGCCGATACTGTTGGGGCGTCTACTTTGAAAAAAGAAAATATTTGGGCAGATGACGGAAAACTTTATCTTAATTTTATTGGTAAAGATTCGATTGTTTATAAAAATGAAATTGAAGTACCAAAGTATATTGAAACTGCAATTAATCGAAAAGTTAAAAAGGCTAAAGATGGTGAACAGATTTTCAGTGTAGACTCAAATGATGTTAACAAATTCTTAGGAGCTTGTGTGGAAGGATGTACTCCAAAGTTGTGGCGTACTGCAATTGCAACTGAACTTCTTGTAAATGCCTTTAAGGACCAACACGTTAAAAAGTCTATGACTGTAACTGAAAAACTTCGTGCTTTTGACCTTGCAAATCTTGAAGTTGCGAAAAAATTAAATCATAAAAAAGCTGTATCAAAGAATTATGACTCACAGATTGAAAAGTTGGATTCTACTATTGAATCAGATGAGAATAAGTTTAATGAACTTAAAATTAAATTAACTGCTGAAATTAAAGAGCTTGATAAAAAAATTAAAAAAGCAAAAGAACTTGGTCTTGATAGAAATGTAAAATCTTTTAAGGAAACTAAAAAGAAAAAACAGGAACGTCTTACAAAGGCAGAAGAAAGTCTTAAAAACAAAAAGTTTAAGAGAGAATTCAAAGAACAGACAATGGATATTGCCATTGGTACGTCAAGAACAAATTATTGTAGTCCAAAAATTGCTTATAGTATCTGTAAGGACTTGGATATTCCAATTGAAAAGATTTATTCTAAGTCTCTTTTGGAAAAGTTTAAGTGGGCAGAAAATGTAAGTAAGGATTATTGGAGAAAGTACCCAGATGTATAGATTAAAATACACATATATGCAAATTAAAAAATACTTCCAGCAGAAAAAGTGTAAGCATAAGTACATTCTTATAAGGGACGTACATGGCGACGAGATAAACACTTACTGCCAAAGTGTACGAAGTATTTGGAAATGTTTATAGCGTGTTGCGTAAAAGTCCCACATCTTTAGTGTGGGACATGTAGCAACACAAAGTCGTACTTTTGCTTTACGCCCAATGCTACTAAATATATAAAAGTTTATGCAAAATACAAAGAAAACCTAAAATGTATAAACTTTTGAGATAATATAATATTAAATAGATATGGCAAGAAAACTTGAAAGTTCAGCACATTCAAAGCATCTCATAATGTACCACTTGATATTTGTGGCAAAGTATAGAAGGAAGATATTTTCTTTCCACGACTTTGGTGACGCTTTGAAACAAAAGTTTCTTGACATTTCTTCAAACTATGAGTTTTCAATAGATACAATAGACTTGGACTACTCTAAGCCAGACCATATACACATTCTTGTAAGAAGTATTCCTACATTGTCACCAGACCAAATAGTAAGAGTTCTGAAACAAGAAGCAAATATCTGGGCTTGGGATAACTATGGTCCTTGGCTCAAGAAGTTTTACCATAGAAGTCATCATCTCTTTACACGTGGATACTATTGTGGTTCAGTAGGAAATGTTTCCGCAGATACAGTAGCAAAATACTTAGAAGACCAAGGGAGGAACGGATGCTAAAAGCGTATAAATATCGTATCTATCCTACTCAAGAACAAGAAACATTTCTATGTAAAGAACTCGGTTTGAAAAGACTCTATTGGAACATCTCACTTGCAAATAAGAATGCAGACCATTCTTACAAGCTTACTTCATACAAAGAAACATTTTCAAAATATAAGCCAGAAGCACTTGAATGGTGTAAAGAAATAGACAGTACTGCTATGGCAGATGTTTGGAATGACTTGACACAAGCGTTCAGAAACTTCTTTGCATCTTGCAATGGTACAAGAAAAGGAAAGTTCGTAAAGCCACCAAAGTTCAAGTCTAAAAAGAATATGAAAGAGTCTATTGGCTACACTGCTATGGCAAAGCCAAAGTTTGTAAACGGAAAACTTTTCATAACAAGAAAACTTGGACTTCTAAAAGGTGCATACTATTGTCAGTTCTGTGAAGGAAAGTTAAAGAACGTAACTATAAGCAGAACTGCTACTGGTAAATGGTTTGTATCTATTTGTGTTGAGAAGAAAGACGAACCAAAGAACAATAACGGCAAAGCGATAGGAATAGACTGGAACTGTAGAGATGACGTTTTTCTTACTTTAAGTGATGGCACGAAAGTCAAGTGTCCTCGCTTCCTAAGAGAAAAGGAAAAGCAGCTAGCTCACTATCAGAAACTCATGTCTAAAAAGTTTGTGAAAGGAAAACAAAAACAGTCTCAAAACTATTACAAAGCAAAATATAAAGTTGCTAAACTTCACGAAAAGGTTTCTTGGCAAAGACAAGACTGGTTGCATAGGTTGTCTTACGACTTGGCACAAAAGTATCAGTATGTCATTGTCGAAGACATCAACTTGCAGTCTATGGCACAAATGCATCACGGAAGAGCAGTTGGTGACCAAGGGTTTGGAATGCTAAGGAGTATGATAGCTTACAAAACTACTTTAGTGAAAGTTTCAGCAAAGAATACTTCTAAGACTTGTCATACTTGTGGGTATGTAAACCCAAAGGTTGTTTTAGGTGTTGAACAATGGAAATGCCCTGTCTGTTCTTCTGAACATGACAGAGATATAAATGCAGCCCTGAACATCTTGAATAAAGGTGTTACTAGTCTGGGCGTAGTAGGCAGGGAACGAGCCGAAAGTACAAATGCCTGTGGAGTGCCACGAAGCACTGCGAAGCAGGAAGTCCACGTTGCCATCGAGCCTTAGTTTCGGCTCGTAAGCAACTATGGAATGTCCCAGGTCTTTAGCCTGGGGCAGCGTTCAATACATGAAAATTACGAGGTGTTGAAATGACAATTATTTTAGAAGACAGTGATATCCGTAAGATTATTGCAGAAAAGTTTAATGTAGACCCAGAAGATATAGATTTTTCAGCTAAAGAAAAAGAAGAAGACTGTGGAATCGTAGACGTTAAATTCACTGCAGTTTCTGCAGTAATTACCAAGGAGGTGTAATGTGAAAAAAAGAAATATTGGCCTTGTAACTAATAGTGGTTCTAGTGATTGGAGTAATTTTAACGAACTTTCCTATGCAGACCTTATAGCCTCATTAAAGAGTGACTATTTTTTCTTTAGAGTATCTGACCCAATGAATAATGGACATAGTGCAGAATATAGAGAAATCTTAAAAACTTGGTGGGGTGTAAAAGTAAAAACAGTTGGGTATATAGACTTGGACAAAGTAGTATTTGACGGAAAAACATACTATTTTCCTGAGTCATCAAGAACTTACGGATGGAATTTATGCCAAAAGAAGAAAAAGAAAAAAGATTAAATAAAGTATTTTTTCTTGAAAATGAGTGTACTAATCAAATCTATAAAGTTACAACAGAAACAAGTAAACTTGCCATTCAACTGGCAGAAGATTGTGAGTCTTCTGTATATGATGCATGGGCAAATGACAATATTGACATATGGGGTAATTGGATTGGCAATATCAAAGTTGTAGACTTTACTAAAATTGATGAAGACGCGTCTATCTGGGATTTGGACGATGACTATTCTTTTAAATGGTGTGAATGGCCAAAAGAAAAGAAAAAGAAAGATTTTAACTTTTAAAAAACCACCCAAAAGGGTGGTTTTTGTATTTAAAGACTAGAAATAGGATTAAATAATTCTTCTGTATTAGAAACAGCATTAAACATATCTAAAATATCTTTGTTTGTTGGCATTTCTTTGGAAGTGAATAGATTGTCTTCACTTTCAAAAACATTAGTATCTATCTTGTTAAAGGCTTCTTTAACCTCTTCTTCTTTCATTTCTTTATATACTCTATCCGCCTCAGTTTTAATGTCTTCCTTATTAATTTCTATATCGGATTTTGACTCTTCGGGAATATCTTCTGCATAATCAACAAGATAGAAAGACTTTAACATAAAATCATATGGGTCAATTTCTTTATATTGGTTTAAATGACAAAACATGTAAGGTTTTATAAAAAGCTTATCATTATCCCCCAGTTCATTTTTAGCATATGTACCCCATGAAGTAGATGTATCTATATTGACAGTAGCATATAAAACATCTCCTCTAAGTTCCATATTTGAAACCATACCTATTTTAGTATTACCTTGGTCTTTTTGTCCGTATATAGGTAGGTCATAAAGACCTTCATCTATTACTTTTTCCCACAATTCACGAGGGTAGGTAATGTGTGTTTTAAGTGGAACACCACACTGCATTAAAGGTATAGTGTACTCAAAGTATCTAGGGAATAAAGACCTCATTTTAATAGTTTCTTTATTATCTAAATTTTCTACAGTTTTAAAAAGAAATCTTGGATTTTCTTTCATTGAATTAAAATCTCCTTTAAGTGTTACTTTTACGGTGTCTGCATTTATAAGTTCTGAATATACTGGCATATAATTATATTAACAAAATTGAATCCTTCTAAGAATTAGATACTAATTTAGGTAAGATAGTTTATCTTTTTTAAAATTACTTCGTGGCAACAAAAAATGTTGTATATATGGGAGAAAAGAGATGGCATTAGTAAGAATGAGAGAAAGTCTTTGTATGCCTGCAAAGTACTATCAGGATATTACAGATACTGCACCAGCAAGTATTAAAGAATCTTTGAATAGTGCTAGACAGTCAGGAAGACTTACTGAGTCTACAAATGTAACAGTTAACTCTTTAGTTAAGATTCTTAGAGAGTCTAATATTGACGAAACTACTGTAGGAAAAGTAGTTACAAAATTAAAGTCTGACGGTGTTAACTTACAGGAACATAAGATTTATCGTGTTCCTATCAGTAGAATTAACCACCCAGAAAGAGGTGAGTTTAATGGTAACGGTAGAGGATACAGCTCTGAGTTATGGCATAATGTAATGGACAATCAACAAGATGCTTGGAAAGGTCTTTGTGGGTTGGCAGACCACCCTACAGACGACAACGACCCAGGTTCTTTCAAAAATAGTTCTATTGTTTGGTTAGGTATGGAAGTAGATGACCTCAATGATTTGGTATATGGTATCGGTTCTTTTGTAGGACCTTATGGTCATTTGGCACAGGAAATCATTGATTGTGGTGGTCGTGTAGGATTCAGTTCTTCTGGATTTGGTGAACTTATGCCTGACGGACATACAGTAAACCCAGACACATATCAAATTGAACGTCTTGCAGACGTAGTATTAAATCCTTCACAGGACGTATACGGTGCAATTAACGACGAACAACGTAATATCGAATACAGTGGTCCTAAAGAGGCAGTTGCTTCAACAGGAAATCAAAGAAATGGTATAAGCACATCTTATGGTGAATCTCGTGTATCATATAAACAATACAATACATATAAGGAGTCAAACTCAATGGAAAATAACGGAATTAACTCAGCTTTTTCAAAAGTTAAGGAAAAGGAACTTAGAAAATATATTAAAAATTATTTAAATGAAAATACTGCAATCACTAATCCTATTAAGCAGTTGAAAGACCTTGAAGAAATTAGAGGTCTTATTCAGGAAGGTCAGTTAGAAGACCTTGAACCAGAAGTTCTTGCAAGAATGGAAGAAGCTAACAATAAGATTGAGGCAGCCGTAGAAAAGGGTATGAAAATCCAAGAAACAGAGGTAACTGTTTCTACTCCAGACGGAATCAATATCACTTTGAATGGTGACGGTGGTGCAGCACCTGTTTCAACTGCAATGGACGTTACTACACCTATAGACGGTGAAGTTTCTCTTGATGATGAAGAAGAAACTTTCTTGGAATCAAACAAAATTGTAAAGGGTAAAAAACTTACAAAAGCACAGGAAAAATCAGTTCGTGCATATGTTAATAACTTTATGAACGAATCTCACGAAGGTATGAACCCTCTTAAAGTTTATACTGACTTGACAGAAGTACTTGAATTGGTACGTGAATCTAAGTTTGACGACTTGGAAGAAGGTGTAGTTTCTAAACTTGAAGAAACTGCAAAACAGATGGAAAAAGACCTTAATGATGCTGTTACTATGAAAGCTAAACTTGGTTCTAAAGACCTTGCAGAAATTACTGAAAAAACTCAGGGTATTTTGGAAAAAGGTGAATTACTTGTTGAACAGTGTGCAGACTATAAAACTCTTTGTGAGGCACTTTCAAATAGAAACCAAGAATTGGTTAAAGAATATCAAGCTTTGAAATTGAAGTTTGACCTTAATGAGTCTAAAGAAGAAGACTCAGTTCTTGCAAGAAATCAGAAAGTTGCAGAACTTGAAAATAAACTTGAAGAAGCAACAAAGAAATATGATGAACTTGACTTTGCTGCTGGTAGTAAAATGGCTGAACTTAACGAAGCTTTAGGAAAGGCAACAAAAGGTAATGTCAAACTTGAAAAAGAACTTGGTATTGCAAATTCTAAATATAAAGAAGCAACTGAAAAACTTAACAGTATGAAGACTTTCTATGAGTCTGAATTAGCAAAGTTGTCAGAAAAGAATAAAGAACTTGAAGAGTCATTAAAAACTAAAGAGGCAGAGGCTTCTAAGTTTGGTGAATCAATTGATAATGTTCTTGCACAATTTAAGGCTTTACAAGAGTCAAATGCACAATTAACTGAAGAAGTTAAGAATTTAAAGGAAAATAAAACTTCTGACACTAATGAAGAAGTAGCTGAAGACACTTCTTCTGAAGAACCAAAAGACGAAAAGAAACCAGCTACTTTGGAAGAAGCAGTTTCTTTCAAAGACAGTGGAGTAGAAGGTTTCTGGAATGACTTACATACAAAATATGGTGAAGCCGTAGAACCTTATGAAATGAAGATTCGTGGACAGAAAACAATGCGTGAAGCTCAACTCGCTTGGATGGGAGTTATGAATAAAGTAGACGCAAATTTAAGAGTTGTTCAGGAAACTACATTTTATAAAAATGGTGTAATCTCACAAGGTCAAAGACTTCATAAATTGCACGAATGTGGTATGTTAACTTCAAAAGATGTTGAACAAGACGTTAATGAAATAAATGCAAGATTCCTTGCTAAAATGAAGGCTGCAGGTTTAAATTAATCTTTAATTTACCCTACTTTTTAGTAGGGTAAAAAACTTTTTAAGAGAGGAACATAAAGTGAGTTATAAAGACGAACAAATAAGTAAATATGTAAATAACGTTTATCACTTGAATGAAAAAAATGCTGTTGCAAGAAATATTGACTCCTTAAGAGCACAAGGTAAGACTGATGACGAAATTCGTGCATTAAATCCTGTATATGCTCAAGAACTTGATAGGCAGGCAAGTAATATCAATGTTAAAGATAATTTTGATAAAGTGCGTCAAGCTAAAGATGCTGCAGTCAGAGCTCAGGACAGGGCTAATTTGTATCAAACTGACAAGTTTGATATGGCCGCAGATAAAGCTAGGGCAAATGTTCATAAATCAGAACAAGACTTAGAGGCTGCAAAAGCACAGGCTAAGATAAATGCAGAACAAAATAGACAAGCTAGAGAAGATGCTCGTCTTGCTGACCTAGACGCATATAATGCTACTAAAAAAGCACAGGCTAAAGATAACCTTGATAAAAAGGCTTATGATGCTATGCACGAGTTGGAAAAAACAAAACAAGAACTTGAGCAGGCTAAAAAAGAGTTGGAAGAACTTAAAGCTAAGGCTGCACAAGGTGACTTAAACGCTGCAAAAGAAGCAGAAAAGGTAGAAGACGTTGTAGACCAAAAAACAGAAGAAGTCCAAGAAGAACAGGCAGAAGTAGAAAATGCAAAAGATGAGACAACAACTCCTCCAACTGCAGAAGAATTAAATACTGGTGCAGAAACTACTACTACTCAGACTTCTCCAGAAGAAACTACTACTCAGACTTCTCCAGAAGAAACTGCAAATGCACAGGCTACTGCAGAGGCAGCAGCAACACAGTCTGCAATGGAAATTAAACCTACTGACACACCTGAAATTCAGCAGGCAAAACAGAACTTCCAGCAGGAATGGGCAGACTTGAAGACACAGATTGGCAGTATTCAGGATACTACTAAAAAGTTGATGGCTTCTCCAATTGCAACTTCTTATGTAAAACAGAGACCAGACCTTGCAACTAAGTTCCAGAAATTTGGTGGTGCATTGGCAGCAATGGGTTCTATTGTTGGTTTAGCTGGTATGATTACTATGTTTATAAATCCTGCATTAGGTGGTATTTTATCTGCCGCAGGTAGAACTATGGTTGGTGCTGGTGGTGCTACAGCCTCTGGTGCAAATGCCGTTAAACAGTTTAAGAATGGAAACGTACTTGGTGGTATAGGAAGCCTTGCAGCGGCAGGAATGTCAGGTGCAATGGCAGGTATGGGTGTTAAGAGTTTAGCAGGTAATATTGGTACTATGCAAGCCGCAAATGCTGCACCAGCAGTTTCAACTGGTGCTACAGATGCAAATCCTGTAAATGGTAATACTACTCAGTCATTTACACCGGGTTCAAATCCTGCACAGTTTACTAACAGAGAGCCTACTATTGCAAATACAAATGACGCTGTAGCAAATGCACGTCCAGGTGATGTATTACAGAGGAATGACGGAACAAGGATTGAGATTAATCAAGGAGATATAAATTGGGCAAAGGCACATCAAGCTCAACCAGTAGTACCACAGACTACACCTCAAGTTGGGGCACAGACTGTAAATACAGGTATTCCATTGCTTAACCAAAATGCAGGAACTCCAAACTTTGGTAATATTACATTACCTCAGGGTGTAGTACAGCCAAAGTTCTTGAATGACTATAATGCTTATAAGAGTCAGACTCAACCAAATCCTTTATTTAATTCAAGTGCTAATCCACTTAG
>Ga0233364_1000250_pt1 | contig 9207 bp, 10 predicted proteins | sample ElkDunMinimDraft_19_FD_180675 | JGI IMG/M metagenome (GOLD analysis project Ga0233364, IMG submission 180675) | Fecal eukaryotic communites from dung pellets of Tule Elk in California, USA - Elk Dung C2 | ecosystem: Host-associated > Mammals > Digestive system > Large intestine > Fecal | place...
GCATGGGAAATATGTAGTGCAACGATGCCCAAATCGGAAAGGGCATGTAGCTACAGAGAAGGAAAGGGAAAATCAACAACGATTTATTCAGCAGTATAGACGGCTGCGCCGTGGTGATGGCTCGCAAGCGAGCGGTAGTGTCGCCGATTGGCGAGGTAGCGGTTTAGAGGTTAAAGACAAGGAGATATGACAGATCAAGCACGAAGAAATAAGGCAATACGAAAATGCTTCTATGAACAATTAGGCAAAGGAATGCCTGTGATGGAATTATATGTAATGATTGGCAAACAGTTCTATTTGAGCGAGGAAAGAGTGAGACAGATTGTGGCGAAAAGAAAATCGCGATAAATAGTAACAAGTGGTGAAATTCACCAACAAAAAAGGGGTTTTATGTGTATCTTTGCACTCGCGTTCGATAAGCAGATCGCAATGACCGATGCCCTGCATCGGTGGGCGACTGCTACCTCCGCTCTATCCTCGAACCCACGAGGTTCTCGGATGGATACAAGGAATACCTACGCGAAAAAAAACGAGAAAATAGATGTCCTAGAAATTCTAGATACCCTAGAGACATTGAAAATCCTAATTATTAAACCTAAATTTTAACTATGGCAATTATCAAAAATTCGACGCCTTTTGATTCGATTCAAAAGAAGTTCGCGGGTTCGGATGAGATTCATTTCCGCAACCGCAAGAAAGACAATGCCACCATTGGTGTGCGTGTGAAGAACCCTTATGACGGCGGCAGCTCAGAAGCGCAATTGGCGGTGCGTGATGCATTCAAAGCAGCACAAACACAAGCGACAACTATCCTTGCGGATCCAGAGCAACGAGCCACCTATGAAGCAAAATTCAAAGCGCAAAAGAAGTATGTGACACTGCGTGGGTATGTAGTGGCGCAAGTATTCAAGCAAATCGGCGAATAAGCCAATTTGCAGACCGCTTAAAAGCTGTTAGAAGTTAGACCGTGCTGCAGCACTGTTAGACCGCCTAATGGCTGAGAGATCAATGAATTAGAAACCTATTAAAACTAAACAAAAACTATGGCTGGAAGTGTATTTTATTTAGCACCCGTGGATAATGCATCGGGCAAGATCTTTGGAAAGAAACAAAAATGGATGGCAGTGCGCCGATTGACGGGCAAACGCCAACGCGGTTGCAGTGTGACAGGCGAACGCACCACCGCAGTAACGGAGAAAGAACAAACATGGCGTACGCAGTTTGCGCAAATCGCTCAGATGACCCGCGAACGATTGGAAGATCCTGCGTTCATGGCGAGCGACCAAGCGGCATTTACTAAACAATCGAAGCACAAGACCCTTCGCGCATTTGTGTTTGACATCTGCAAAGAGGAACTCTTGAACGGGAAGTAATGCTCGCGGGGCGAGCAGACCGCAGGGCTGTTAGACCACGTTGTTGTCAGACCACTACGTTGTTAGACCGCACCTGCGGTGCTGTTAGATCTTAGAAACATGAAAAAGATTCAACTAATGACCGCTATTGTAATGTGCGCCTTCGGGTGCACATTACTAGTGGCGGGGGTTGTGACACCGCCTGTGGGCGAGATACACCACTCGCTATTGATAGCTTTTGGAGAGATACTGACATTCTCGGGCTCGCTGATCGGGATTGATTACAAGTATCGGTATAAAGAATAAAGAACCAAGAACCAGGAACCAAGACAAATTAGTTTAGTGAACGCTTCGCTACTGTTTAGTGTTTATACTAGACGAAGGTAATAAGTCTTTGCTCCTTGTTCCTTACTCCTTACTCAAAATTATGTATATACGATTGATTAGAAATAAGCCGCAAGGCAATGCCATCATGGGGCGGCTGATAGTGGACAATGGACAGTTGACAATGGATGCTCTGGAGCATCTACAATACGCTATCCCAAAAGGCTTCTACCGCGTGCGACTGACCTACTCTCCCACGTTTAAGGAGGTGTTGCCCATACTGGATGGTATCTTGGGCTATGCCCAACAACCACATAACGGCATACGCCGAACAGGTATCCGTATCCATGCGGGTAACACGATAGCCGACACGCGTGGGTGCATACTCGTTGGCTCTGCCAATATAGGCTACAAGGCGATGGGGAGATCAGGCGAAGGAGCGAGATTGTTATCCTCACGCAAAGCGCTCAATGAGCTGCGTGCGTATTTATTGAACTATCAAAAAGAGTACCCAAATGAAGAAATGTATATCGAGATTACTGAACCTGATGCTTATCCTCTGTACGATGTGCCTTATGAGCGTGAGTTGCAAAACAATTGACAGTTCACAGTTGACAGTTGACAGTTTTGAGGTTCAGAAGTTCAGGAGTGTGGATACGGTTGTGGTGCGGGATAGTGTGTTCGTGAGTGAGGTGATGAAGGGTGATACAGTGTATCTGACACGGGTGGAATGGCGGGACAGATGGCGAACACGGATGGTGCATGACACCATCGTCCGTACCGATAGTATCGTACAAGTCATCGAACATCCGCCAGAGCGGTATGTGCCGAAGTTCTATCGGTGGTGCACCGTCGCCCTGTGGGCGATTGGGATCTTGGCACTAGGATATGGGCTATTGCGGTGGCGCGTGAAATGGCTGCGCGTTGGTAGCGGATAATCCGCTACTCGCGCACCGTGATGTGGAAGCAGGCTTGCTTGTATTCGTACTTGACGTAGATACGTCCTGCACGTTGTTCGTTGAGGAGGACTTGACCGAGGACCAGTTTCAGATTATCCTGGTGCATGTACTCGCGCGTGCGCGTTACCTTATTAAAACGGAAGTATGCCAAGTCGAAGGTCGTGCCATAGTTGTGGCAAGAGTTGGTAGTGGCATTGATGTTACCACTGCGTTGCAGTTGCTTGATATCATCCTTGGTGCGGAGCACGCTGGTGACATAGAACTGATAATGCGGCAAACCATTGCGCTGCAAGATATCCGCGAACTCGGCACCAATACGCTCCAGTTCCTTGGCCGCAGCAGGCACGAGATAAGGGATGGAGTGCGTGAGGGAGTCCACGATATAGTTGTCGTTGCTCTTGATGAGCGACAATTGGCTACGCATACGCGCTGCCTCTTGGCGATTTTGCGGCGGCGTCTTCAAGCCAATGGCTTGCGCGGCTTGCACCTGCTTGGCTTGGGTGTCGCGAAACTTATCCTTGTAACTGAACGTGCGCCCTGGGTAACGCACCATGGTGTCCTCGATTAGTTGAGTGTTGAGTGTTGAGTGTTTAGAGGAATGATTACTGCAAGCTATGAAACCTAAGATCAGTCCTGCCATCAGCAGGACTAATCTTACTATATTTCGTGTATATTCTCTAAACACTAAACGCTAAACACTAAACCAATCAAAGGCTCCATTCGAAGCCGTCTTTGGTATCTTTGATCGTGAAGCCAAGAGCAGTCAGTTCGTTGCGAATCTTGTCGCTGGTAGCCCAATCCTTGTTGCGCTTCGCTTCGAGGCGCATATTGAGGAGCATGTCCACTGCTCCCTTGTAGGAGTTGAGGAGTTCAGGAGTTGAGGAGTTGAGAAGTCCCTCTGCTCCACCCAATTGCAGACCGAGGATGTCCATTGCATAGGTTTTCCATACGGCACGAAGTTCCTCCAAGTCAGCCTCAGAGATGGTGCCCTTGCCATCGAATACGGTATTGATGGCGCGTGCGGAATCAAAGAGGTGAGAGATCACGATAGGCGAGTTGAGGTCGTCGTCCATGGCTTCTTGGCAACGCGTTGCCAAAGTTGACAGTTCACAATTGACAGTTGACAGTTCAGTGACAGCAGATGCCTTGATCTTCATCAATCGTTGGTATGCCTCAGTCAAACGGGCAAGACCTTTCTCCGCAGCTACGAGGGCATCGTTGGAGAAGTCCACCGTGGAGCGATAATGCGCTTGGAGGATGAAGAAGCGGATGGTCATTGGAGAGAATGGTTGCTCCAGCAAGTGATGATTGCCCGCAAAGAACTGCTCGAGGGTGATGAAGTTGTTGTAGCTCTTACCCATCTTCTTGCCCGCGATGGTAATCATATTGTTGTGCATCCAGTAGTGTACACTGTCATGACCAAGGGCTGCGCAACTCTGTGCAATCTCTGCCTCGTGGTGCGGGAACATCAAGTCCATACCGCCGCCGTGGATATCGAACTGCTCGCCGAGGTACTTGGTACCCATTGCAGAGCACTCCATATGCCAACCAGGGAAACCTTCGCTCCAAGGACTTGGCCAGTGCATGATATGCTCAGGCGCCGCTTTCTTCCAGAGGGCAAAGTCAAAGCTGTGCTTCTTCTCTTGTTGTCCGTCGAGTTCGCGCGTCTCGGTGACGATATCCTCGAGGTTACGGCCTGAGAGTTTGCCGTAAGGATAATCCTTGGCGTACTTCTCGACGTCCATATAGACGCTGCCGTTGCTGACGTAGGCATAGCCCTTGTCCATGATCTTCTGGACGAAGGCAATCTGCTCGATGATATGTCCGCTGGCATGTGGTTCGATGGATGGTGGCAGCACGTTGAGCAATTCCATATCGTGATGGTAGCGGTTGGTGAAATATTGCACCACCTCCATTGGTTCGAGTTGCTCCAAACGCGCTTTCTTAGCTATCTTATCCTCGCCCTCATCGGCATCGTGCTCCAAGTGGCCCACATCGGTGATGTTGCGCACATAGCGCACCTTGTAGCCGAGGTGCATGAGGTAACGATAGAGAAGGTCGAACGTGATAGCAGGGCGAGCATGTCCCAAGTGTGCATCGCCGTACACGGTAGGACCGCAGACATACATGCCTACGTGTCCTTCGTGCAACGGACGAAATATCTCTTTCTGACGACTAAGCGTATTATAGATTTGCAACATTAGAGCAAGCTTTTAGGATCGAGGTTATTCTTCTCGATATCTTTGAAATAGTTGTATGTACCCACTTTGAGTTCTGCGCAAGCTGCCTCATCAGCCACGATGATACCGTGTGGGTGCATTTGGAGCGCAGAGATGGTCCACATATGAGAGATTGGCTCCTCGATAGCGTGTTGGAGCGCACGTGCCTTGTTGTGGCCATTGACCATGATGAGAACCTCTTTAGCGTCCATGATGGTACCTACACCTACGGTGAGAGCCGTCTTAGGCACTTTGTTCACGTCGTTGTCAAAGAAACGCGAGTTGGCGATGATGGTGTCGGTAGTGAGCTCTTTCTTGCGAGTGCGAGAAGTGAGTGAGCTACCTGGCTCGTTGAATGCGATGTGACCATCAGGACCGATACCGCCCAAGAAGAGCATGATACCGCCGTAGTTCTTGATCTTTTCTTCGTAGCGAGCGCACTCAGCAGCCAAATCCTCGGCGTTGCCGTTGAGGATATTCACGTTCTCAGGACGGATGTCGATGTGAGAGAAGAAGTTCTTCCACATGAAGCTATGATAGCTCTCTGGGTGATCCTCTGGAATACCTACATACTCGTCCATATTGAAAGTCACTACGTTACGGAAGCTCACTTTACCCTCTTGGTAAAGGTGAATAAGGTTGCGATACATGCCGAGAGGTGAAGAACCTGTTGGCAAGCCCAAAACGAATGGAGTACCCTCTTTAGGAGCGAACTCGTTGATGCGTTTTGCTACGTAGTTAGCTGCCCACTCTGAAAGTAGGTCATAGTTTGGTTGAACAATTAGTCTCATGGTTTTGTTGTTTTATGTTGTTAATAAATTTCTTTTTTGATTCAGGAGTAAGGAGCAAGGAGTCAAAACTAAACACTTTCGTCTGGTTAGTCGTTACTGATATGTCTTGGTTCCTGGCTCTTGGTTCTTTATTCAGTCCACCAACTCCAGCACGACTGCGCTACGGGCAGGCAAGTAGAGTCTGAGCCAGCCTTTGTCCTTGCCCAGATAGCCCTCGTCTGGCATGGTGAAATGCTCTACTGTGTCATCCGACAAACCGAAGCCCGCAAACTCCTTTGCATCTGTGTTCAGCAGCACCTTGTATTTACCTGCCTTCACAGGAATACCATATCCCTCAAAGGACTTGATACCATTCCAATTGAACACAAATACGAGGTCGCCTCGTTGGAATGCCATTACTTGATCACCCTCGTTGTCCCAAAGCTTCTCATCCCATGGCAAATGCACACCATATTTCTTATCTTTGACAGGCGCAAGGTGCTCGCGCAACAGATGCACCATCGCCTCGTCAAACTTATTCAGATTGCTGAAGAAATAATGCTCATTGTCCACCAAGCTCCATTGACGACGCGCATACTTATGACTCCAACCATTACCCTGACGAGGGAAATCAATCCACTCCGGATGACCAAACTCATTACCCATGAAGTTCAAGTATCCGCCATTGATCGTCGAAGCCGTGATGAGTCGAATCATCTTGTGCAACGCCAAGCCACGGTCCACCATGTAGGTCGCATGACCGTGCTCAAAATGCCAGTACATATCAGAATCGCAGAGGCGGAAGATGATGGTCTTGTCGCCCACGAGGGCTTGGTCGTGGCTCTCGGCATAGGAGATGGTCTTCTCGTCCTGGCGACGGTTGGTCATCTCGTAGAAGATATGTCCCGCTTTCCAATCCTCGTCACGCACTTCCTTGATATACTTGATCCAGAAATCTGGGATACCCATTGCCAATCGGTAATCAAAGCCCATACCGCCATCCTTGATAGGATAAGCCAAGCCAGGCATACCCGACATATCTTCGGCGATGGAAATAGCATTCTTCTTCACCTCGTGAATGAGTTTGTTGGCAAGGGTCAGATAGCAGATAGCATCACCATCCTCGTTGCCGTTGTAGTAACAAGAGTAATCCACAAAATCCTCACCCAAACCGTGACTCTTGTACATCATTGATGTCACGCCGTCAAAGCGGAAACCATCGAAGTCATACTCATCCATCCAGAACTTGCAGTTGGAGAGCAGGAAGTGCAACACCTCCGTCTTGCCGTAATCGAAGCAGAGACTATCCCATGCTGGGTGTTCGCGGCGAGCACCGTCGTGGAAATATTGATATGGTGTACCATCGAAATTGCCCAAACCCTCGAGCTCATTCTTCACGGCGTGCGAATGCACGATATCCATGATGACATCCATGCCATAGGCATGTGCATCGGCAATCAGGTGCTTGAGTTCCTCGGGTGTACCTTGGCGCGAAGAAACGGCAAAGAAGTTCGATACATGATAACCAAAACTGCCGTAGTAAGGGTGCTCTTGGATAGCCATAATCTGCAAGCAGTTGTAGCCGAGCTTTGCGACACGAGGCAATACATCGCGACGGAACTCCTCGTACGAGTTCACCTTCTCCTCCTCGCTGGACATACCAATATGGCACTCGTAGATAAAGAGCGGATCACCTGCTTTGCGACGCTTCGCACCTTTCACCTTTAACTTTTCAGTTTTCACCTCCTTTGGCTCCCACACTTGCGCAGCAAAGAGTTTGGTCTGCTCATCTTGTACCACGCGGCGTGCGTAGCTAGGGATACGTTCTCCGCAGCCACCTTGCCACTCCACCAGCAACTTATACAACTGCTCATGCTGGAGCATATCCTCAGCAAAAGAAGCTTCCCACACGCCATTCTCCTTAGGTTGCAAACGATATGCTTCGTCCTTTTGCCAACCGTTGCAATCGCCCACAAGATAGATAGCAGTTGCATTAGGCGCCCATTCGCGGATTACCCATTGTTTGTTCACTTTGTGCAACCCATAGAACATATGCCCGTTGGCCCAATCGCTGAGTTTTGCACCATTTGTGAGCTCCTTCTCACGATTCACGGCATAGTGATAACGACCATTAATTGCCTCAGCAAATGGCTGAAGATATGGATCCGATTGTATGAGTTTTAATGTCTTCATTGTGCAACAATTATCATATCATCATAAAATAGCGCGCAAAGGTACAAAAATTTTCTTACATACACAAGAAAAAAAGGGTTTTCTTGCTCATCTGCATTTTTTTTCGTACTTCGGACACTGCCTTGGCGAATTATACCACCCATATTTTCTACACATAATTCACCAATTCCCCCGTAGCTACGTTCGCAAAATGCGGACCATACTTCAGTTCGCTCGCAATCATTTGCAAAAAACGGTTTACACCTTATCATCCGCTATTCATCATCTCATTCTCAAGCAAGCTTGAATGAGTGACAAATAGCGGATGAGATAGATAATCATCTATCTTTTTGCAATTAATCGCTCGCTCCACTTGCGTATGTGCATTTTTTGTCGTACCTTTGCAGCGCAATTCAAACAAGATAAATGAAAAAACTCACCTTCATATTCCTGACCCTCCTCTTCGCTGCCACCACTTTTGCAGCGACCATCACCATTCCCGAGGAGGCAAAAGGCTGGAATATCCCAGCCGAAGCCATTGATGTGCTGCAAGCACGCGACATCTGCTCCAAGCTGGCATCTGGCGCCACAACAGGCACCAAATACTATGTCATGGGCTATGTCAAGAAGATTGATTCTAACCACGCAACCAATGTCTCCAAATACGGCAATGCGTCCTTCTATATCGAGCAAGTCAAAGGTGCCAACTCTGCTGAAGACTTCTACGCATATCGCGTGTATGGTATTGACGGAGAGCGGATTATCAACCCAAGCGCCATTGCCGTGGGCGACTTCGTGGTACTCTATGGTGAGCTCACTAAGTACCAAAAGAAAGCCTCTTATACCCCTATCTACGAGACACTTGACCGTGAGGCATACATATGGAATTCCACCAATCCGCTCATCAGCGGCAGCGACACCCCGAGTGGCGACAATACCGACGAAACAAATGGCGTTATCACCATCACCAATCCCGACCTATGGACCACGACCGAGATGAGCCAGTTTGTGGGCAAAGAGGTGCAATTCACTACCCCATTCTATGTGACCAACAACTCCAAAACAGGGCAACTAACCATCGCTCCTCGTCGTATCTTTAACCCTACAAATCAAGCACTTCCGCTCTCATCGGACTACCAATCTATCCTCTCGCTCAACGAGCAAGGAACCCTCACGCTCACCAATGTCAGCGGCTATCATCGCATCGACGAACGCGTGCACAACCTCAAGGTGAAAGTCAACTCGTACAATAGCCTCAGCTTCATCTCAGGCGACTGGCGAGGCAACACCCGCGCAGAGATGGAGAAGGGCTATGACCTGGAAGCCATCAACAACCGCGGCGAGCACAATCTGCTTATCTGTTACATGAACCTCGAGTACTACCTCGTGGACAATTTTGGCACAGGATACG
>Ga0233364_1000254_pt1 | contig 9150 bp, 1 predicted proteins | sample ElkDunMinimDraft_19_FD_180675 | JGI IMG/M metagenome (GOLD analysis project Ga0233364, IMG submission 180675) | Fecal eukaryotic communites from dung pellets of Tule Elk in California, USA - Elk Dung C2 | ecosystem: Host-associated > Mammals > Digestive system > Large intestine > Fecal | place...
CTGGTGCAACCCAAAGAACATTTGATGTTCCTGTAACTCTTCAATCTGGTGAATATAACTTCATGTTAGAAGTTTACCAAAGAATTCTTGATGGTTCAGTATTGGGTTATGGTCCTTCTTGTTCAGCTACTGACACCATCAGTATCGATGTATTGCCACAACCAGTTGTTGATTCTATTGTAGTTGCTGGTGTTGGTAACAACAACTCTATTTGTAGTGGTGGTGCTGTTGAAGTAACTGCTTACGTTTCTGATCTTCCAGGTACAATTTCATATCAATGGTATAGAAATGGTATTTTAATCGAAGGTGCTAATTCTGCAACTATTATTGATAATCCTATTGCTAATGATGATGATGTTTCAACATATATTTATAGTGTTGTTGCTTCTTCTCAATATTCTGGTTGTCAAACTTCAGGTGATGTTACTTCTGATCCTATTACTGTTTATCCTAACCCACGTGTTGCAATTTCTGGTGATGCAAGTATCTGCGAAGGTGATTCTGTATTCTTGATTGCATACGTTGACAATACTTCAGACTCTGTAGGTGATTTAACTTATACTTGGTTTGAATCTGGTCAAGAAAGAGATAATATGTCTTTCAACCTTGGTAATCAACCAGGAAGTCAATTCTATTCTGAATATTGGTACCCAAGACACGAACCATACGTATTTACAGTTGAAGTATCTCGTGGTAATGGTTGTACTTCTATTAGTGAGCCTTTCAATGTATATGTTTATGAAAGACCAGAAGTTGATGTAACTGCTACTGAAACTACAGTTTGTGAAGGTGGTGAAGTTACTTTGACTGCTAACTTAGCTGACAACACAGCTGATAATATCACTTATCAATGGTACACAATTGAGAATGTTGAGCGTCAAGTTGAACGTGAAGCTGGTGTTTTCACTACCGTTGTTGATGTGATTACTACTAATATTGCAGGTGCAACTTCTGCTACTTACACTACTACAGTAAATGGTACTACACAATTTGGTGTAACAGTATTCCAAACTAACTCTGAATGTACCAACACTGATGTAATCACTATTAATACAGTACCAGTTCCAGTTGTTACAGGTATTTCTGTTGCTGGTGCTAATGCTGAAGGTGAAATTTGTGATGGTGGTCAAGTAACTCTTACTGCTTCTATTGAAGGTGGTGTTCAAGGTGGCGAAGTTTTCACTTGGTACAGAAATGGTGTTGTTATTCCAGGTGCTACTACTGCAACCATCGTAGAATCTCCTCTTGCTGTTGATGGTGATGCTACTTCATATGTTTATAATGTAACTGTTGCACAATCTGCAAATGGTTGTGAATCTGTACTTGATGCAAACACTGCAATTTCTGTTGTAGTAAATGCTAATCCTACTGTTACTATCTCTGGTGATCCAATCGTTTGCAATGTAGAAGGTGACAATGTTAGTCTCACTGCTAATGTAAATGGTAACTTAGATGTTACTTATCAATGGTTTGAAGATAACGCTCCTATCGATGGTCAAACATCTTCAGTTCTTAATATGAACAAACCTTATAGAGAATATCCATACAGCTTTAGCGTTCAAATTACTAATGAAGAAGGATGTTCTGTAATGAGTGAACCATTCCTCGTTTATGTTAACGATGCAATCGTGGTTAACGTAACTGCTACTGAAACTACAGTTTGTGAAGGTGGTGAAGTTACAGTTGCTGCTCATTTGAATGACTTGAATGCTGATCAATTGACATTCCAATGGTTATTGAATGGTGTTGCTGTTGCTGGTGCTACATCTTCAACTTTCACAACTACCTTAAATAATGTAGGTGACAATCAATTTGAAGTTGTTGTTAACCAATTGACTTCAGGATGTCAAGCTACGGGTAATGTATCTGTTGCTGTTGTTTCTGCTCCTGTTATTTCTGAAGTTTCTGTTGCTGGTGTTAATGCTGGTAATGAAATCTGTGAAGGTGGTCAAGTAACATTTACTGCTGCTGTTCAAGGTGGTATTCAAGGCGGTGAAGTTTTCACTTGGTACAGAAATGGCGTTGTAATTCCAGATGCTACTACAGCTACTCTTGTTGAAACTCTTGCTGCTGTTGATGGTGATGTTACTACTTATACTTATAACGTAACTGTTGCTCAAACTGCTTCTGGTTGTTCATCTGCTCTTGATGCAACTACCGAAGTTACCATTGTAGTTAATCCTAATCCTACAGTATCTGTAGTTGTTGATGGTAATGCTACTATTTGTGATGGTGGTTCAGTTACATTAAATGCTAATGTATATCCAGTTCTTCCAACTACAACTTACCAATGGTTTGTTGATAATACTCCAATTGCAGGTGCTACTTCAGCTTCTTATACTGTTGATAGTGCTTCAGCAAGAGAATCAGCTTACCAATATCATGTAGTTGTATCTCAAATGTCAGGTTGTTCAGTTGTTTCTGACGTTGTTCCTGTATCAGTTGTTTCTGATCCTGTTGTAAATGTTACTGTTGACAATGCATCTGTTTGTCTTGGTGGTTCAGCTACATTCACTGCAACAGTTGAAGGAGGCGTAGACAACATTAATGGTTTGAATGGTTATACTTATGCTTGGTATAACAATTTGAATCCTAATGATGTAATTGGTACAAACTCTACATTAAATATTTCTGCTACTGAAGTAGGTACTTATACTTATTGGGTTGTTGTTACTTCTCCTTATGGATGTGAAACAATTGCTCGTTACTATGATTTCACTGTTGTTCCAGATCCTACAGTAACCGTTTCTATTGCTAATGGTTATCCAACACAAGTATGTGAAGGTGGTTCAACTATGTTAACTGCAACTGTTAATGGTGGTTTAGGTACATATTCTTACCAATGGTATAAGAATGGTAACTTATTACCAGGTGAAACTAATCAAACAATTCATACTGATCCATTATTTATGAATGCTGCCGCAACATATACAGTTAATGTTGTTATGTCTGGTGTTGGTTGTGAAGCAACAAATTCATTCGTAGCAGGTGGTATTGGTGGTATCGTTGTTGATGCTCCTGAAGTTGTTATCTCTGGTAATGCTAATACTTGTCCTGGTGGTACTGTAACATTGACTGCTAATGTAACAGGTGGTATCAATGGAGATGTATATCAATACCAATGGTATCAAAATGGTCAACCTGTAGGTACTAACTCAGATGTTTACACTACTTCTCCATTGTTGTTAGGTAATTCTTACAACTACAGAGTTGAAGTTATTAGCACAGTATCTGGTTGCTCAGCTATCTCTAATGATGTTCCTGCTAATGTTTACCCAGAACCTACTGTAGCTATCTCTGGTCCTAATCCTAGTGGTATCTCTACTATCTGTGAAGCTGGTTCAATTACTTTGAATGCTTACGTAACAGGTGGTGTTCCTGGTGAAACATATACATACACTTGGTCTTATCGTCAAGGTGCTAATTCAGGTCAATTTGTAACAACTACAAGTTCATTTGAAGTTCCTGCTACTTTGGTTGCTAACAGCGATCCTAATAGTCCTTACTACTTCTCTGTAAGTGTAATGAGTGATAACTATCATTGTGATGCTACTTCTTCAGCTGATCAATCATACATTATCAATATTATCAGTGCTCCACAAGCTACGATTTCAGTAACTAATCCTATCGCATGTGAAGGTGGTGATATTACATTCACTGCTAATGTAACTCCTGTAGGTGTTTACAACTATGCTTGGACTATTGATGGTACAACATACAATTCTAATAATGCTACTATCACATTGTCAAATATGGCAGTAGGTACTCATACAGCAGTTGTTGTTGTTTCTTCTAATGCATCAAGTGCAGCTTGTACTGCAACTGCAACCGCAACTGCAACCGTAGTTGCAGATCCTGTAGTGACAATTACTTCTGATGTTACAACTCTTTGTGCTGGTGGTACTATAGTATTATCAGTTGATCAAGTAGTTTTAGATCCAGCTGTTTCTGTAAGCAATTATACTTACGAATGGAGAGAAAATGGTGTATTAGTTCCTAACGTAATTGGTACAACATTTACTCAAACTATTAATACTCCTGGTGTTCATACCTACGCTGTTAGAGTTATTGCTAATAATGGTTTAGGATGTGCTTCTGATTGGTCTAATGAAATCCAAATTACAGTTGTTGAACAACCTGTAGTTACTATTAGTCCTGTTGGTGTTGCAATGTTAGACATTTGCGAAGGTGGTCAAATTGAAATGATTGCTAATGTAACAAATAGTTCTGCTGCACAAGGTACATATACTTATACTTGGTATGCTAACAACTCTAATACTGGAGTTACAACAGCTACTTATGCTCAAACCTTAAATGCTGTAGGTGCTTACAACTTCTATGTAGTTGTTAATGCAAATGGTAACTCTTGTGCACCTGCAACATCTAATACACTTACATTCAATGTTAATTCAGATCCATATTGGACTAATGTAAATGTATTCTATCCAGAAATCTGTGAAGGTGAAAGTGTAGAATTACAAGCAAGCGTTAGTGGTGGTGTAACTGATAATGCTGGTAATACAGTCGGAACTATTGTTTGGAATGTTACCGATCCTGCAAATAACCACTTTACAGTTAATGGTGCTACTAACTCTCAATCAGTATTCCATACACCAGCTACAACAGGTACATATATCTATCAACCTACATTTGTTGGTGCTATTGGTAATGGTTGTGATATTGATACCAACGTTGTTGTTCCAGTGGAAGTATTTGCTCGTCCTACTGCATCCTTTACTTCTGGTGACGGTGTTGTAGTATGTGCTAATGATCCTAATTCATTTGGTGAACTAGTAGTAACTATCAATAGTAACTATCCTCCATTTACATTCACAGTAGTAGGAACAGATGGTTCTAATAATACTTACCACACATACAATAATACATATTCTATCTATGTTACACCATCTACTTCTGTTACATATGCTATTACATTCCTAGAAGATGCTCATTGCGAAGCTATCAACCCATCTTCTGAGGCAACTGTTATCGTTTCACAAATCGAGTTAGTTGATGATGTTGTAACAACTTGTAACGATGCTGAACAACCAATGGCAACTATGGGTGTAGTTATCTACTCTGCTGCTCCTGGTGTTGTTCCTACAGTAAATGTAATTTATAACGATCCTAACTATACTGCATACAATGCATACAATGTTCCAATTGATAATGATGGTACTAATTCAAGCTTTACATTCCCAACACCAACTGTTCCTGGTGATTATTCAATTACTATTGAAATTGATGGTTGTGAATATGATGCAATTGTAAGAGTACTTGCTTCTCAATATTCTTATGGTGAAACTCCTATTGTTAACCAAAGATGGGATGATGTATTGGTTGTAAATAACAATCCTGCTACTAATGGAGGTCATACTTATATCTCTTATCAATGGTATAAGAATGGTCAACCAATTGAAGGTGCAACTAACCAATTCTATCAAGAAATCGGTGGTGTAAATGGTTATTATTCAGTTAACTTAATTGCAAAAGATGCTGATGGTAATATTTATGAAATCACTACTTGTGAAGAGTTATTCGTTGCACAAAGTCTAATGAAAGTATATCCTGTTCCTGCACAACTTAACGAAGCAGTTACAATTGAGGTTAACTTAACAGATGAGCAATTGACAGGTGCTGTTCTTGACATCTACGATGCTAAGGGTGCGGTTGTTAGACATCTTGATGTGAACTCAAATGTAATCGTTGTTTCAGGATTTGAAACTCAAGGTTCATACTTCGGACGTATTATCACTGGAAATGGTGAAATTAAGACTGTTAAATTTGTGATCGTAAAATAATTTGACCCAAGTTAACTGAGCCCCATGCGGGCTCAGTTGGCGGGTTGTCGTAAATTTGTAATAAGAATAAAAAAAAGAATAATTATGAAAAAACAACTATTTTTAATCAGTCTGATTTTCGCAATGTTTGTGGCATATGGTCAGGAGGTAACCGTTGAGGAACCAGCGGCTGCACCAGATAGTGCACAAACTTCTGAAAAATCATTTTGTCCTCACAAAATCTGGCTTCGTGGTGGTGGTGCTTTCACCAACAACGTACACAATAAAGCTTATACTGGTGCTTGTCAACCTGTAATTGCAAGAAAATATGGAAATTTGGCTTTATTAGAAGTTGGATATTCTTACTTCTTTACTGAACATTGGGGTTTGGGATTAGGAGTTACTTTAAATGGTATGTTCAATAAATCTGTTTATGGTGGACAAGGAACAATTGATCCTTATACTGACCCTAATTATATTCCTCAAGGTGGCGATTATGTTGCTGGAGATTATACCTTGAATTACAAAGTTGATAAACTTACTGAGAAACAAAGAATTTGGGCTATCGAAATTCCTCTTGTTGCTCAATTCCAACATAAATTTGATGGTAGAAGTGGTATTTTTGCTGCTTTAGGTGTAAAAGGTTATTTCCCATTTAGTGCAAAATCATTCTTTAAGGATGCCGAAGGAGCAATTCAATATGATGGATATGACTCATACTTAAATGTATATTGGCCACAAGGTATGCCTGTTCACTTTGAAGATGGCAACCTAACTGGTAGTACAACTAAAGCCAAAATGAGATGTTCTATTGATCTACAAGCAGATTTTGGTGGCATCTTTGCTATCAATAAAATTACTGACTTGTATGTTGGAGCATACTGCTCTTATGGATTCTTGAATATTCTTCCTAAAAATCCTCAAGATTTAATTGCATTGTCTTCTGATGGTAAATTAGATTTCAGTGGTGCATTAAATTCTGCCAATGGTAAATGGCATTTGTTGCAAGTGGGTATGAAAGTTGGTTTCCACTTCAACGCTTGTGCAAATCCTGGTGAATTAGAATCTATGAGAAGTTTGAAGAAACGTTATATGAAGGATATGATGGACAAAGCTAATGAACCTATCGTTGTAAAAACAACTGAATATGTTTACATCGTTCCTGTATGTCCTGAAGAGACTGATGAGCAAACTCAAGAACAAAAAGATAATATCAAGCAATTAGCTGAGATCTTGTCAAATACTAAAATTTTATTTGATTTAGATAAAGATATTCCAAAGATTGCTGATTACAATGATAACATCAACAGAACTGCTGAGTTAATGAAGAGAGATCGTTCATTATTATTGGTTGTTGAAGGTTATACTTGTGACTTAGGTTCAGAAGAACACAATAGAGATTTGGCTATTCGTAGAGCTAATAAAATTAGAGATCTTTTCATTATGAAAGGTGTTCCTGCAGATCAGATTGAAACAGCATCTTATACTGTTAATGACCCTGAAAATGCAAGAAACATTACGGATAAGTCAAGAGAGGAGCATAGAGCTGCAATCTTTAGAATTAAAGTGAGATAAAATATTATGAAAGGCTCTTTCTAAGAGCCTTTTTTTTTAATAATATTTGTTGATATGGAAGTAACAAGAATATTTGATCTTTTAGATCACGCTAAGCAATATTTCCCATGCGAAGATATGCTATGTGGTAAAGAAAATGGTATGTGGACTCCGTATAGTACAGAGCGATATATAACCTTAGTTAATAATCTTTCGTATGGTTTGCTTCATTTGGGAGTCGAAAAAGGGGATAGGATTGCCTCTATTAGTAATAATCGTCCAGAATGGAATATTTTAGATATGGCCATTTTACAAGTTGGAGCTATTCACGTTTCTATCTATCCCACTATCAGTGAATCTGATTATCAATATATTCTGAATGACGCGCAAGTAAAAATGATTTTTGTCTCTGGTTGGGAGTTGTTGCGAAAAATTGAGAGTGTTATTGAGAGTATTCCTAATTTGAAGGATAAAGTCTATACTTTTAGAAATTTGCGGGGATATAGGCATTTTAATGAGGTAATCGATTTAGGTGTAGCAAATCCATCTCCAGAGAGATTGGCCGAAATCAAAACGTCAATTTTGCCTGATGATGTTGTCACTTTGATATATACTTCTGGTACCACAGGAAATCCTAAGGGCGTGATGTTGACGCATAAAAATTTTCTTGAAAATGTAAAGGCTGTTACTCCTATTGTTCCTTTAAATCAAAATAGTAGAGTATTGAGTTACCTCCCGTTGTGTCATGTGTATGAGCGAATGATGATTTACGCATGGCATTATGCTGGTGTATCAATCTATTATGCTGAGAATTTGGCACTCATCGCTGAGAATTTGAAGGAGATTAAGCCAGATATTTTCACATCAGTGCCCCGTTTGTTAGAGAAATTTTATGATAAAATTTTAGCTATTGGTAATAAACAGAAAGGAATTAAACGTAAGATATTCTTTTGGGCGAATGATGTTGCTGCTAACTATGAGTATGAGAACCCAACTTGGTGGTATAGAATGAAATTAGCTATTGCACGTCGATTGGTGCTCCGTAAATGGAAAGAAGGGTTGGGAGGTCGTCTGACTGTTGTCGTTACGGGAGGAGCAGCTATACAGCCTCGTATCAGCAAAATTTTTTATGCAATGGATGTTCCTGTATTGGAAGGATATGGTTTATCGGAAACCTCTCCTGTAATTGCTGTAAGTAATTTCTTCAAAAATGGAGTTAAGATTGGCACCGTTGGACCAGTTCTTCCTGGTATTGAGGTAAAACTTGCTGATGATGGTGAGATTTTAACTCGTGGAAATTGTTTGATGAAAGGTTACTATAATGCGCCACATTTGACAGCCGAAGCTATTGATGAAGAGGGTTGGTTCCATACCGGTGACTTGGGTGAATTTGAACCCGAAGGTCAACTGAAAATTACGGGTCGTAAGAAGGAGTTGTTTAAAACAGCATTTGGAAAGTATGTTGTTCCTACGGTTGTTGAATCAAAGTTTGCCGAAGATTCACTTATTGACAATATTATGGTTGTAGGTGAGGGAAAACAATATGCTGCAGCTTTAATTGTACCTGAATTTGGAGATCTTCGTTCGTGGTGTGCCTACAAAGGTATTAAATATACTACCAATGAGGAGATGATTGAGCATCCTGAGGTGTTGAAGAAGTATAAAAAACTTGTTGAACATTACAATAAGTTTTTTGGAGAAACAGAACAAGTTAAACGTTTTAAGTTAATTAGTTATGTGTGGAGTATTCAAACGGGTGAATTAACTCCAACTTTGAAATTGAAGAGAAATTTCATTTCCAAAAAGTATCAAGAGA
>Ga0233364_1000255_pt1 | contig 9149 bp, 6 predicted proteins | sample ElkDunMinimDraft_19_FD_180675 | JGI IMG/M metagenome (GOLD analysis project Ga0233364, IMG submission 180675) | Fecal eukaryotic communites from dung pellets of Tule Elk in California, USA - Elk Dung C2 | ecosystem: Host-associated > Mammals > Digestive system > Large intestine > Fecal | place...
CTGCTCCACCGAAGGCAAGAAAGAGTTCCCCTTCTCCTTGCAAAAAGAAATGCGAGATTTTGCTTCAAGAACTTGTGAAAAAGCGAAGCGCAGTAGTCCATGTAAATTGGGGAGAAATTCTAGAAAAAAAGAGAAGTTACCTAATAGGCAACTTCTCAAATATGTACATTTCATCTATTCTACACACGATTCGCTGATTCTTGTTCGAATAATCTTGATAAAATAAAGCCGGAGCGAACACCGTATTGGGGAGAAAAAAGAAGAACGAGTATATTATTCTACGCTGGTAGATTGTTTGTAGGCTTTGGCGAGTGAGCATGTTTATCTCCTTTGTCGAAAAATTTGCCTTAAAACAAATAACATAATTGGATATCTTTCGAATGCAATGGATAGAGTTATGGTAGATTTGTTTGCACATGTCGGAAAAATGAAATCATCTTCTTAATGAGGTAATATTTTCTAATACTTTATGACTTCTGTTCTGCACTTTGTACAAAAAAAATCATAAAAAAAACTTGCATATATCAAAAATAAGCAGTACCTTTGCACCGCATTCAGTGTAAGGGAAGCAGGTGAGAGTCCTGCACAGTCCCGCTGCTGTGATTCGCAATCCGATGTTCAAATTCTTATAAGTCACTGGCTGACTGTCAATTGTCAACTATCAACTGTCAATTGTCAAAGCTGGGAAGGCTGAACAAAAGGAGCGATAAGTCAGAAGACCTGCTGCGTGCCACCAACGAGGAGTTGGTGAAGTTGAACGCTCTCGGGGAATCGAGCCAACGACATGACAGACAGGTTTTCAATATTGTTTATGGTACGCATGTACGCGTATAGGTATTTGATAGATGTATCAAGTACCCTTGTATTGTATCTGATGGTCAATGGCTATATTCTTCGTGGATTATCTTACCACACAACAGCCAACCATCACCCTGCCATGTTGCTCGAATAGAGCAGATGGTCGGCTGTTGTGTGGTTGATACGGAATATTAACCATACAAACAAGATACAATATGAAACGACTATTACAGTTTTCTTTTTTTAGCATTATTGTGCTCCTCTCATCGTGTATCATTGACGATGACATCACCACATCACTACCTCCTAAGATTCTGCTTGACAGCGAAACAGGTGTCTATACCGTCAAGGCAGGACGCGAGATTACCATTGCTCCCAACTACGAATCAGCCGAAGGAGCAACTTACTACTGGACAATGAATAATGAGGTCATAGGTACCTCTCCCTCTCTCACTTTTATTAGCGAGGAGATAGGCGAATACTACATTGTTCTGACCGTGAGCACAGATAGTGGCACAGATAGTGAAGAGATTCGCGTAGATGTCGTGGAACTGGAGATACCTACCGTATCTATTGCAGGAATGGAGCAATTGACCGTAGCGGTAGGCACACAAATCCAACTGAATGCTACAGTACGACAAACCTCACTACCCACCACCATCGCATGGCATGTCAACGGCGAACAGGTTGCTGAGGAATTATCCTACACCTTTGCAGCCAATAACACGGGCGCGTACACTATTGTATGTAGTGCGCACAACGAAGACGGCACACATAGCGATAGCGTACAGATTGCGGTGGTGAATGCGGACGAATTGCCTTTCGTATGGGAGTTTGCACAGTATGCCTACCACACCGTAGTAGGGCGTAAACTGGCTATCCAACCTTCTGCACAAAGCCATACAGATAACCTTACCTACACTTGGCAAGTGGACAGTCAAGAAGCAGTAGCAGGCAGTTCTTCCTTTGTGTTTACCGCCGACAAAGCAGGCGAATACACGCTGACAGCTACCGCCCAAGCAGAGCAGAATGGACAGCAAACGACCATCGCACACACCTTCACCATCACCGTATATTCAGAAAACCAATTCTATCGCTCTAAAACAGCCACATCTGCAGCAGACTGGAATAAAGTGTTCGAATACACACCTGCCCCAGGTCAGTTTATCAATGAATTGAAGACAGGTGGCTTTGACAACACACAAACGACGCCCGAAGCCGCTGTCGCTTATGCCGAAGCGCGTATGCAAGAGGTCGATCGCAATGGCAATCCATCCCCTAACTGGGTATCATTGGGTGGTTTTGGTGGCTATATCGTGGTCGGTTTTGACCATAGTATTGATAATTCAGGCGACTACGATCTGGCTATTCTCGGCAACTCGTTCAGTGGCTCCTCCGAACCAGGTATTGTATGGGTCATGCAAGACGAAAATGGCAATGGCCAACCCGATGATACATGGTATGAGTTGGCGGGTTCTGAGACTAGCAAAGCGGAGACAATCCAAAACTATAGCGTGACTTACTATCGCCCTACTGGTCCTAAAATGCCCGTGCAATGGACGGACAATCTTGGCAATAGTGGAGAGATTGATTATTTAGCACAATTCCACAGACAAGATTACTATTATCCACTATGGATTGAAGCGGATAGTTATACCCTTACGGGCACTTGTCTCAAAGCTCGCAACTACGATGCATCGGGCAATGGCAGCTATTGGGTCAATCCAGAATATGACTGGGGATATGCCGATAACTTCAGTGACATAGACCGTCTTAGCAATGATGAGAATACCAATGCTGACCCCAATGCCAACCACTTCAAGATCAGTCATGCGATTGACATGGATGGTCAACCTATTCATTTGAAATACATTGACTTTGTCAAGGTGCAAGTAGGTGTCAATAGCAAGAGCGGTTGGCTTGGAGAACTATCTACAGAGGTATTGGGATTCTATGACTACAACATGAAAAAACAATGAGATTGATTCGTATCATACTATTAGTTCTATGCTTATGCTTGACGGCATGTATGGAGTGGGACTATGGACTTGAGGAAGAGTTTAATGCCTCGGGGGAAGGGCTGTTTATCTGCAACGAGGGCAACTTCCAGTATGGCAATGCTACTCTATCTTACTACGACCCAACTACCAAAACCGTCCAAAACGAAGTCTTCTACCGCGCCAATGCGATGAAACTGGGCGATGTCGCACAATCCATGGTCATTCGTGATAGTATAGGTTGGGTAGTCGTCAATAACTCACATGTCATTTTTGCGATTGACATCAACACCTTCAAGGAAGTAGGACGCATCACCAACCTCACTTCCCCTCGCTATATCCACTTCCTTTCGGACGAAAAAGCCTATGTCACGCAGATTTGGGATAACCGCATCTTCATCGTCAATCCCAAACGCTATGAGATCACAGGCTATATCGACATTCCAAATATGACCATGGAGAGTGGCTCCACCGAGCAGATGGTGCAGTATGGCAAGTATGTCTTCGTCAATTGCTGGTCCTATCAAAATCGCATTCTCAAGATCGACACCGAGACAGACCAAGTAGTGGACGAACTGGTGGTGGGTATCCAACCCACATCGTTGGTCATGGATTGCCACAACAAACTATGGACAGTCACCGATGGCGGTTACGAAGGTTCGCCTTACGGACACGAAGCGCCATCGCTATATCGTATTGATGCTGAGACTTTTACCATAGAGAAGCAGTTTAAGTTTGATTTTGGTGACTGGCCATCCGAGGTACAACTCAACGGAACCAAAGACAAGATCTACTGGCTCAACGACGATGTATGGGAGATGGATGTGACAGCAGACCGCGTACCCGTGCGACCATTCTTGCCATACAATGGAACGCTCTATTATGGCTTGACCGTTTGTCCGCGTACTGGAGATGTCTATATCGCCGATGCGATTGACTATGTGCAACAAGGCATGGTCTATCGCTACTCCCCTGACCGCCAACCCATTGATAGTTTTTATGTAGGTATCATACCAGGCGCTTTCTGCTGGAAATAATAGGATATATTATGAGGAAATGGATTCTAATAGTAGCACTCATCCCGCTTGCTGCAAGCGCACAAGAGACTGCTGCGCAAGATAATATAGCGCGACATATTCAAATCAAAGATGTGAATGTCTATGCTAAGCGTCCTATCAAGGAGATTGGTACCCAACAGACAAAGTTCGATACCGTGGTGCTGAAAGAAAACATTGCGCTATCTATGGCGGATGTATTGACCTTCAATTCCTCTATCTTCGTCAAGAATTACGGTCGTGCTACACTCTCTACGGTGGCTTTTCGTGGAACATCACCATCGCACACACAAGTATCGTGGAACGGCATGAAAATCAATAATCCCATGCTCGGCATGACCGACTTCTCGATGATACCATCCTATTTCGTGGATGATGCCTCGTTGTTGCATGGCACCTCTTCGGTGAACGAGACAGGTGGCGGACTGGGCGGAGCTGTCAAACTGAGTACCAAACCCGCCAATGCCGATGGATTTGGTCTGCAATATATACAAGGTGCAGGTTCGTTCAAGACTTTTGATGAGTTTCTGCGACTAACCTATGGTAATCAGCATTGGCAAATCTCCACGCGTGCGGTCTTTTCCTCGTCCCCCAATGACTACAAATACCGCAACCACGACAAGAAAGAGAACATCTATGACGAGGATATGAATATCATTGACCAGTACTATCCCATAGAACGCAATCGGAGTGGTGCATTCAAGGATTTCCACCTCTTGCAAGAGATGTATTACAATACGGGTAAAGGCGATCGATTTGGACTGAATGCGTGGTATCTCTACTCCAACCGTGAATTAGCCATGCTGACCGTTGATTACGGCGATGAAACTGACTTCGAGAATCGCCAGCGTGAGCACACATTTCGCGGTGTGTTTTCATGGGATCACATCAAGGAGAACTGGAAACTGGGTGCTAAAGCTGGTTATATCTACACATGGATGGCATACGACTATAAACGCGATGTAGGCAATGGCACTATGGCGCATATGACACGCTCCAGAAGTCGTATCAACACCTTCTACGGACAAGTAGATGGCGAATACTATATCGGCAAAAAATGGCTCTTCACAGCCAATCTATCGCTGCATCAGCATATTGTGGAAAGCGAAGATAAGAATATTATTCGTCAAGATGGCAACAAAGCCATTGTGGGTTATCGCCAAGGACGACCCGAGTTATCTGGTTCTATCTCGGCTAAATGGAAACCTATCGATCGTTTAGGACTATCCGTTGTAATCCGCGAGGAAATGTATGGCAAAGAGTGGACACCTATCATACCTGCATTCTTTATTGACGGCGTACTATCGGAGAAGGGCAATCTGGTAGCCAAGGCCTCTGTATCACGCAATTTCCGCTATCCTACGCTTAACGACCTCTACTTCCTTCCTGGCGGCAACCCTGACCTCAAGCACGAGAGTGGTTGGACATACGACGCAGGACTATCCTTTGCTGTAGGCAAAGAGGGAGTCTATTCGCTGAGCGGCTCTGCCACTTGGTTTGACTCCTATATCAAGGATTGGATCATCTGGTTGCCCACTACCAAGGGCTTCTTCTCGCCCGAAAACATCAAGGATGTGCATGCCTATGGCATCGAACTCAAAGCCAATCTGGATGTGGCATTAGGCAAGACATGGCAGTTAGGGCTCAACGGCACTTTCTCATGGACACCCTCCATCAATATGGGTGAACCACGCACACCAGCCGACCAGTCGGTAGGCAAACAGTTGCCTTATGTGCCCGAACTATCCTCATCGGTTACAGGGCGCCTCTCTTGGCGCAGATGGTCGTTTTTGTACAAATGGTGCTATTATTCAGAGCGTTATACCATGTCTTCCAACGATATTTCTTTGACAGGAAAACTGCCTCAATACTTTATGAGCAATATCTCGCTGGAGAAGGTATTTGTATTTGATTGGGCAGATTTATCTGCCAAAGCAGCTATCAACAACCTGTTTAATGAAGAATATCTATCCGTTTTATCCCGTCCTATGCCAGGTATCAACTTTGAAATATTCCTCGGCATTACGCCCAAATGGAATAAATAACAATATAAACAAATCCAACATTATTAACCAACAAAACAACAAACAACATGAAGAAATCTATTTTTCTTGCGGCTTTATGCCTGATGAATGTAGTCCTCATGGCGCAGGACTACGAATTGCGCGTCTTAACCTTTGAAGACGAAGATGCTCAGTTTAGTGAGTACACACTTGATTATGCAGGTGCGACTATCACCACATGGTCAGACCTCATCGATGATCCACAGTATGGCGGCCCATTGACCTATGCGGACTATATGAGTGCCGAATACCATTGGTATGATGAGGGTAATACCGAGTTGGCTCATACCTTCCCTGACAACTATGCCTATTGTTTCTGGGGTGGTGGTCACGCTATCTCTAACTACTGGGGCGAAGGATGGAGCGATGAAGATCGCGACATACACATCGCCAAGTACTATGGCGAAGATTATGTAGCAGAGAATGCAGGTAACGATGCCATGCTGGGATGGTTTAACCTTCAAATGATGGTGCCTGTTCAAGCACACTCAGGCGAGAATTTTGCTGTGCATTACGGCTATAAGGATTTCTATTCGTATGTAGAGAATCTGCCAGAACTACGCTTTGAAGATGGAGAGATGCATGTGATTGATCATATGTATGTCACCAATACCAATTATACATTGAACCAATTGTACAATGGTGTGAAGAGCGAAGCAGGCAATAGCTTTGGCGGTAATTGGGAGGGACTAACCGAAAATGCTTGGCTGAAGATTGTAGCGTACGGCTTTGATGATGTAGATGCAGATGCCTATGCCGAACCTATCAGCGAAGTAGAGTTTTATTTGGTACAAGGCGAAAATGTAGTCACTGATTGGCAAAAGTGGGATTTATCCGCATTGGGTGAAGTAGCCAAAGTGCGTTTCAATTTCCAATATTCCGACGAGATGGGTGGCAAATATGGATTTACTATCCCAGGGTATTTTGCCTACGATGATGTGGCCGTTCGTTTCCCTAAAACCACTCAAGGAGGAATAACAACTGATATTGATAACACTCTAAGCAATAACGCTAAGACATATAAGATCGTTAAAGACAATCAAGTTCTTATTCTCCGCGACGGCAAGACCTATAACGTAATGGGAGTAGAAGTGGGAAAATAATCCAGCTTTGAAATTTTATGATCCTCGCTCAGTTCTTCGGAACTGGGCGAGTTTCTTTTATGTTCATATGGAAAGAATAGTGCAGAAATGGTATGTGCTACCATTTCTGCTGCATTTGTGGTAAATGCTACCACCGCAGTATCAATAAAAAGCAGTAATTTTGCAGCGTGAAAATGAACTCAAAACAAATACTTTGCGAGCACGTCAATCGCTTGCTCCGAGAACGAAACATCACCAAAAGCGAATTGGCTGAAGGAATCGACATGGACAAGTCCAATCTCGGTAAAATGCTCAATGGGCAGCATCCGTTTGACCTTAATCTGCTTGACCCAATAGCTGAGTTCTTCGGGGTTGATTGTGAAGAGTTGATTGCATCCCCAAAAATGACTGTAAAAAAAAAGAAAGAAACAACGGTTTTGATTATTCAAACACAGAAGATCGTTCCGAAAAAGATAATCGACCAAATTTTAGAGATATTATAGTGCGCAATGCACAGGTGATAAGATAGAAAACAATAATCTATGAGCAAACAAGATAAAAAAGAACTACGGCAGCAGATTGCGTGCGAGTGGTTGGAGGAAAATTATTTGCAGTTTGGGAGTTTACGACACGATGTGGTCACTGACCGCCTGCAAATCAAAGCATACAAGCCTACCCCCACCCCCTCCCTAAAGGGAAGGGAGGAGTGCGATGGGCTATTGGCAATAGGCGATCGTCAGGAGTTATGGCGCAACCTTACCGACAAGGATATCAATACTATGGTGTGCCAATGCGTGACGGAAAAGGGAGTGAACATATCCACCAACGAGATGTGGACTGCCCTCAAATCGGATATGGTGCCTGCGGTGCACCCCCTCAGAGCATGGCTAGATGGATTAAGACCATACACGGCAGATCAGCCCGATTGGATAGATATGGTCGCTCAACAGGTGACGGTCTCACCGTCACCGTTGAGCAACAGTTTAGAGAACGCCGCAAGCGGCTACAGTTTAGAGTTTAAAGGCAAGGAATTATGGCGCGCATGCTTCAAGAAGTGGTTTGTCGCTATGGTCGCTTCGTGGATGAAGGATGAGGTGGTGAATCACACCGTATTGGTGTTGGTCGGACGGCAGGGTATCTTCAAGACCACATGGCTGGACAACCTTATTCCACCTGAACTGCGTGCCTACAGCAGCAAGTTGCCACTATCGGGGCAGATAAGCAAAGATGATCGTTTGCGCCTATGTGAGAACGGTATGCTCAATATCGATGAGTTGGATGCCATGTGTGGGCGCGAAATGAACATCGTGAAATCGCTCCTCACCTCCACCGATGTCAATGAGCGGGCAGCGTATGGCAGACTGAAAGAACGAAGAGTGCGGTTGGCGAGTTTCTGTGCGAGTACGAACAAACGCGAGTTCTTGACCGACATCACGGGCAACCGCCGTTGGCTGCCCTTTGAGGTGGAGAGCATACAGAATCCTTTTCATACGATTATCCCCTACGAGCGACTGTATGCCCAAGCTAAAGCTTTGGTGGAGGAGGGAATATTCAGCTATTGGTTTGACATAGAAGAAATGGAAGTGTTGGAGGCGCACAACGAGGAGTTCCGAGCGCAAGAGAACGAGGAACAATTACTGCCGATACTGTTTGATGTGCCTGCAGAAGGCAGAGGCGAGTTTATGACTACGGCGGAGATTAGCGATCGATTAGCGACTTATGGAGGCATCAAAAAACCGATGAGCATACGCAAACTCAATGCGATATTGGAGCATCATGCGTTCAAAGCTGTTCGTCCGTATGTGGATGGCAAACAAGTACGAGGATGGCTGGTGTATAAGCGCAAACAGGATGAAATAGAAATCAAACAAAAAGAATTAGCCAATAAGTCACAAAGACATGAAGACATCTTATTTTGATAAATTCACAGGCGCGCGGGCGTGAGTTTTTATAAATTACTTGTCTTATGCGTCTTATGGCTTAAACTATTAACCCTAAAACTTATTGAATTATGGCAAGAGTAACATTTATGGATGGGATTGCAACCATCAGTGGGAGAATTGGTGATGTGGTTTTTCGTAAGTCACCATCGGGAAAGACATACGCATATCAAATGCGCAAGAAACCGAAACGGATACCCAGCGAAAAAGAAAT
>Ga0233364_1000263_pt1 | contig 9001 bp, 7 predicted proteins | sample ElkDunMinimDraft_19_FD_180675 | JGI IMG/M metagenome (GOLD analysis project Ga0233364, IMG submission 180675) | Fecal eukaryotic communites from dung pellets of Tule Elk in California, USA - Elk Dung C2 | ecosystem: Host-associated > Mammals > Digestive system > Large intestine > Fecal | place...
AGCTCTCTTCAAAAATCTTTCTCTGGATTTGGAGCCAGGGCATATTTATGGCTTACTCGGTAAAAATGGCGCAGGAAAGTCAACACTGCTGAAAGTGATGGCGGGTTTGCTATTCCCTCAGTCAGGTACGGCTACAACACTTAACTTACCCGCTTGCCTCCGCAAAAAGGAGATGCTGCAAAATCTATTTTTTCTTCCAGAAGAGTTGTATGTTCCGCATTTGACAATCAATAGGTTACAATCTATATATGCTCCTTTCTATCCCTATTTTAGTCAAGAGCAATTTTATGAGTATTTGAATAAGTTTGAAATTTCACACTATGATGATTATGTGGATAAACTTTCTCACGGACAGAAAAAGAAGGTGATGATCTGCTTCGCTTTGGCAACAAATACCTCGGTGCTTTTTATGGATGAACCTACTAATGGATTGGATATTCCATCTAAAACAGAATTTCGTAGAATTATGGCTTCTGCAGCAACAGAAGATAGATTGGTGCTCATATCTACACACCAAGTGCGCGATTTGAGTAATCTTATTGATGCAGTTGTTGTGCTAAATAATGGAGAGATTTTGCTGAACCAATCAACCTATAATATTGCAGAAAAAATCTCTTTCGATGTGGTGCAAACTGCTGATGAAGATGTGATTTATGCAGAAGAAACAGTCCAAGGCCTTGTGGCTGTACGTGAAAATAAGACAGGAATAGGTTCCCGAATCGACTTGGAACTTCTCTTTAATGCCATAATTTGTAATAAGGATAAATTCAAGGAACTATTTATGTAAAATCTAAATTTTTGTAAGATGAAAAAAAAGACAAATATAATATTATTCTCGATTCTAGGAGTTCTGTTTCTCCTCTATAACGTATATTTGGCAATTTTTGTGCATAAATATAATCAATTGCCACAAATTGAAAATACTCCAACTATTTGGGAGGAGGAGTCCGTTCCAGAGTCCGATTGTTTTCAACAAGATTCTTTAAATGAGAATGTTAATTCAATAAGTCTGAAATTTTAATTGTATTGATATGGATTTTAAAAATGTTTTTAATCTAATCCGCTGTTTTATAGTGGAAAAATTTAAAAAGGAATTCACCCCATTAATCGTTATCGCAGTGGTGGTTCCTATATTGTCAGATTTTGATCCTATAGTGTTTGTTTACCCTTTTTTATCAATACTTTTCGCCGCTCGGATTTTTAAAAATCTGCAGAATTCACAATCCGCAATCGCTTATATGATGATGCCCGCAAGTCCAGCAGAAAAAACAATGGCAAATTTCTTGTTGGTTAGTGTAATCTACCCACTTGTTTGTGCACTATTTTCTCTCATCGCCTTAGGAGTTGATGTACTATTTTTTAAATTTTTTCAAGATTATCCATATACCATGCCGCAAGATATTGGTGTTTCTCTCGGATTCTTTTTGTTACTCGCAATCTTTAGTTTTGCTTCTGTCTATTATAAAAAACATTCGTTCTGGAATGTGTGTCTTTGGGGAGTAGTAATGGTTCTTTTTATACTGATTTATAGTGGGCTTTTCTGCTATATTTTTGCTGATAATAATATTTTTTCAGCAGATTTATCAATGTTGAATGAGCCTATTAATCACTTTTTTGATTCTTACCCAATTGTAAGTAGTGTCGTTCAGTTATTGCTGATCTGTTTCTTCTGGGGAATGACCTATTTGAGATTAAAAGAGACGGAGGTTTAGTATGAATTTCTCGGAAACAACACCTATCTATCTGCAAATTGTAGAGTATGTTTGTGAGCAAATTGTCTTACAAAAATGGAAAACAGAGTCTCGAATTCCTTCTGTGCGCGAATTAGGAGTCGCCCTTCAGGTTAATCCTAATACAGTGCTGCGTTCGTATGATTATCTGCAAACAAATCAGATAGTTATTAATAAAAGAGGAATCGGCTATTTTGTTACTTCCGATGCTGTCAATCGAGTGGTTACTCTCCGAAAAGAACGTTTCTTCCAAACAGAGATTCCTAATCTTGCAAAAACCTTGAAACTCCTCAATATTTCAATCGAAGAGTTGATCAATGCAATAAAAGATAATCAATAATCATAGCAGAACTCCTCCTTCCTTTTCGCTTTTGGGGGAGTTTTTTTATAACTATATGATAATCAAAATGTAACAACCTACTCTATCCACATAATAGTATGGAAATATTATTTATAGATTTTTCATGTAAAAGGTAAAAAATAGTACCTTTGCATGATAATACTTTGAAAATGAATACTCCTGATGAAATTTTAGCACAACTTAATGAGCCTCAGCAAGATGCAGTTAAAACTATTCAAGGCCCACTTATGGTTATAGCTGGCGCAGGCTCCGGAAAAACTCGTGTACTTACTTACAGAATTGCCTATATGCTGCAACAAGGAATCAACCCGTTCAGTATTCTTGCTCTGACTTTTACTAACAAAGCAGCAAGCGAGATGAAAAATCGTATCCGCGAAATCGTGGGGGAACCTTCTGCAAAATCAGTGACAATGGGAACTTTCCACTCCGTGTTCTACAAAATTCTTCGCGTCGAAGCTGAAAAGTTAGGCTTCGGAAAAAATTTAGTTATCTATGATACCGACGATGCTAAAAATGTTCTGAAAACGATTGTTAAAGAACTTAACCTCGACCCTAAAGTTTATACCGCTAACCATGTACTCAATAGAATCTCTTCTGCAAAGTCTGCCTTAATTTCTGCTGTAGATTATGAAAACAATCCAGAAACACAAAGCGTTGATTCTCAGTCTGGGAAACCTTATATCGCAGAAATATTTAAGCGCTATAATGCACGCCTGCGTAACGCTAATGCAATGGATTTCGACGACCTGCTCTATTATATGAATGTGCTGCTCCGCGATTTCCCAGAAATGTTGCATAAATACCAAAATCGTTATCAGTATATTCTCGTAGATGAGTATCAAGATACAAATTTTGCCCAATATCTAATTGTAAAAAAACTCTCATCCGCTCACCAAAATATCTGTATCGTTGGCGACGATGCGCAAAGTATCTATTCCTTCCGTGGTGCAAATATCCAAAATATCCTCAATTTTAAACGAGATTATCCTTCTGTTAAGGTGGTGAAGTTGGAACAAAATTACCGCTCTACTCAAAATATTGTCAATGCCGCTAATGCTGTGATTAAAAATAATAAAGATCAGATTTCTAAGGAGGTTTGGACAGATAATCCATTGGGAGAAAAAATTGAACTGCTAAAAGCTAACTCCGATGCCGATGAAGCTCACCTAATCGCAAATGCTATTTTTGAAAATAAACAGAATTATCATATCGATAATAAATGCTTCGCAATTCTATATCGTACAAATGCTCAATCTCGATCTATCGAAGAGGCACTGATTAGAAGAAATATCCCTTATGCAATTTTTGGCGGACTCTCTTTCTATAAACGTAAGGAAATCAAGGATGTAATGGCATATTTTCGCCTTACCATCAATCACTACGATGAGGAATCTCTCCGTCGTGTCATCAATTACCCAATGAGAGGTATCGGTGCTACAACTCTCGATAAAGTTTTAGTTTGCGCTAAAAATTTTAATACAAATGTCTGGAATGTCGTCCAAAATCCTGAACTCTATAATTTGGAGGTGAATGCTCCTACTAAAACAAAATTAAAGGAGTTCGCAACTTTGATATCCAGCTTCTCTTCTCTGTTGACAAAACAAGATGCTTACCAATTAGGAAAATATATCGTCTCAACAGTAGGTATCCTAAAAGATCTTGCCAATGATCCCTCAGATGCTGACCGTGTTCAAAATGTGGAGGAACTTCTCGATGCAATGAAGGAGTTTACTGATAAAGATCCTGAAACATCTTTTAATGATGAAACAGGGGAAATTATCGAGAATTATTTCCCTTCCCTCGACCATTTCTTGGAAACAGTTTCTCTCTTAACTGATGATGAATCAGAAGATAAAGAAAATCAAGATAAGGTAAAGTTAATGACAATTCACGCAGCCAAAGGCCTCGAATTTGATTACGTTTTTGTAACTGGAATGGAGGAAAATCTTTTCCCCTCTGCATTGTCCGTAAATTCTCGTGCAGAGTTAGAGGAGGAGAGAAGATTATTCTATGTTGCAATGACACGCGCGCGACAAGTCTTGTACCTCTCTTTTGCACAAACACGTTACCGTTATGGCTCTCAACAATTCTGCGAGCCAAGCCGCTTCCTCGAGGAGATCCCTCCTCATTTCCTTAATATCCCGCAGAAAGCTTCCTCAAAACCTGGTGTTTTTGGAAATCTCGTGAATGGTAGAAATGAAAGTTCAAAACCATCTCCATCTCCTAATGTGATAAAACGTCGTATATCTAATGCTAAAGTGTTAGAAGAAAGAAAGATACAAACTGTAGGGGCCCCAGCAACTCCAGAACAAATTATTCCAGGTATTCGCGTTTATCACGATAAATTCGGCTTCGGACAGGTCCTATCTACTGATGGTGTGGGAGTAGAAAAAAAAGCTACCGTTGCATTCGTAACTGTCGGCACAAAAACATTGCTACTGAAATTTGCTAAGTTAATAATCCCAAATTAGTATGCTTAAGTTTAGAACCGAGATAAAAATCCCAAAATACCCTTTCCAAATTTTACCCGATAGCAAGATGCTTTTCTTGGGCTCCTGCTTCGCTGATAATATAGGAAACTTCTTTATTGACCATGAGGTAAATGCCTGCGTTAATCCATTTGGCTCTCTCTATAATCCAGCCTCTATAGCTTTGGCCCTTAATTTTCTAATAAATCCTGATTCTTATTCTGATGAATATATTTATAACTTTAATAATCAGTGGATTAGCTTTTCTCACTCAACTAAGTTTTCGCACAATGATAAATCAATGTTTTTGAATAATATCCAAGAACAACTCCAACATTCTTCCTCTTTCCTCTCCCAAACAGATTTTATGTTTATTACTCTCGGAACCGCTTTTGTGTATAATTTTATTCCTCGAAACTTGATTGTTGCTAATTGCCACAAAATTCCTAATACCCAGTTTTTAAAAACTATGTTGCAAGTTGATGATGTTGTAAAGACAATTTCTGCAATTCTTCAATCACTAAAATTAATGCTCCCAAATCTCAAAATCGTTTTTACAATTAGCCCAATTCGTCACCTTAGCGATGGATTTCATCAAAATCAATTAAGCAAATCAGTCCTTCATCTTGCTGTTAATCAGCTTGTTGATAATGAATCGGTTTTCTACTTCCCTGCCTATGAAATTGTTATGGATGACCTGAGAGACTATCGTTTCTATGCAGATGATCTTTGCCATATTGCTCCTAATGCCGTTTCTTATATTCTACAACAATTGCTTGATTCTATGTGTGCCCATGAAACTATTTTGTTCCTTCAACAGTCTGAAAAAAAATTGAAACAGAAAAATCATCGTCCTTTGAATCTATAATATGAATTTTTTACAGATACTTCTACAAATATCGCTCCTTTTTTCTGCTTCACCATCTAATGTGCCAGAAAAATCTCTTTCTCAAATCACTTCTGGAGAGCTTATTATGTTAATGAATGACGCTAATGAGCAGATTAAGGAGAAAGAGGTGATTTCTCTACTTGATGAAACTTGCGAAAAACTAAATGGACAAGTTCTTGTTGCTCAAGGTCATCGTATTATTTATCAAAAAAGCGTTGGGTTTAAAAAACTGTATAAAGATATTCCAAATCTAAAACAAAGAAATGTGGCGAAGTTCTCCCCCAATAATCGATTGTCAGATTCTACAATGCTAGAGTTAGCTTCCGTTTCTAAACAGTTTACTGCAGCCGCAATACTTAAGTTAGCTTCAGAAGGAAAATTGGATACAAATGATTTTGTTACTAAATTCTTTCCATCTTTTCCTTATTCAAAAATTACTGTAAAACAGTTACTTACACACACTTCTGGCTTGCCAGATTATATAGATTTTAAGGATCAAACTTTTCCTGTTCAGACAAATTTTTCTAATACTGAGTTGCTAAAATATTTCTCTAATAAGCGTCCCAAAATTGTTGCAAATCCTTTAACGCGTTTCGAATATTGTAATTCTAATTATGCAATCTTGGCAGCTATCGTCGAAAAAGTTTCGGGTGTCTCTTTCTCTGACTATCTACAAAAAAATTTTTTCCAGCCCGTTAAGATGCATTCTACTTGTACCTACCTGGATTTAGATAATCAAAATTTCTCAAATTATGCGTATGGCCATCTAAATTCTCAGTCAGAGGTGCCCTTCCATTTTATGAATAACGCTTTGGGAGATAAAGGTGTATATTCTACTGCTTTAGATCTTTATCGTTGGGCATTAGCATATTTTATTGATTATAAGGTTCTACCTAAAGTGTGGGTAGATTTGGCAACTTCCCCACGAAATAGATGTTACTCGGGAATGCCATCGCAACTATATGGTTATGGTTATCGTTTAGAAAATTCTCCAGATTTTGGCTATCAAGTATATCATGGCGGTTTGTGGAGAGGATTTACTCATATTTTCCTGTATCGCCCAGAAGATCAGATGATTATTATCTTCCTTAGTAATTATAGAAATCGCGCCCACTCCGGAAAGTGCGACGCGATTTTCTCTATTCTTGATGGTGTTTAAATCCCTATTTTACAAGATTATAGGTTTCTGTTGCCATTACTAATTCTTCGTTAGTTGGAACTACCATAACTGCAGTTCTACTATCCTTTGTAGTGATAAGTTTCTCTATACCAACAGCTTCTTTGTTTGCATTAACATCAAGTTCAACTCCGAAGAATTTTAGGTCTTTCAAAATTGCTTCTCTAACGACAAAAGCATTTTCTCCGATACCACCTGTCATTACAATCAAATCAACTCCATCCATTGCTGCAGTATAAGCCCCAATATATTTCTTTACTCTATATACAAAACTATTGAAAGCTCTTGTCTTTACTTCGTCACCAGATAATTTGCCAGCAATGATGTCACGCATATCTGTTGTTCCTTCAGTAATACCGAAAAGTCCTGATTTCTTGTTAATTAGCGTATTCATTCCTTTGAAATCTAGCCCCTCTTTTTCTCCAATGTATAACAATGCACCAAGGTCTAAGTCCCCTGTACGTGTCCCCATAATCAAACCCTCTACAGGAGTAAATCCCATTGAGGTATCAACAGATTTTCCTTTATTGATGGCACAAATAGAAGCTCCATTTCCTAAGTGGCATACAATAATCTTAAGATCTTCAAACTTTTTGCCTAAAAGTTCGGCTCCCTTAGGTCCAACATATTTATGACTTGTTCCGTGGAAACCATATCTACGGATTTTATCCTCTCTGTAATATTTGTATGGAAGAGCATACAAATATGCTTCTTGTGGCATGGTCTGATGGAATGATGTGTCAAAAATTCCAACTTGCTTGATGTTAGGTAATATTTTCATCATTACATTAATACCTAATAAACTTGCTGGATTGTGCAATGGAGCTAAACTGCAAAGTTTTTCAATCTCCTTAATCTCTGTTTCTCCTAATATTGTACTTTCTTTGAAGTATTCTCCACCGTGCGCAACTCTATGTCCAACTGCATTAATTTCATTCAAATCCTTAATTACACCTAAATTTTCATCAATTAATGTGTTGAGAACTAATGAGATACCAACTTCGTGGTCTTTTACAGGAGTTTGTACATAATATTTATCTTTTCCTGTAGCTTTGTGTGTAAATTCTCCTACCTCTGCCCCAATACGTTCAATAAGCCCTTTTGCCATTAAAGCAGCATTGTTTGCCATATCTATAAGCTGATACTTGATAGATGAACTACCACAATTCAATACTAATACTTTCATAATCAGTCTTTTTATATTATTTTTACTGCGTTTATATTTTTCGCAAATATACAAATATTATTCATATTCTCATCTTTTTCTTGCGGATTTTCTTTTCTCTTTAAGAGTTCTTCTTCTTTTTATAGTATTTACTTTTTCTTAATCTTTTAGTGATTTATCGTATCTAATTTGTTGGTAATCAGTTGTGTTTTTGTTTATATTCGATTTAAGACAAGATTGTTTTATTTTTATATGAAAGTTCATGTTTTTATTTTTCATTCATTAAATCAAATATTTTTCTATCGTTACATAAGTGATTGATTGTCAATCTTTTATGTATCTCTTGCGCTGAAATTATTCCCACTTTATCTTGTTTATGATTATCAATCCCATTTTTACCTCGTTTTTATGGGTTGTTTCACCCTAACCCCTTATTTTGATACATTTTGCAGGATTTATTCATGTATATATTAAATTTAATGATTATAATTATGACAATATTAGATACATTATTGATTCTATTTCAATTTTTATATGTAATTATATGATTTTACTATTGAATATCAATTATAAATACAGCAAAAAATATAAAAATAATACCTATAATACTTCTTCTATTACAATAATTCTATTATCTATATTATCTAAATCTGTTTTTTTTTAATATTATAATAGTTAGATTTAAATATAAAAATATATATATTCGAAAGTATAGATAACTAATATACTATTGATACAGCAATGTTCCTAATCTATTTTATATAGGTAGAGTTTAAAAATATCTAAAAATAATATTAAATAAAACAAAGTAATCTGTTCTATTTTTATCTTTCTTTGTTTTTGACCATTTCTTTATTCTTCCTAACTTCGCTCATTGCTCCTCTGCTGGAGCCCATCTCTTCCCCTACAGTTCTTTCCTATCTTCCCCTATTCTCTTCCTTTTCTTTTTCTTCCCTACATTATTAATATATACATTACCTTTTCCAAAACCTTATGTTTATTCCGTATATCAATACTTTCCTCGTTAATTTTCCTGTTTTTTCTTACCCTAAATTAATTGTAAATTCTTCTTTTGATAATTTACTTTGTTGATTATCAGTATTATAGAGTTTTTTTAAAAATATTTATCGTAAAAAGTCATTTTTTTGTCTGTTTTATGTTTCTTTTTTCGTATTTTTGCAAGTCGATTTGTATAGTATGTTGAATTATAT
>Ga0233364_1000266_pt1 | contig 8941 bp, 6 predicted proteins | sample ElkDunMinimDraft_19_FD_180675 | JGI IMG/M metagenome (GOLD analysis project Ga0233364, IMG submission 180675) | Fecal eukaryotic communites from dung pellets of Tule Elk in California, USA - Elk Dung C2 | ecosystem: Host-associated > Mammals > Digestive system > Large intestine > Fecal | place...
CTCCAGAAAGCGAGGCTCCAATCATACCATAAGCGACTATAAACCAAGGAGACTTTCGATTTCCTGTAAAATAGGTATCGTTTGTTGCTTTACGTGATGTTAGCCAAGTAATTAGAAATAGCAAGGCTATATATCCAATAAAAAATAGGAAAATTAAACTTTGCATAGTACACTTTTTTTACCAATCTTTTTCTTGTCTCGTTTTGGTATTCGGTTCACCAGTTTTCTGTTCGTTCATGCGGCGTTGCAACTGACGTTCATTCTGTTGAAGAGCATCCAACTGTTTTTCATCTTGAGATCTATTACCTTGTTTTGCAGCGGCTTCTCTTGCTTGCTGTTCATTCTGCTGCTGTTGTTGTTGCTGTTGTTGCTCTTTCTGATCTTGCTCTTTCTGCTCCTTCTGGTCGTTACCGCCTTGTTGATTATCTTGTTGCTTATTCTCTTGATTTTCCTGATTTTGCTGTTGCTGATTATCTTGTCCTCCGCCTTGGTTTTGTTGCTGTTGTTGCTGTTGCAATTTTTTCTTTGCATATTCCAAGTTGTATTTGGTATCCATATCGGTAGGATTGAGTTTGAGGGCATTTTTGTATGCGTTTACGGCATCAGCATATTTTTCTTGCAACATAAAATTATTGCCCATGTTATGAAAAGCGGAAGCACGTAACTCTTTAGTACAACTTTTATCCGCAGTAAGCTTTTTGTATAAATCATCAATTTTTTGGTAAGCAGTAGTGTCTCTATCTGGAAAAATTCTACACTTGCGATAGAGCGCATTGGCCATATTATAGGTAGATGCATATTGATAATACTTGGTATTTTGGGTAGCTTTCTGATACTCTTGGTAAGCGCTATGATAAAGTTTGTACGCCTCTTTCTGCTTATCAACAACAGCAATATTATTACTATCGCCAGTTCTTTCAGCCATTTTTCTCGACTCTAAATAAACTTTTTCTGCCTTTTGGAAATAGTCGTCGCCACGGCGCATAGCTGTGATTTCATCTGCTGTTTGCGCATGAGCAAGTGCTGGCAAAAAGATTATCAGCAGGAGAATAATTTTTGTACCTTTGGGTTGCAATAGTTCTATAAAGCGTGACACACGATTTTTCCATTTCGGTTTAGTGGCAAAAAGTATGGTTTCGATAAGAAGGCAAATCAGAGCTAAAGCCAATGGGTAGATATACTTACTTTCATACTTTGTAAATGTAATCTCTTGTATTTCAGATTTTTCCATTTTATTAATCGATTTATAAATCTCTTCCAATCCTAATGTAGCATTTGTAGCGTGCACATAATTTCCGCCACCAGCAGCAGCAATATCTCGCAAAATGGTTTCATTTAAACGGGTAACTACGGTATTTCCCTCTCGATCTTTCTTGAATGCATTGTTTCCCATCGGGATGGTTACGCCTTGGGTAGAACCAATTCCAATTGTATGTATTGTGATTCCATACTCAGCAATTTCTTGAGCCATCTCTACCGCTTCGGGGAAATGATCTTCACCATCAGAGATTAACAGAATTACTTTTGATTTCACCTCATCAGTAACTTGTTCATCAGCATTAAGATCTTTTTTTGTCGGCATAATGGCATTCATTGCCAACCCTAAAGCAGCGGTAAGGTCTGTACCTTGAGCTTCGATAAGATTTGTATTAAGCTGATTTACAAACATTTTTGCCACAGCATAATCGCTCGTTATAGGCAATTGCACAAAAGGTTTTCCTGCAAAAGCAATTAAACCTACGCGGTCGCCTTTGAGTTTATCAATAAAATGGTTAATCGCCATTTTAGAAGCTTCCAAACGATTCGGACTGATATCTTCGGCCAACATACTATTAGAAATATCCATACAAAGCATTATATCAACACCTTGTACTTTTCCTTTTTCCAACGAACTTCCTGTCTGCGGATTGGCAAGAGCAAGAATCAGGAATGCCAATGTCGCCATCAGAAGCGAGAATTTAGTATGCTGCATAGCTGAAGAATGGTTAGGGGTTAACCGTTTGTAAAGTTCCTCATCACAGAACTTTTTTATCTTCATTCTTAATCTATATTGATATAAAATATAGCCAGCGACAAAAAGTGGAATCAGCAGTAACAGATATAAGTATGCGGGATGCTCAAATTTAAACATAATTTACCTTTTCTAATTAAAAATCAGGTTTATAACGTATTTTTTTATGTTTATTGTATGAAAGAATGAAAAAATACTAAAGATAAAGATTACTATCACCATAACTTAGAAATCTGTAGTTATGGGTAAGAGCATGTTGGTAAATTTCTTTCCATTTTTCTCCTAAGTAAGAAGCAATTAGCAGCAGCAGTGTACTTTGTGGCTGATGGAAGTTCGTAATTAGTCCGCGAGCTATTTTATGTTCGTACCCTGGTGTAATCATTAAGGCTGTAGAAGCTGTTAGGAAAGGTAAATTATTAGTAACAATATAGTTATAAATAGCTTTCAACGAAGTATTGGCATCTATTTTCTGCAACTCTTCATTTTCGTAAATTTCCCATTGTTGAACATTAAACGGGTCTGGAAGATTCAAGTTCAGTTTTGCACCGATAATAAATAGCGATTCTAAAGTTCGCGCAACTGTGGTTCCTACGGCAATAATTTTCTTATTGTTACAATTCAAGATCGCCTCAATAGTTTCACGCGTAATCACAATCTGTTCTTTGTGCATTATGTGTTCGCCGATGGTTTCAGTAGAGACGGGTTTGAAGGTACCTGCGCCCACGTGAAGCGTAACCCAAAGGGTTTCAATATTCTTTTCTTCTAACGAACGAAACACCTCTTGGGTAAAGTGTAGCCCTGCCGTTGGCGCTGCTACAGAACCGTTGTGTTGCGCGAAGATGGTTTGGTAGCGTTGCTCATCATCGGTTTGCGCTGCCCGCTTGATGTAAGGTGGTAATGGAATTTTCCCGTACGCCTCAATCCATTCTGCTAACGTAACCGTCTCATCTTCCCAAAGAAAAGTAACTTCGAAAGCGCCATCGCTATTTTCACCTTTTACCGCTGTAATGGTAATCGGTTTTTGGTTTACCTCAACCGTAAACTCAATCGGCTCTTTCCACCGTTTAGCATTTCCCACAAAACATTTCCAACTCACCCTGCAAGTTTGTACAAACGCTTCTTGAATCTCACGCGTAGGTGCTAACGGCTCCAAACAGAAAATTTCAATCGCCGCTCCATTACGATTTTGAACGAGCAGTCGAGCGTGAATGACCCGAGAGTTGTTGAACGCTAACACATCGTTAGGACCGAGAAACTGCGCAAGATCTTTGAATGTAGCGTCCGTAATAGTTCCATCTTTATGTACTAAAAGTTGCGACTGATCGCGCGAACCAGCAGGAAAGTAAGCAATCTTTTCTGCTGGTAGCGGATAATTATATTCTTCGATTCTAATCTTTTGTTGCGCAATCATCACTATGCTTGCTTTTGGATTTGTTCCACAACTTGTGCTATAGTTTCTCTGATAACTTGTTCATCAAGAGGCTTGATATAACCTTTATCCTGAAGAAGTTGTGTCATCTCATGTGCTTTGATAATATCTTTCTTAGCTTCTTCATAAACTTCGTCCCAAGTCATAATCTTACGGGCCAATCCTTCTTTGATGGCTTGCATAGCTACATCAGCAGCAACTTTGGGGAAAAGTTCCCATTCCATCATTGTTGGCATAATATTGTCGGGAGTAATACCGCGTGCTTCTGCAAAATCGGCGATAGAGTGCGCAGCACAAATTGCCATACTATCAGTAATTTTACGTGATGCCACCATTACAGTTCCTTTCAAAATCGATGGGAAACAAACAGAATTGTTAACTTGGTTTGGAAAATCACCACGACCCGTTGCTACAATAAATGCACCCGCTTCTTTGGCTTGATAAGGATAAATTTCTGGAACCGGATTTGCACAAGTAAAGACGATAGATTTTTCGGCCATAAGTCGAATCCATTCTGGTTTAATGGTATTTGGACCTGGTTTAGAAAGCGCTACCAAGACATCAGCATCTTTAAATGCCTCCTCTTGCGTGGTAATACAGTTAGGGTTTGTCGTTTGACATAGTTCCCACTGACGATAGAAACGAGGATCGTTTTTATATCTTTCGTTATTTTTATGTAAGGTTGATTTGCTATCAAACATAATGATATTAGCAGGATTTGCACCATCTGCAATCATCAAACGAGCAATACTAGTATTAGAAGCGCCAGAGCCATAAAGAACGATTTTAATCTCAGACATCTTCTTTCCTGCCAATTTCAAACCATTAATAACACCTGCCAACGTAACACATGCGGTACCTTGTGCGTCGTCGTGCCATACAGGAATATCACACTCTTCCCGCAAGGTATCCAAAACCTTGAAGCAGTTAGGTTGCGAAATATCTTCCAAGTTGATAGCCCCAAATGATGGCTGAACCATCTTCACAAAATTGATAATTTTATCTGCTTGATGTTCACCATTTTCGTCGCGACTATCGATACAGAGTGCTGTTGCATCAACACCGCCTAAATATTTCATTAACATTGCCTTACCTTCCATCACGCCTAAGCCTCCTGGAGGAGTACAATCGCCGTCGCCAAGCACACGCGTACTATCACTAACTACCGCAACCAAGTTACTGCGATTACTCAAACTGAACGAAGCATCGTTATTGTCGCGAATGGTAGTGGAAACCGCAGAAACTCCTGGAGTGTACCAAACGTTAAACCAATTAAAACCATATATTGGCGCCATCGGAACAGTCTGCATTTTGCCCCCATAATATTGATGTAATTTTAATGAAAATTGTTTGTAAAACAATGTTTTAGCTTTAGCAATTTGCTCTTCTGTAAAATCTTTAGGAAAAAGTTCCGTAATATTATCTAATGTATTGAGTTTATTATCTTTCATCTTATTGATTATTAATGGTTTTATCTATAATTTTGTCGTAATCTTCTGCCGAAATATATTGAAGTTTAAGCGCAGCTTCGCGGAGAGTAAGATTGTTTGTATGTGCGTACTGAGCAATTTCTGCCGCTTTATAATAACCGATGTGAGGACTGAGTGCTGTCACCAACATTAACGAACTTCTCAAGTGTCCTTCAATTCTGGTTAGGTCAGGTTCTATTCCTTGTGCGCAGTGAATATTGAATGAGTTAACTGCATCGCTGAGCAGATGAATAGAATGAATGATATTGCGTGCTATAAGTGGCATAAAGACGTTGAGTTGAAGGTGTCCTTGCATTGCGCCACTGCTTATAGCAGCATCGTTACCAATCACTTGACAGCCAACCATTGTTAGCGCTTCGCATTGCGTAGGATTCACCTTACCTGGCATAATTGAGGAACCTGGTTCGTTGCTGGGAATAATCAATTCGCCCAAACCACAGCGAGGACCAGAGGCTAACAAACGAATATCGTTGCCAATTTTAATGAGAGATACGGCAACACGTTTGAGTGCGCCTGAAATCTCAACAAAAGAGTCGTGACTTGCCATCGCTTCAAACTTATTTTCAGAAGGCGTGAAGTTCAACGCCGTAAACTGATTGATATATTGAACTGCTATTTTGTCGTACCCTGCAGGCGTATTGATACCATTGCCCACAGCGGTTCCGCCTATTGGGAGTTCCATCAAGTGCGGAAGCGCCAACTCAATGGCACGAATGCCGTGCTTGAGCTGAGAGGCAAAGGCTGAAAACTCCTCGCCCAAAGTGAGCGGCGTTGCATCCATCAAGTGGGTGCGTCCAATTTTCTTAATGGCGGCAAATGCTGCAGACTTCTCTTCAAAAACTTGAAGCAACGCTTTAAGTTCTGGTAATAATTTGTTGAAAATTAACAATGTTGATGAAATTCTCATCGCAGTCGGAAACACATCATTGGTAGATTGCGACTTGTTCACATCATCGTTAGGCGATAACTTCAGACCATCGGCATTCAGCAATTGTGCGCCGTGGGCAATCACTTCGTTTACGTTCATATTGGTTTGCGTGCCAGAACCTGTCTGCCAAACTACTAACGGAAAATGCTCGTCCCAAGAACCGCTCAAAATACGGTCACAGCAATCGCTAATGAGTGCGCACTTCTCATCGCTCAGTGTTCCGCACTCGCGGTTTGCATTTGCAGCCGCTTTTTTCACAATTGCAATGGCATAAATCATCTCTAATGGCATCTTTTCGCTACCAATTTTGAAGTTATTGAAAGAACGTTGCGTCTGCGCACCCCAAAGTCGGCTATCTTCAATTTCTACCGCTCCTAATGTGTCTGTTTCTATCCGTTTATTCATATTTTGATTTTTATAATTATCAGTAATTTAAGATTTTAGTTTTTACATTTTATCATTAAGCCTATCCTGCAAAGATATATTTTTTTTCTTATATGTTACCTCTTTTTCCCGAATATTATCATCGCAAATTATGGGTTTATTTTTGTCTGAATTTCCTTTTCTTTCAATTTTTTTCTATAATTTTCTCTTTTTTTTTGAGTTTTTGGGCGTGCCGGCTCTCTCCTACGCACTTCCCTACCCGCTCGCCGTCGGGCTTTCCGCTCAAATTTCACCCGCTAAATCTCTTGCGCTAAAATCTTCCAAAAACTTCAATACCTAAGCTCTAAGTTCTTAATTCTAAGTTCTAAATCCGCGGGCTCATAACCGCTGCAATCCCTCACGCGCACCACTGCGAAATTCTAATGGGTAAACGTTCGTTCTTCCTTCCGCCCAATTTCCAATCCCATCTACTCCTAAAGCCACCAAAATACTAAAAAAGCTGAGCTTCTTGTAAAAAACTCAGCTAAAATTGGAGAATAACACTCCGAAGCAAAATTTAAGTTTAAAGCAATGATTATTTGATTTTGATATATTCTACGGGTTGCACATTGGTTTTATCCATCGCATGCGACTGATATTTAACTTTTGAAAAATCGATAGTTGCTAAGTCGATACAGCGAATATTGTTATTGTATGCCGTTTTGAAATATACTTTTCGATTCGTCAAGTCGATAGCCGATGTCCATTGGGTAGCACTTGGAATGTCAGGACCTTCCCCAACAGCATGTTCTGTACCAATTGGAATATCGAAATTGTTCAGAATATGAAAGCACTGCATCACGGTTTCATATCCCGTAGCCAGTTGTGGGGCTGTTGCTCGATAGAAAGCGGCGCGCACAAACCGTGAAGGAGGAGTAGCATCTCCGGGCAAGCCTAAAAATCCGCTATTACCTCCGAGCGGTTGCAAAGTGTAACGCCCCAGATTTTGTTTGGGCGCACTGCCTGGGAAAAGGTTCACATAGTTGTTCAAGTTGGTAAGGTGCCACTCAAATCCTGGCGCATTGGTAATTACGCCCACCTTGTTCTCATAAAAATGCACAATACCATCAACAATCTCCATAACCACTTGTCGTCCGCTAGCATCACCAATGCGCCAATGAACCACAGAGCCACGATCTAAGCCAACAATGCGGATATTGTTGATAGCTGCCATCACCTCATTAACGTTGGCAAATTGCGTCAACATCCATTGATTAAGTTGTAAATCGCCAACGGTGTAATGTTTCTCACTTCTTTCGTAGGGAACATAGCTTCCATATCGAGGAAAGAAGAAGAGACCTGTAGAGAGACCTGCTTCGTTAATACCTTCTGCAATAAACTCCTTACGGACAACGGAAAGCCCCACAACACCATATTTGGCTTTGTAACTCATTCCATTGGCATCTTCAGGGGTAAAGGAGGTTAACACTTCTCCACGAGGGATAATAACATATTCACCAGGAAGCGCTATTTGTGCACCTTCGATGGTTCGCGCTTGGATATAACTACCATCTTTTGCGGTAAGAGAGATGCCCGTACAGGCAAAAGATTGAATACTGCTGCCTAAAATAATGGCTAAACAGAGAAGTAAAACGTTTTTGTTCATAATGTTTGATTTTTAATGTTTGATGTATGATAAACAACATGAAGTAGGAAAAGTTTGTACTCTCGTAAAGATTTTTGAAACTATTTGTTTTGGTGTGCAGGTCATCTTCGATACCAACTCATTTTGGCTATCTCAACAGAGAATGGCAGAATTGTTTGGTGTAACTGTACCTACTATCAACTATCACTTAGGGCAAATTGAGCAAAGTGGAGAAATACATTTGTCCGATGCAATTAGAAAAATTCTAATACCTTCGGACAAATGGTCTGGCGAAGTTCTTATGTACAACCTTGATGTGGTAATTGCAGTTGGTTATCGTGTGAACAGTTATGAGGCAACGCAGTTCCGAATTTGGTCAACTCAGATTTTGAAAGAATACCTGACAAAGGGATTTGTATTGGATGATGAGCGACTGAAAGGTAAGAATGTTTTCGGGGCAGATTATTTCGATGATTTGCTTGACCGCATTCGCGAGATTCGTCTTTCAGAGCGTCGTTATTATCAAAAAATTACGGATATCTATAGCGAATGTAGTGCCGACTACGACAAGGACAGCGAAACAACCAAGTTGTTCTTCAAGACGGTGCAGAATATGATGCACTATGCCGTAACGAAGCAGACTGCTGCGGAAATCATCTATGACCGTGCCGACGCAGAGCGTCCTCATATGGGTCTTACCTCATGGAAGAATGCTCCCGATGGGCGAGTTATTAAGTCAGATGTTACAGTTGCCAAAAACTATCTGAGCGAAAAAGAGGTTGAATCGCTAAATCTTTTGAGTAATGCTTTCATAGATATGGCTGAACTACGAGCCAGAGACCATATACTAATGACAATGGCTGACTGGAAAGATGTGCTCAGTAGATATATGGAATTGAACAATAAAGCCTTGCTTCCAGATGCAGGGCGTATTACTCATGAGCAGGCTGAAGAAAAAGCATTGACGGAATATGAGAAGTTCAGGGTGATACAAGATAGAGAAATTATGAGCGACTTCGACCGCCAGCTGAAATCGCTATTTGATGGTGGTGAATCTACAAAATAGGGTCCTCAT
>Ga0233364_1000267_pt1 | contig 8906 bp, 6 predicted proteins | sample ElkDunMinimDraft_19_FD_180675 | JGI IMG/M metagenome (GOLD analysis project Ga0233364, IMG submission 180675) | Fecal eukaryotic communites from dung pellets of Tule Elk in California, USA - Elk Dung C2 | ecosystem: Host-associated > Mammals > Digestive system > Large intestine > Fecal | place...
TCAATACCTATAACATTAGCTGCAATACAATGGTTGGGAACTTCCGTCGGAACCTATTCTGATTCACAAGGAAATTTTGAACTTCCACGTACTAATACAGATACAATTGTGGTTTCTGTTCTTGCGCATACTCCAGAAACTTTGGTGATTCCTGCAGATTTGAACAATATTCAAGTGGTGCTGTCGCACGCGCATCAACTAAATCAGATTCAAGTGGTGGCTTATAATGGTTCTTTTGTTTCTATTAAGCCAATTTTGACAACGGTAATTACGCAAGAGGGATTGCGTCGGGCGGCGTGTTGTAATTTGGCAGAAAGTTTTGAAAGCACTATTGCTGTGGATATGGAGTATGCAGATGCGGTGACAGGTGCACGCCAAATCTCAATGCTTGGACTCGCTGGTGTTTATAGCCAAATTTTGCTGGAAAATGTTCCCTTTATTCGATTGCTGACACATCAGTTCGGTTTGGGATTTGTTCCTGGCTCTTGGATGGAATCTATTAGCGTTTCTAAAGGCATAGCTTCCGTAACGCATGGCTATGAGGCACTAACGGGTCAAATTGATGTTGAGTATAAAAAGCCTGAAAATAATTATGAACGCCTACACCTGAATCTCTTCGGAAGTACAATGGGAAAAGGAGAAATCAGTCTGAATAGTCGATTCCGTATTGATGAAAAGGAAAATGTTTCAACTATGCTGATGCTTTTTGGTGGAGTTCAGTTTGCTAAAATGGATATGAATAAAGATGGCTTTTTAGATATGCCGATCAATCAGCAAATCAATGCAATGAATCGTTGGGATTATAAAATTCCAGGAAAGTTCTCTGGAAGAAGTTTTGTTGATTTTGTATGGGATAACCGATATGGTGGACAAAAAGATTACAATTGGCATACAGATGCGGGTTCTGGAGAGATCTATGGTCTGCATATCGATAATAAAAAGGTGGATCTGATTACAAAAAATGGTTTTCTTCTCCCTGGAAATGAAGAGAGTATTGGAACAATCCTATCTTATACTTACCATAATACTAATGCTGTTTTTGGCCAGCGTTTCTTTACGGGTATTCAAAATAGTTTCTATGCTAATATCCTTTATTCTAGAAAGTTTGGAGAAAAGTCAAGACATAAACTTACAGCAGGTGGAAGTTTTCAAATGGATCATTTGCTGAATGATTTGAAAATGATTGATGAAGAAGGAACGATGTTTACCCTTTTTGAACCTGTCCCTGGTATTTTTGCAGAGTATGCCTATATATTAGACCCAAAGTTGGTGGTGATGGCTGGAATGCGTCTTGATTATAATTTTGCGTTTAATCAAATGTTTTGGACGCCCCGCGTGCATGCAAAATGGCAAATCCTAAAACGTTTGTCTTTGCGTGCGTCTGTGGGAAAAGGCTATCGAACAGCTAATTTCTATAGCGAAAACTTCTCGTTGCTGACTTCAAACCGTGAATTTAATCTTTTCCCCAACGAATTGCAAAAGCCTGAAGAGGCTTATAATGCAGGAATTAGTTTGGTACATACATTCCCTATGCGTGGCGGAGATGCTACGTTCAGTATCGATTATTTCTATACCGCTTTCGTAAATCAAACTATTGTAGATGTGGATAGAGATGCGCAAAGTGTTTTCGTTTACAATCTTAATGGAGTGAATAATGGCTACGGAAATCGCTCGCGGTCGCACTCTTTCCAAGCGGAACTTACTCTGAAACCTTTAAAACGTTTTGAAATTTTGATGGCTTATCGTTATAACGATGTGCGTTATACTTCCCAAGGGAATTGGGTGCAGAAAGCGCTAATGAGTCCGCATAAGGCTGTTTTTAATATCAATTATAGCCTTCCTTACGATAAATGGAAGTTTAATCTATCCCTAAATGTTAACGGCCCGATGCGTTTGCCTAATACCTCTGGTAATCCTGAACAATATCAACGCCCCGATAAGTCACCCGCTTATTGTATTATGAATGCGCAAATTACGAAGAAATTCAGACTATGGGAAATCTATGTGGGTGGAGAAAATCTACTTAATTATAAACAGAAAGACCCTATAATTGCTTCCGAAGACCCATTTAGCGAATATTTTGATGCTTCGATCGTTTATGCTCCCATAACAGGAATCAGAGCTTACCTCGGTATCCGAATTAATTTACGATAAAATTACCAATATAAAACACTATAAATTAATCATTTAAAAAAAGTACTATGAAAAAATTAATTCTTCTTGCAATCGCCGTTATCTTCTCATGTGGCGTATTTGCTCAACAATCAACTGCAAAGGTTACCATTCAAACTAATGGTGTTTGCCAAAAATGTGCAGATCTTTTTAATTCACAAGTTCCCTATTTTAAGGGTGTGAAAGATTACTCTTATGATGCAAAAACTGCAAAAATTACTGTTACTTATGATGCTGCAAAGACTAATCCTGACCAATTGCGCGCTCAAATTAGTAAATTGGGTTACAATGCGGATGGTGTAAAAGCAGACCCCGCAGCTCGTGCTAAACTTCCAGCTTGCTGTCGTGGAGAAAAAAGTTGCGGAACACAAACCGCTCCGCAAAAAGACGCACAACACAAGTGCTCTCACGACAATTCATCACAGCATAAATGTACTCACGGTCAAGCTTCTAAAGATGCACAACATAAATGTACTCACAATTCACAAAGCAAAAACCTTCAAGCAAATCCCGCTAAATCAGCAGCACATAAATGTTCTGGACAAAAAGATCCAAATCACAAATGTTCACATTCTAAGTAATAACTGTTTTCTATAAAAAAAGGCTGCTTTCGGGCAGCCTTTTTTGTTGTGAAATTGAACTATTGAATTTCAATTGTTCTTTCACCCTTTTCAATATTCGCTTCTTGTTTTGGAAGTTCAACTAAGAGAATTCCGTGCTTTACACAAGCGGTGATTTTTTCTTTATCAACATCCTCTGGAATATTGAAACATTGGTGAAAACTACGGTGCATAAAGTCACGTCTTAAATAGGTATGTTCCTTTTCTTCATTTTTTGTCTCCTTTTCCATTTTTAATGTTAGGAGATTTTTGTTAATGGTCAGTGAGAAATTTTCCTTGCTCATTCCAGGAACCGCAATTTCAATGCTATAATCTTTGGGTGATTCCTTTACATTGATAGGAAGAGCGCTGTTTCTTACTGCTGGCGACCAATCATTTACAAAAAAGTTGTCGAAAATTTCTGGTAACCACATTGGATTTTCTGTTAGGTTTCTTTTCATTAGTTTCATAATGTTTCCTTTCTTTTAAATTGTTTTTATTTTGATTTTTTAAAGACGGCGGAGAATAGCAAATCTTGTGCCAATGGAGAAAGTGTAAAATCCAACATTTAAATAATGACAAAATGTCATATTGTTCTTTTGTTTAAAGTTATTAAACTGACAAAATGTCGCAATATTAAAAGAAATACAAAGAAATAGATATTGAAAAAACAATTTAGAAGATGAAAAAGCAACCGATTTTTTTTCTACTTTTGCAAAGTTAAAAAAATAGTTATATGAAAGAGTTGGAGTCTTATTTTCAAGAGATTACAGATTTAAGAAAACCAGAAAACTTATATAAGCCCATCGGTTATATTTTGCAGCAAGGCGGAAAGCGCATTCGTCCGCGTCTTGTTTATCTTGCTACGGAAATTTTTGGAGGAGACCTTGCTCAGGCACAGTTCCCAGCGGCAGCATTCGAAATGTTGCATAATTTCACTCTAATCCACGACGATATCATGGATAACGCTCCTATCAGAAGAGGCAAAGAGACAGTCTATAAAAAATGGAACGGAAATATAGCAATTCTTTCAGGCGATGCATTAGCAACTATGGCACTTCAACAGTTGCTAAAAACTCCTTGTCCTGACAACGTAAAATTGCAGATGGCAGATCTATTTCTTCAAACCTCATTGGAGGTGTGCGAAGGTCAGCAATATGATCTCGATTTTGAAACAAGTAACGATGTATCAATTGAGGATTATCTGATGATGATACGTTATAAAACTGCAGTAATGCTATCGGGCTGTTTGAAAGTTGGTGCTATTTTGGCTGGAGCTACGCCTCAAGAACAACAACAGATTTATGATTTTGGAATCAAAGTGGGAATTGCCTTCCAACTTACAGATGATATTTTGGATCTCTATTCTGATGTGCAGAAGTTTGGTAAGGTGAAGGGAGGTGATATTAAAGAAAATAAGAAGACATTCCTATATCTATTGGCACTTCAAGAAGCTGATCAAACTCAAGAAGCTACCTTAAAACACTATTTTTCTAGTACCGATTTCGATTTTGAGGAGAAATTATCTGCTGTTCAAGCTATTTTCGATCAACTTCAAGTAAAGGAAAAAACTGAAACCTACGTCGAAAAATATGTTTCGGAAGCTTTAGCAATAGTCAACGGCTTGAATATCAGTCAAGAGCATAAAGAAAAACTGCAGAAAATTGCACAAGAATTTAGCCGCCGAAGCAAATAATGAATAACGCACTTCTCCAAAAACGGTACTATTTTATAGTTGGCGGAATTGTTTTAGTTGCGCTAATCTATATGGTGCGTCTTTTCTATTTGCAGGTTATTGACCGGTCATATCGAAATATGGCAGAACAAACTTCTGTTCGGCGATTGGTAGAACAACCTGCGCGAGGATTTATCTATGACCGTAATGATTCTTTGTTGGTGTATAACGATGCCGCATACGATCTAATGGTAGTGCCAAGAGATATGCGTGAATTTGACACTAATGACCTTTGTCGTACGTTGGAAATTCCTAAGGAGGAGTTGTTGAAACGAATTGCTAAAGCTACCGCCTATTCTAAAGTAATTCCTTCTATCATTGATCAGCAAATTTCAAAGGAAGATTATGGTTATTTGCAGGAGAAATTATATCGTTTCCCTGGATTTTTTGTACAAAATAGAACCCTTCGTCACTATGCATATCCTGTTGCTGCTCACATTTTAGGTTACGTTGGTGAAGTTGATGAAAGAACCTTAGAACGCGATTCTTACTACAGAATGGGAGACTATATTGGAAAAAGTGGAATTGAACGCTCCTATGAAGAGGAGTTGAGAGGAGAAAAGGGTATTAGAGTGGTCCTTGTTGATGTAAGTAATAGAGAAAGAGGAAGTTATAAAAATGGTGAAGAAGATGAACTCCCAATACAAGGACAATCGTTGTGGAGTACTATTGATCTTCCTTTACAACAATATGGTGAGAAGTTGATGACGAATAAACGGGGAAGTATAGTTGCTATAGAACCTGCTACAGGGGAGATTCTCTGTATTGTATCGTCTCCTGCGTACGATCCTAATCTATTGGTTGGTAAAGATTTGAGAAAGAATTTTGCCCAATTACTTTGTGATACGGTAAAGGTTCCGCTGTTTAATCGAGCACTGCAAGCAGCATATCCTCCAGGGTCAACGTTTAAGTTGGCAAACGGGTTGATAGCATTGCAAGAGAAAGTAGTTACTCCTAATACGGTTTGGTACTGTAGCGGAGGTTATCATATGGGTTCCCATACAGTGGGCTGCCACCATGCTGGTCCAACAAACTTGGTTTCCGCAGTTCAACACTCTTGTAATTTCTATTTCTGCAATGCACTTTATCATATCATCGGAAATAAGAAGTATAAAAATGTTCAAGAAGGTTACCAAGTTTGGCGTGAATATCTACTCTCAATGGGTTTTGGCGTAACTTTTAACTCCGATTTACCTTTCGATGTGAAGGGTATTATTCCAACTTCCGACTATTTTGATAGAATTTATCGAAAATCATGGAATCCCAATAGCGTAATCTCAATGGGTATTGGTCAAGGTGAAGCTAGTGTAACACCTTTGCAGATGGCTAATTTTTTGGCAATTGTTGCAAATCGTGGATATTATTATAAACCTCACGTAGTAAAGGCGATAGGAAGTAAAGATAATCCCAACAAAAGGTATAGTGAAAAGATATATTGTAAGGTTGATTCTAAATATTTTGACCCGATTTTAGAAGGAATGGATATGGCTGTGCAGGCGGGAACTGCGCGCGGAGCTAAAATTGATGGGGTACATATTATCGGAAAAACAGGAACAGCCCAAAATCCACATGGTAGAGATCACTCCGTGTTTGCTGCTATTGCACCCAAAAATGACCCTAAAATTGTGGTTTTTGTATTGGTGGAAAATGGCGGTTTCGGAGCAACTGTGGCTTGCCCAATCGCAAGTTTAATCACAGAATTTTACCTTAATAGAGAAGTAAAAAGAAAAGATCTAGAAGAAAGAATTATCTCAATGTCGATTAAGTAGTTATGTATAATAACGTTAGAAATAGAGTTTCGAAAAATATAGATATACACTTGCTGATATATTATGTGCTTTTAGTAATTATTGGCTGGCTTACTATTTACTCTTCAGAATATGTTCCTAACGATACAACTCCTTTTATGGATCATCGTTATGCTAAGCAACTTATCTATATTTTGGTAGCTATATTTTCTGCTATTGTGGTTTATATGTTCGATACCCGAAATTACTCCTATTTTGCCTATTTTATCTATCTATTTACTCTGTTTGTGATGATTTTGGTAATATTTGTAGGAGATGAAATTTCTGGTGCAAAAGCTTGGATTAGAATAGGTTCATTAAGTATTCAACCTACAGAGTTTGGAAAGGTTGGTACTGCTTTGGCTTTAGCTAAGTTCTTTAACGAAGGCAAAACAAATGCAGAACGGAAGAATATGTGGTTAATGGCAGCACTATTTATTCTTATTCCTATTGCTATTACACTTCTGCAGAAAGATACTGGCTCTGCTTTGGTGTTTTTCTCTTTTATCATTCTCTTCTATCGCGAAGGGCTCGCAACGTGGATTTTATTATTTGGTGCTACATTTTTAAGTGTGTTTGTCTTTACTCTCAAATTTAATGAGGTTTACTCTATTGCTGTGCTGACTGCAATTTTATTAGGATTCTTGATTTATCAATGGAAAGATAAGAAAAAAGTAGTTCGGAATATCCTCGTTTACGCCTGCTGTATCGGTTGCGTATTTTTGGTTAATTTTGTCTACGAATCAGTTTTGCAACCGCACCAACGAATGCGTATTGATACTCTTTTAGATAAGGTTGACGACCCCCGCGGTGCCGATTTTAATGTTAACCAGTCTAAAATTGCTATCGGTTCGGGTGGCTTTTTTGGAAAAGGTTACTTGAATGGTACACAAACAAAGTTGCGCTATGTGCCAGAACAAAGTACTGACTTCATCTTTTGTAATATTGGTGAAGAGTGGGGGTTTGTCGGTAGTGTTTTCGTTTGTGGGTTAATTATAGCTATGATTATTAGAATCTTATCACTATCAGAGAAACAGCGAAATCCTTTTGTACGATATTATGGCTATGGTATTGCTGGTATCCTATTTATGCACTTCTTTATAAACATAGGTATGACTATTGGGTTGCTGCCAATTATCGGAATTCCATTGCCCTTTATTAGTTATGGAGGTACATCATTCTTAGCATTCACAATTATGCTATTTATATTTCTTAGAATGTCAGATGTATAGACAAATGATGAAATAGTAATTTTAAATGTAAATTCGATGAGAACATTGCTGATTCTGATTGTTTGTATCTGTTGCTTTCCGTTGGCAAATGCGGATACTATTAGAATGATGCAGTATAACTTGATGTATTACACAACTTCCGCTCCAAGTGATTGCAATGCTGATGAGGCTTATTTGGATTTGAAAGACGAAAATTTTAAAGTCATTATGCAATACGCACAACCCGATGTGCTGTGTGTAAATGAGATAGGAAGCCAATCAGTCTATGTTGACCGCTTTTTGGATAATGTATTGAATGTTGATGGTGTAACTCATTATGCAAGTTGTCCGTTGACCAATTTTTCGGGTGGTTCTATCGCCAATATGCTCTATTACAATACAGAAAAGTTGCAGTTTCATAGCTACTTCTATATTACTACAGCATATCGTGATATTAATGCGTACAAAATGTACTATCGCTCCAATACATTATTAGAAGGAGATACCGTTTTTATCACTTTTCTAATCGCTCATCTCAAGGCTGGTGGGTATGATAATAATGCGGAGCAACGTTTTGTGCAAGTTCAGCGTTTAATGCAGCGGTTAGAGCAGATTGGAGTGGCTGATAATTATGTTTTTTCTGGTGATTTCAATCTAACGAATTCTAATGAAGCTACTTATCAGCATTTGATTAATTATCCGAATAGTCTTTATCGTTTTTATGACCCGATTGATGAGGAAGGAAATTGGAATAATAATAGTCAATATCGTTATATTCATACGCAATCTACTCATACCTATTCAGAGAATGGCTGTTATTCTACGGGAGGAATGGATGATCGTTTCGACTTTATTTTGGTTTCACCCTATATCTACTATGGTAGTAAAAAAGTGAAATCTTTGATTGAAACATATAAAGCTTTAGGTCAGGATGGTTCATTCTTTAATGGTTCAATATCTGCTGATAATAGCGTGGTGCCCTCTGAGGTTGCTGTGGCTTTATACAATGGTAGTGACCATCTTCCAGTGATGCTTGATTTTGAGTTACAAGCAGAACTTTCAATTCGGAATAGTGCGGATTTTGCCTCGGTAAATGTCCTAAATCCTATTGATAATCAGCTGAAAATCAATTTATTCTTAGATAGAGAATTAAAACTAAATTTTGAGCTATATACTATTGACGGGCGGAGAATAGATAACTTTTCAAAGGATTGCGAATCTGGAGAAACAATAATTGCCCACCCTTTCAATTATCCGTCAGCATTTTATTTGCTGAAGATAAGTGATTCAGAGAATCGAGTTATGGTAAGAAAATTGATAAAAAGGTAATCTTTAGTCGTTATTTTCCGAAGATTTTTTTAGCCTCTTTCATATTTTCGCGAATATTTACCTGAAATGGGCA
>Ga0233364_1000270_pt1 | contig 8902 bp, 7 predicted proteins | sample ElkDunMinimDraft_19_FD_180675 | JGI IMG/M metagenome (GOLD analysis project Ga0233364, IMG submission 180675) | Fecal eukaryotic communites from dung pellets of Tule Elk in California, USA - Elk Dung C2 | ecosystem: Host-associated > Mammals > Digestive system > Large intestine > Fecal | place...
TGAAGCCAAATTCGCTTACAAACAGCTATTTACTTTTTCGTTAGGTTATACTTACCAGCAGAGCCGTTATGTTGAACCCGTAATTTGGAGCGAAAATGTTAATATTTTGCCTCAACGACGAATGTTCAGAACTCCAGACCATTACGGCTATTTTATGTTTGATATTGACCCATTTGAACATTTCTGTATCAATTTAAACGGAAAACTTACAGGTCCGATGTTAATTCAACATTATGCAGGATATGTAGCTGAAGATGAAGAGGTTGTTTCACAAACTTTTTTCGATATGGGAATCAAAATTTCCTACGAAATTCCTTTATATAAACTTTATTCACTCGAAATTAATGCGGGCGTGAAAAATATTTTTAATGCTTTCCAAAAGGATATCGATCGCGGTATTAATCGTGATGCAGGCTATATTTATGGCCCCAATTTACCGAGAACTTACTTTTTTGGTCTAAATTTTAAACTTTAAGAGTTATTTTATTTTGTTGATTAGGTACCTGTTATAGGTGCCTTTTTTTATTTGGGCATTCCGGCTCTTTTCTCCGCACTAATTCTCCGCACTCGCCGTCGGGCTTTCCGCTCAAATTTCGCCGCTCCATCTCTCGCTATAATTAATTTCTAATCCTCAATCTATAACAATATAATAATTGATTCTTTATTCTCTAATCGCGGCTCATAACCGCTGCAATCCCTAATGCAAGCCTCTTTTCTCAACCCAACCTCTAACCGCACATATTTCTTATTGCAACAACTATGAGCTAACTTTGATGAAAAAATAAAAAGAAATGGTAAAAAATCTATCTATCAATATAAATTATAATGGATTCACGATTTCCTTGCTGATCTACTACCGTTATATTGTGTTTTCCAACCGCAAGATGAGTTGTAATTTTGTGTAAATCTTTAGTTTGAGTGAAAAAATCGTTATCTATATGCCAAAACACTGTGGTTTGGGGCTGGAGGTGAGCTAATTCTAAAGTGATTTCACCTTTTCTGCCATCTAATTGTTTAGGAAGTGTAATGCGTGAGATCTTTTCTGTTGGATAAATAAATTGCATAGGAGATTGTAAGTTCTTGAAATCTTTATAAATATCTAATTTAGCTCCTCCTTGTTTGTAATATCTTTCCCAAGCTGGAGGCAACGTAAAAATGGTGTGCGTTTCTCCAGTTACATTGTCGAAATAGTGATTGTGATAAGGACAAACCGCACTTTTTTCTCCCGACGGAAGAATTAGCAGAGTGTCTATTTTATCGCAAAACCTCCCTCGCAAATGTCCCGATTGGTGGCAAATTTCCGCTTCAATATATTGGTTTTCTGGTGCTGAAAACCAATGTGATTTCGGTAGCATATTGAATAGGTCAAACATTACAGGTGCCGCCGTTTGCGCACCTATTATGCCCGCTTTCCCTTCTCCTGATGCGTTGCCAACCCACACGCCAACCACAAAACGAGGTGTTACTCCAATCGACCAAGCATCCCGAAATCCAAAGCTGGTACCCGTTTTCCAAGCAATACTTTGAATTGTTGGAATATACTGCCAATCAATCTCTTCTGGACGATTTACTTGCTTCAAAATCTCAAAAGTTTGCCAAACAGCACCCTTGTTATATTCATATTTAGCCTTGTCAGTATCATTACTATTCTGCTCAACTTTTACAACCGTAATCTTTTTGTTCGGAAGATTAAGTAACGCACGCCCCATGTTACTGTAGCACTCCGAAAGTTCCCATAATGTGGCTTCTGCTCCGCCCAAAATTAACGACAACCCATAATGTTCTGCGTTTTGTGTCAATGTAGATAATCCCATCTTTTTTAGGTCGTAATAAAATTTTCCTACTCCATATTTCTTTAGCAGAAGCACAGCAGGTACATTGAGTGAGCGCGCAAGAGCTTCGCTTGCTGGCACTGCGCCATCATATTGTGTATTAAAATTTTGTGGACTAAATCCGTTGATATTGATAGGAATATCTGCTAAAAGTGTATGGGAGAGAATTTCTCCCTCTCTCAGAGCGTGATAGTAGAGAAAAGGCTTCAAAATGCTACCTGTACTTCGTGGAGCACGGATAATATCTACTTGGTTTCCATGCTGTTGCTGTGCATCAGAACGATTTCCGCAGTAGGCTACAATTTCGTTAGTCTGAATGTCAATAATTATAGCTGCAATATTTTGAATTCCTTGTTGTGAGAATTTTTCATTCCACTGCGACAAAATTTCTTCTGCCTGAAGTTGGTAATCTTTATGGATAGTAGTAGGAATATTATTCCCAGAATTATTGATAAAGAAGTAGTTAAGAAGTTGTGACGCATGTTGGGGGAGGAGATAGGGATCTTCTGGTAGAGGTTCTTGAATTGCTAATTGATACTCTTCCTCACTAATTTTTTGATTCTGCAGAAGTTTTGCTAATAAATGATCTCTTTTTTGCAGAAGTTTTGTTCTATTTTTCCCAGGATGAATCATTGCGGGCGCATTCGGAAGTACCGCTAAGGTAGCAGCTTCCGCCCACGTGAGTTCTTGCGCAGAATGGTTAAAATAGCGCCAAGTTGCAGCATCAATACCCACAATATTACCTCCAAAAGGTGCATGAGAAGCGTAAAGTCTCAAAATTTCATCCTTGGAATGGCGAAATTCCAAGCGTGTCGCCCAAATTATCTCCACTATTTTCTCACTCCAAGTGCGCTGTTTACCACGCGCAAGTCTAATGGTTTGCATCGTAAGTGTGCTGCCCCCACTTACTACCTCTTTTTTCCGAATGTTTTGTACTATTGCTCTTGCTATCGCTATCGGGTCAACACCCCAATGATAGTGAAAACGCTTGTCTTCATACTGAATGAGTGCTGTAAAATATTTCTCGGAGATGCTATCTGTAGCCCGAAACCGCCATTGACCATCGCTAGCAACCTTTCCACCCAAAAGTTCGTTATTTTCGGCATAGATGGTGGTACTGTAAGGTACTTGAAATAAAGGGTTTGGAAGTAGAAAAATATACCATAACAGCAGACATGAAAAAATGCCTGCTGTTATTTTTTTCCACAATTTTAAATTGTGAATCTTTATTAAAAGGGATTTCACCCTAAACATATCTCTACTTTTGAGTCATAATATCCAACACCAATTTGTCGGTTTGGTTCATTCCCAAAGTACCAATAGCGGTTAAGTTGCGAATGGTTTTGTCCACATCTTGATCAATAATGCCTTCTACCGAACTAACACTTTTATTTTCAATAGCTAACATTGCAGATAGAACGGCTGTTGAAGCTCCTGTAGCAATTTTCAGAGCACAACTTGGCTTGGCACCATCGCAAATCATACCCGTAATATTGGCAACCATATTTTGTACTGCATAGCAAATCTGTTCGTAGTTTCCATCCATTAAGTAGGTGATTCCGCAACTAGAACCTGTAGCAGCAACTACACAACCACAAAGTGCAGAAAGTCTTCCAAAATGTTGCTTAATATAAATAACTGTTAGATTGCTCAGTATCAATGCACGAATAAGTTGTTCACGACTTTTTAATCTCTCTTCAGCATATACTAAAACAGGAAGTGTCGCAGAAATTCCTTGATTTCCACTACCAGAATTGCACATCACAGGTATTTTTGCACCTGCCATGCGAGCGTCGCAAGCAGCAGCAGTATAGGATAAAATCTTAGAATAGATACCATTACCGAAGAATTGTTCTACAGGCTGATGAAAGATTGTTTTACCCAAAGAGTGACCATATTCTCCATGTAATGAGGTAATTGCAACTTTTTTATTCACCTCTGCCGATTCCAAAATAAATTCTAATTCTTCAATAGGTGTTTCCATTGCAAAATCATAAACCTTGCGTAAAGTAAGTTCTACGTTATGCTGATTTTGAACTTGCGCATTTCCAGCAACTGGATTGTCAAGAATAATTTCATTATTTTTCTGAATAAGAGCAAAATGGGTATGTTCTCCAGCAATAATTACTTTAACACTATCATCACCATTGTGGCAATTAATCTCTATATATAACTTCTGCTCTGTATCTTTTTTCTGAGCAATCGAAATTCTCTTCTCATCAATAAATTTCTTGCCTTGTTCTACGGTTTCGGGTGTACAATCGCGTAAAACTTCTAATTGATATTCCGATTTTCCTCCAATTGCACCTAAAGCAATTGCGATTGGTAAACCAATCATTCCTGTACCTGGGATACCAACTCCCATAGCATTTTTTAGCACGTTAGCGCTGAGGCGTACGTTAATCTGTTTGGGTAAACTTCCTAAGGTTTCTTTTGCTTTGGCAACCGCTAATGCTACTGCGATAGGTTCCGTACAGCCTATTGCAGGAACAACTTCCGTTTTGATAATAGAAATAATCTCCTCTTTGTCTTGTTGTGTAATTTTCACTTCTCTAAAATTATATTATTCTATGTTTTTGATTTCTAAAATTTGCTCCCCAGTAGGCGTTTTAAAGTTAATTTTATCGCCAATTGTTTTATTAAGTAGAACTTTACTTAATGGCGATAAAAAAGAGATTTTACCTTTTGCGATATTGGCTTCGTCAACACCAACAATCTGATATTTAAAAACCTCAGAACTTCCTGATTTTAAAAAAGTTATAGTAGCTCCAAAAGCTATATTTTTCTGTTTTTCAGCATCAAAGTCTAATACGCGCGCCGATTTTATTCTCTCCTCTAATAGTGACAATTTTGCATTGATATAGTTATTTCTTACGCGTGCATCGCTGTTGTCAATACCTGAATATTGAGAGCGTTCTTGCTGCAATTGCTCGCGCTCCTCTTTCAATGCTTGCAAACCTTGAGAGGTTACGTAATTTTCTACTCCTGGTGGTAAGTGTGGACGAGGAGTTACCAACGGAACTTCTTCTTGATCGCCTTCTTTTACAAATCCTCTGCTCATTGATTAGTAATAATGATTAATTTTGCAAAATTAATAAAAAATCTTTTCCGTATCCTATTTTAGAAAAAAAAGGCTGACTCCATATTGATATCAGCCTCTATCTTAGAAATTTAATATCTAACTATTTAGCGATAACTGCACACTCTGAAATCAATCTTGTAAATTCAGAATTGGCAAAATGGCCAGGTTTTTTGGCTACAATAGTTCCTTTAATTGGCTTTCCGAGTAAATATAAATCACCAATTAGGTCTAACATTTTATGCCGTGCAGGTTCGTTATGAAAATGTAATTGTGTGTTATTAAGTGTTCCATTTTCAGTAACTTCAATATCTTTTCTATTAAAGAACTGGCAAAGCTGTTCTAATTCCTCCTTTTTAGGTTTTTTATCTACAAAAACGATGGCATTATCAATATCCCCACCTTTTACTAAGTTATTGCTTACTAAATATTGTAGTTCGTGAAGGAAAACAAAAGTTCTACAAGGAGCAATCTCTGTAGCAAAATCGCTCATTTTGTTAAGTGAAACATTTTGTGAAGCTAAAATATGTGTACCATAGTCAACCATTACAGAAATTTTAAAATTGTTGGAAGGCACAATCATCAATTCGATTCCCAAATCAGGCTTTTCAAATTTAAGAACTTCTTCTACTGTATAGTATTCACGTTTCGCATTTTGTTGGAGAATTCCAACTTTCTCAAATTCTTGAATATAGGGTTCAGCACTACCATTCAAGATAGGCATTTCAGAGCAATTAATTTCTACCAAAAGATTGTCAAGAGACATTCCAGCACAAGCAGCCATAAAATGCTCTATCGTTTTAACATCAGCACCATTTTCACGAATATTTGTACTTCTTGATGTGTCGTTTAGATTAGAAATATGGGCTCGAATCAGTGGCTTTTCTGGCAAATCAACACGCTGAAATACTATTCCGTGGTTGTCCGGGGCAGGTTTAATTGTGATTTGTGATTGTTGGCCGGTATGTAAACCTCTGCCTGAGAGTGTAACCATACCGGCAAGTGTGGATTGTTTTTCTTTAATCATAAAAATTAATTCTAATTACAAGTGATTGATAAAGAGATGATTCTTTACTTGTTTTTTTCTAAATCATTTACTTGTTTAAATAATTGCGGTAATTTTTTTCTATAGATAATTAATTTTTTTTCTTCCATAACAGGGATTGCTGGTGAGCCTAAAACTACTTTTTTCTCATCAATATTGTGTGTAACCCCAGATTGTGCACCGACAATCACATCGTCTCCAATTGTGATATGTCCTGCAACACCTACTTGTCCTGCTAAAATACAGCGTTTCCCAATTTTAGCGGATCCAGAAACACCTACTTGACTAGCAAAAGCGGAACCTTCTCCAATTTCTACGTTGTGGGCCACTTGAATGAGGTTGTCTAATTTTACATTTTTTCTAATAAAGGTCGAACCCATCGTTGCGCGGTCAATACAAGTGTTTGCACCAATTTCTACATTGTCTTCAATGACTACATTTCCAATTTGTGGAACTTTTATATATTCGCCTGATTCATCTTTTGCAAATCCAAAACCATCAGCACCAATAACACTACCAGCGTGAATCACGCAATTTTTTCCGATTTTACAATCTAAATACACTTTTACGCCGCTGTGTAAAGTTGTGTCATCACCAACATATGCATTATCTCCAATACAAACTTGCGGATAGAGCTGCACATTATCTCCAATCACAGCATTATCTCCAACACTAACAAATTCTGCAATATAAACATTTTTTCCAATTTTTGCACTTGGCGAAATATAAGCACGATCAGAAATTCCACTCTTTTTGCTGCGCATTTGTTGGTAAAATTCCATCAGTTTGGCAACTGCAAGATATGAATTTTGGGTGCGAATTAAGGTGGCCTTTACTGGTTTTTCAGGCACAAAATCCTGATTTACCAATACCGCAGATGCCTCAGTATCATATATATAGTTAGTATATTTAGGATTAGCTAAAAAGGTAAGTCCACCAGCAACGCCTTCTTCAATCTTACAGAAAGTATTTATAATTGTATCAGGATTTCCCTCTACGGTTGCAGAAAGCATTTCTGCGATTTGAGCGACTTTAAATTCCATAATAATTTTTTTGCAAAAATAGAAGTTTTAAGTTTACTCACTTCTTAAAAAAACTTAATTAGAGGCTTGGCCTTTTCTCTGCTTTTGAGGTTTAAAGTGGTTGATTCTTATTCCAAAATCGGAAATTCCCTGCAATTCATCCTCACGCATAGCTTGTTCTACGTAAAGGTTGTAAATACCCGTTCTTTGAAAACGAACTTGCCGCATAAGAAGAAAATTATTATCTCGAAATTCTCCTTTCCCTTTGCCATACCATTCACCATATTTGTCGCACAAAATGCACCCTAAGGTATCAGTGAAACGGGCACCGCCAGGATATTCAGTGGTGAGAAAGATGTATAAGTTCTGATATTTGTAATCAATCGTATTACGAACATCTACATAAATATCGTAATACTCCATCGAATCTTTTACTTCAAATTGGTAATGTAAAATATGATTTTTATCCCAAATTCCCTTTTCAATAGTGTCCGATTTTTCATAAAAAACATTACTATTACAAGAGGTGAAAAGTAATAAAATGCTACATATTAAAAGAGAAAATATTAATCTAAATCCATTCATAATTAAGTTGTTAGGATTTTATTTGTCCTCAATGTTTTTAAGTTCATCAAGACTATAATTTGCGCCTTCGTCAACTTTTTTAGTATTGACAACAGCAAATTCCTCAAGGGTTTCTGGTGTTTTACCGTCATTATTCATCTTGATAATTTTATTTACCTTTTCCAATGGAATAGCAAAAATAGTAGAGGTATCATTAGCGTATGAATACCAAACAATCTTTTTGAAAATGTCTATTTTGTTATAAATACCTTTTCCCTTTTGAGTTTTTAAAGTGATATTAGGATTTGGGAACTGCTTAAGCTCTTCAATATAAGTAGATTGTTCAAAATTAAGACAACATTTTAGTTTTCCGCACATCCCCGCTAATTTCTGCGGATTGAGCGAAAGTTGTTGAGTTCGTGCAGTTGTAGTGGATACCGATTGAAAGTTGGTCAGCCAAGAGGAGCAACATAACTCACGGCCACAAGAACCAATTCCACCCAAACGGGCGGCTTCTTGACGCACACCAATCTGTCGCATCTCAATTCTGATTTTAAATTGATCAGCTAAAATCTTTATCAGTTCACGAAAATCGACACGTTCTTCAGCAGAATAGTAGAAAATGGCTTTGGTTCCATCTCCTTGATATTCAACATCATTAACCTTCATTTTCAAATCTAAGTCCCAAGCAATATAACGGGAAGAAAGCATTGTTGTATGCTCCATATTCACAGTACTAATCCACTTTTCAATATCAGCAACGCGAGCATGTCTATAAAGTTTTTTCGCAACGTCTTCGGATTTTATACGTCTATTTTGTAGCTGTTTTTTCACTGCTAATCCCAACATCGAAACCACACCAATATCATGTCCCGGATTAGACTCAACCGCTACAATATCTCCTACAGAAAAGTTCCCCTCATCTGGAAGACGATAGAAATCCTTATGGCTATTTTTAAATCTCACTTCCGCAATGGGGAATGTTTTTGATGATTCACCTTCTAATTCATTTTCCCAATTATAAGTTGCTAATTTGCAGCAAGAATATTTATAATTGTCGCAATGAGATGTAGCACTATCTGGAATGCTATCTATGCCCCGAGATAGGAAAATATTTTCGGAAATCTTTTTACTTTCTGCTGATATCCCAGTACGAATGTCTAAATCCAAATATTGGTCTAGATTTTCAATCTGGGTGTGGTCTTTATCTGTAAAATTTTTAGAATTGTCGTTCATTCTGATGTAATTGTAGGTTTATAGTTTGTGTAAGAATTTGAATTATAGTTTTTTATAATAATGATGTGTGGTTGATAACTATTTTGCAAAGATATATAAAAATGCAAAGAACCTAATGTGGATT
>Ga0233364_1000272_pt1 | contig 8828 bp, 6 predicted proteins | sample ElkDunMinimDraft_19_FD_180675 | JGI IMG/M metagenome (GOLD analysis project Ga0233364, IMG submission 180675) | Fecal eukaryotic communites from dung pellets of Tule Elk in California, USA - Elk Dung C2 | ecosystem: Host-associated > Mammals > Digestive system > Large intestine > Fecal | place...
TTTAGGTTTGAATGGAGCAGGAAAATCCTCACTTTTGAAGATTATTGCAGGTTTGGATACCGAATATCAGGGGGAAGTGGTTTTCTCTCCAGGTTATTCCGTAGGTTATCTTCCACAGGAGCCACAAATGGATGATTCTCTGACGGTTAAGGAGGTGGTGATGCAAGGAGTGCAAGAGGTTGTGGATATTTTGAAGGAGTATGAAGAGGTAAATATGAAGTTTATGGAGCCTATGAGCGATGATGAGATGAATAAGCTTATTGAGCGCCAAGGTGAGTTGACAGAATTGATAGAGCAACACGATGCTTGGGAACTTGATAGTAAGTTAGACCGCGCAATGGATGCACTCCGCTGTCCTGAAGCGGATACTCCAGTAAAAAACTTGTCAGGAGGGGAACGCCGTCGTGTGGCGCTCTGCCGACTATTGCTTTCAGAACCCGATATTCTACTTCTTGACGAGCCTACCAACCATTTGGATGCAGAGTCGGTGCAATGGTTAGAACAACATCTACAACAATATAAAGGTACCGTAATAGCTGTAACCCACGACCGCTATTTCTTGGATAATGTGGCAGGTTGGATTTTGGAATTGGATAGGGGAGAGGGAATCCCTTGGCAAGGTAACTACTCCTCTTGGTTAGAGCAGAAAACGAACCGTTTGGCAATGGAAGAAAAAGCTGAGTCGAAGCGTAAGAAAACTTTGGAGCGTGAGTTAGAATGGGTGCGAATGGCCCCTAAAGCACGTCAGGCAAAGGGAAAAGCACGTTTGAATGCTTACGATAAGTTGCTGAACGAAGATGTAAAAGAGAAGGAAGAAAAACTCCAAATCTTTATCCCCAATGGTCCTCGATTAGGTTCTAATGTGATTGAAGCAGTGAATGTTTCTAAAGGTTATGGCGATAAATTGTTGTATGAAAATCTGAACTTCTGTTTGCCTCCTAATGGAATTGTGGGTGTTATTGGACCTAATGGTGCGGGTAAAACCACACTCTTCCGTTTGATTATGGGATTAGAGAAACCTGATTCTGGTGAATTTAAAGTAGGTGAAACCGTAAAAGTGGGTTATGTTGACCAACAACACGCCCAGATAGACCCTGAAAAGAGTGTTTATGAGGTGGTTTCAGAAGGTAATGAGCAGATGATGCTTGGCGGACGACTTATCAACTCTCGTGCTTATATTTCACGTTTTAATTTTAGCGGCCAAGACCAAGGAAAGGCTGCGGGTGTACTTTCTGGTGGTGAACGCAATCGTTTGCACTTGGCACTTACTTTGAAGTCTGAAGCCAACGTACTGCTCCTCGATGAGCCTACCAACGATATTGACGTGAATACATTGCGTGCACTTGAAGAGGGACTTGATAACTTTGCAGGGTGCGCAGTGGTAATCTCCCACGATCGTTGGTTCCTCGATAGAATTTGTACTCATATTCTTGCTTTTGAAGGAGAATCACAAGTCTATTTCTTTGAGGGTAACTATACTGAATATGAGGAAAATAAACGCAAGAGATTGGGCAACGATGCCCCAACTCGCATCCGTTATAAAAAGTTGATGAAGTAAACCGCATTGGTAGGTTGAAAGAGATATTATTGCTAAAATTTGAAAAAGGAGGAAAATTATTCATTTTCCTCCTTTTGATTTGTATTTATTTGTTTTTCTTCTTGTCCTTTTTTTACCACTTTTAAAACGGAAGGTCATCGTTTGAGGTGAGAGGATTGATAATGCCCCGCTTCTTTAGTTCCCAGAAGCACTTGAAAGTTGCGGCAACGTCTGCAGAAGCATCGTGTTCGTTTCCAAAATTTTGTCCGAATAATTTGTGATACAATTCTTGTAACTTAGGAAATTTGTATCCATATCCGGAATAATTACTGATTTTGCAGAAATTAACGGTTGACTCCATAGTGCAAAATGATGGTTTCTTGTCTATTGTGTCTTTCCGCCCCATTCGGATAAGTTCCGCCCCTACAATTTTTTTATCAAACGATAGGTTATGACCTATTAGAAGTGAACTATTCCCAGCATCATCCATAAATTCGTTAAGTACTTTTTTTATATTTACGCCTTTAAGTATTGCGGTTTGGTTGCTGATACCATGTATTCTTGTTGCTTCCATTGGAATCCTGAAACCCTCTGGGCGGATGATGTAGTTGCATTCTTTTAATTTGTTGCCCTTGTCATCTGTAACAATCCAACTTAACTGTACTATGCGTGGCCAATTTTTTGTATTGGAAGATGGGGCGTTGAAATTATTAGGAAGTCCTGAAGTTTCTGTATCAAAAAAAAGATACCTTTCTGTTGGATATATTGTTTTATAATCTTCAAAATTGCTCAATACTTCATCAAATTCATCAAATGACTATTCTGGAACAGTGCTTATGTGTGTTTCCAAATCTTTTAGGTTGTGTTGTGCGATAGCGTGACCTTGTTCCGCCGCTTTTCTGTACCATTTTACCGCCTCATCGTAGCTTTGCTCCACCCCATGACCCTTATCGTAGCAGTATCCTAGTTTGTTTTGTGCGGCAGCTTCACCTTGTTCCGCCGCTTTTCTGTACCATTTTACCGCCTCATCGTAGCTTTTCTCCACCCCTTGACCCATCTTGTAGCAGTATCCTAGGTTGTATTGTGCGCGAGCGTCACCTTGAAGTGATTCTTTTAGTAAATCGATTTTATCCTCTTGCATCCACCGGATATTATTGGCACCGCAATTGCTGCAGAATTTATGGTCCTCAGCTACTATATGAGCACAATCGTTGCACACACGTATGCCTTTTTTATTTCCGCAATATGGACAAAATTTATTGCTATTTTCATATTCTTTACCGCATCTATAACACTTCATACTAGATTGCTTTTTAATAATTTTTTTCTTTGTGCAAAAGTATAAAAAATGTTTCAGTTTCTCTTTTTTTCTCCTATTTTTCTTTTCTACATTCTTTTTTATTATTTTTGCCAAATGAATTATGAGATAAGTAGAATTTATAGATATGGAACACAATATTACCCTTAACGACCACAACAAGCAGGAATATCCGCCGATGCATACAGGAGGATTGAACACACCCCAAAGAATTAAGATACTTGTCTTAATGTTCGGACTGTTTGTGTTGTGCGGTTGTGGACACAAAGGAACCGCTGACATTACTTCTTCAGATAGCATTGTCTGTAGTATTGTTTACGATGAACAGCAAGACGACAGCCTTTCATGTGAAATACAGCTGCCGCCAGAAGATGAACAGCAAGACGACAGCCTTTCATGTGAAATACAGCTGCCGCCAGAACCAGAATTGAAGTGTGATTTAAAAAATAAGTATCGCGAACTGACAGATTCTGAAACCGAAGCCCTTTCATTTGGCGGATATGACAATAAATATGGCATCATATTTGACAGATGGCAGGATTTTGTCAACGACTATCGCCCATACTATTCAAAATTGACCTGTCCCAAATGTGGACATCGCTTCTTGGTCATTTACAGCGAGTCTCCTGAAGAATACTGGGAGGGTCTGTGTGGACGTGGGGGCTATTTCTTTATTTGCTCCCAATGCAAGAGGATAGATGATTTCGAATGTATCGTTATGAACTAAAAAGATATGGAACAAGAACCTATTTTAAACGACCACAACAAGCAGGAATATCCGCCGATGCATACGGCAGAGCATATTTTAAATGCTACAATGGTGAAATTATTCGGTTGTCCACGCTCGAGAAATGCGCACGTGGAACGCAAAAAAAGTAAGTGTGATTATCTGCTTGCTTCTGCTCCGACGGAAGAGCAAGTGCAGATGGTTGAGAATCAGGTGAATGAGGTGATTAAGCAGTCGTTGCCGGTAACGATTGAGTATTTGACACGAGAACAGCTTCCGCCAGAGATAGACCTCTCGAAACTGCCCGCAGATGTGAGCGAAACCCTTCGGATTGTAAAAATTGGCGATTATGACCTTTGTGCTTGTGTTGGCGCGCACGTAGAAAACACCTCAGAGATTGCGCCTTTTAAAATCATTAGTCACGACTTCAATGAGGGCGTTTGGCGGGTGCGTTTCAAGCTTTTGGAAAAGTAAGACGCTTGCTTTTGCGGTAAAAAGTGCGCAAACCGTTCGGGTTAGGGATTGCAGCGGTTATGAGCGCCGGTTTGAGGGCTTGGGATTTAGTGTTTGGAGGTTGGAGTTTTGGACTTAGAAAAGTTTGAAGCGGGGAGAATGAGGCGCGAAATTTGAGCGGAAAGCCCGACGGCGAGCGGGGGAGGGCAGTGGCGTGGAAAGAGCCGGAACCCCCAAATAATTATTCTCAAAAATTGATACTACTTGGTTGGAATTTTAATTTTTTGACCAATCTTGAGTGCATTTACATTTTTGATATTGTTGTAATTTGCTAAAGTCTTGGTAGTTGTGTTGAACTTAGCCGCAATTTTGGAGAGAGAATCGCCGCGTTGAACGTAGTAAATAGTAGGTGTTTCGGGCTTGGGCTCAACCTTAGGGATTTCTGTATTTTTTTGATCTATTTCGTTGTTCTTTAAAGTGTTAGAAATACTATCGTTTAGTGAATTGTTTATGCTATCTGTTGGTAAATTATTTTGAAGTGAATCCAAATTTTGTGCCAAATTGTTCTCTGGTTTCGGCTCAGTGGGCACATATTTGTAACCTACGACAAGACGTTGTTTTACCTTTAAGTAGTTGCTACGTAGGTTGTTCATCTTTTTTAGTTCGGTTACAGAAAGTCCATATTTTTTAGCAATAACCGATAAACTTTCGCCGGATTTTACGTAGTGATAAATGTTTTGGGAATTTTCTTTGGGAATGGTTTTGCCTGTAAATTGGCTTTCGTAAACGAGCAGAGGCATAAAGAAAGAGTCGCATTTGAAGGTATAGATGGAATCTTCCAATTCAATAAATTGGAGAATATCTTTATTTCTCAAGCGCAAAGGATAGCTTTGTGTGTAGGCGGGAATTACCTCTTTTTTATATTGTGGATTGAGTTGTTTTAGTTCATCGATGTCGATATTAAGTACTTCTGCAACTTGTTGCAAATGAAGTTTTTTATTAACCATTATGGTATCTACATCAAATGGGATTGTGAGTTCAGCAGCGGGAATTCCGTGTTGGTTGTGGTAATGATTGAGGTAAACGGCAGCGATGAAAGCGGGGAAATAGTTTTGGGTTTCCTTAGGCAGGTAAGGTTTTACCGCCCAGAAGTTGCTTTTGTGCCCTGAGCGTGCGATAGCTTTGCGGACATTTCCGGGACCTGCGTTGTAGGCTGCGATTGCTAATCCCCAGTCGCCGAACATGTTATACATACTGCGGAGGTAACGTGCGGCGGCATCGGTAGCTTTGAAAGGATCGCGGCGTTCATCGATAAAAGTGTTTTCTTCTAAGCCGTAAGCTTTTCCGGTTCGGTACATAAACTGCCAAATTCCTGTTGCGCCCGCGCGAGAAACGGCTAACGGATTCATTCCAGACTCTATGATGGTAAGATAAATCAACTCTTCGGGAAGGTCGTATTTATCGAAAATTTCGCGCATATAAGGATAGTAATATTGAGTAAGTCCCATCATAATGGAGGAGGAGCGGCGGCGTTTGCAGATGTAGAGTTCAATCCAGCGTTTAACGGTTTGGTTGTAGGTGAGCGGAATGGTTGTGCAGATGTTTTGCATACGCTCTATCACGATGCTGTCGTTGAGTGTTGACGCGGCGGAGTCGTCATCGTGAAGGTTAGAGGCGGGAGTGTTGGCGATTTGCTGATGGATATACCAAAGGCTCAGCAGTGTGTCCATCTCCTCAATCAAGAAATGTTCAAATTCTGCTTCGATAGCAAGAGTGGTACTATCGTCAGAAAACTCGAATGGGGTTTCTATATATTCTCCATCTATCTCGTACGAGTCGTAGAAATCTTGCGCTTGTAGCGTAAAAAGAGAAATTATAAATATGTGTAAAAGAACTATTTTTTTCATTTTCTATCTTTCCGATTTTCAAGATTATAATTATTCCATTGCACCTCTTTTCCATTTTTGTAGATGGTAGTTAGGTGCACGGTTCCGGTTTCGTCATATTTTTCCCAAACGCCTACAGGGACGCCCGCCTCATATTTTCCTGTAATTCGGCGCATCCCATTTTCCCAATAGGCGATATATTTTCCGTTGTAAAGGTCTTGGTCGTATTCAATTTCGAAGGCGAGATTTCCGTTAGGAAACCAAATTTTCCAAGTGCCGATGCGCATTCCGTCGAAGTATTTTCCTTTTTCTATGGTTTGGTTGTTTCGGTAGAACCATTCGCCCTCTTCGGCGCCCTCGAGGTATTCGCCTTGCGCTAAGATTTCGCCCTCCTCGTCATACTCAATGTATGGACCATCGAGTTCACCATTCAGCCAGTTTTCGCTCAGCAAAATTTCGCCGTTGGGGTAGTACCAAATCCATTCGCCCTCTTTGCGTCCTTTATTGTTGTAACGTCCTGAAATTTCGATGGCTTTGTTGGGAAAATAGAACTCCCACTTGCCCACAGTAATGGAGTTTTTGTAACTTCCCTTGGAGCGGAGTTCGCCAGTTTCGTAGTACTCTTTCCACACCCCTTGTCGCAATCCGTTCAGGTCGGTAATTCCCTCATAGCGCAGAAATCCATTTTGATACACGTACCCTTTGATAACGTTTCCGGCAGTGTCGTACTCGCGGCGGATTCCTTCAGGAACGCCTTTGTAGAAAGTAGCGGTGATGGAGGGTTGTCCGTTCGGGTGGTATGCGGTGCGTTTTTCTAAAACTTTCGTCTCGGGAGCGTCCTCAATCAGCTTATCGTTTTCCCATTTCTCTACTGATAGGAATTGACCTGTAACGTCGTAATATTTAAAAAATCCATGTTTTTTGTCGTTAATATAGTAGCCTTCGCTGCGGAGGTTTCCGTTTTCCCAGAAACTTTTCCATGCACCTTGCTTAAAGCCGAAGTTGTCGGTTCTGTTGATTTGCTCTCGTTTGGTCAGCACGCCGCGGTAGAAGTGGGCAACAGCAATAATAGTGCCGGCGGTATCGTATTGTTTCTCGATGCCGTGAGGTTTTCCCTCTGCGATGGGCGTATGCCGTTTGATTTTTCCGTTGGGGAAGAAAGCTTCGACGGGAGAGAGTAGGGAGTCAGCGCGCCAAAAATCAACAATATACTCATTATCAAAATATTGGATTCGTTTTCCATCGAGTTTTCCCGCTTTGTATGTCACTTCTAATGTAGGCGAACCTTTCTCGTTATAGAAACGCCAAAGGCTGTCGAGGAGGAAGTTTTTGCGGTTTCCTTCCGATACTAACACGCCCTGTTCGTTGTACGATTTCCAGTAGCCGTCGGGTTTGCCGTCGCGCAGATAACCCTCGCTCGATTTTGTGCCGTTGGGGTAATAGAAAATCTGATAATTGGCTGATGACAGGGAATCTTGGGTGTATGCTGTGAGCATTCCGACACAGAAGAGTAGCAAAATGAATCCCTTTTTCATCTTTTATCTTATTGATTTTTAGACTATTAAATTAAAAAGTGTAATCTGGCAAAGATATAAATATTTTCCAAGTAATTCCGTAATAACGTTCAAAAAAATCTTAAAAACGCGGTGAACTTTCATCTGTTTCACTGCGAGTTGAAAAGTATAGTTTACCAACGGAAATTTTGGGGTAATATTGTTTAGGATTTTTATTTGGGCGTTCCGGCTTTTCTTGCGCACGGGGCCGCGCACGCCGTCGGGCTTTCCGCTCAAATTTCGCGGCGCATTACGATTTTTTCTCGAATGCTAATCTTTACATTTGCGAATTTTGAATCTTTGTAATACAAACGATTTCTTGCGCCGCTCATAACCGCTTCTATCCCTAACGCAAAGTTGTTGCGTAGAGGTTGGCGCTGAAGTGTTAAAGCAGCAGGAGCGATCTCCTTTTTAACCACATCAGGCAGAGATTCGGCTACGATGCTTTATCTCTGCTTGGAATTAAATCCTTATCTCTACAATTGCAAAAACGGGATAGGGTAGTGGCTTCTTAGTCGTCAAGGTCTTCTACCAAATCCTCTAAATCCCAATATTCGCGGGTTTCTCGGAAGGTGATAACTGGCGTAACCTTTTCAAGTTTCTCTCCGTTTACAATGCTCTCCTGCGGGAAATCTTCGGTGAGTTCTCGCTTCAGCCAGCGGTTGTTCCACAACGTTACCTCTTCTTGCAATACGCCATTCATTACAAGTTCGCAAAGTGGAATGCTAAAACGATTTTTTCCCTTTTGCATATCATAAACGTAGGTCATGTTCTGCAGCCAAAGTTTTGTGTAGGTGGAGTTGGGGTGCGATGACAGTTTCTGACACACCTTTTCTACAATATCCATCTTCTCCTCTTCCTCCTCTAACGAGTTGACCATTCGGCTGATAACACGCAAGGCGTAATGTACCGATGTGATATTTTCGATAGCGATTTGTGTAGCAATGGCGCACATTGCCCGCACATTTTCTACCAGATGGCGTGTCATTGGTTCCTCTTTAATCTCTAGAATCTCTTCATCACTATTTATGTTCTCAAATTCCTCATTTGTAGTGATTTCCTCCTTATTTTCCGCTTCGTTATCGTTTGCTGTATTGTCAAGAATATTTTCGGTGTTGGCATTATTGTCGGAAAGTTCTTCCTCCTCTTTATTCCCTAATAGTTCTTCAAAAGAAATGTGGCCGAAGACGCCTCCCAGCTTGTCCCCGTCCAAGGCAGACACCTTGGCTATACTGAAGGCCGTGACCACGATGAACCCGCGAACGAGGCAGGATTCATGCCCGGAACGCTTAACGGCAACAGACTGGATGCCGTGATGGAGACCAACATGCCTTCCGAAACCGAAGTCTTCTAC
>Ga0233364_1000275_pt1 | contig 8789 bp, 9 predicted proteins | sample ElkDunMinimDraft_19_FD_180675 | JGI IMG/M metagenome (GOLD analysis project Ga0233364, IMG submission 180675) | Fecal eukaryotic communites from dung pellets of Tule Elk in California, USA - Elk Dung C2 | ecosystem: Host-associated > Mammals > Digestive system > Large intestine > Fecal | place...
AATGTCAAAACGGACGCTTTGCTAACATGGCAGCTATCCGCCTCTCTATCGAAAAACGCCAACGCCGCCAAAAATATATCCCTTATATCATTGCAATCATCATTTTGATGATCAGTGCTTTGCTTTCTATCCATACCTATCGCCTTTACCAAGAATCCGAGCAGATTGCACAAGTGGCAAACAAGTATGCACAGAAGCAGCAGCGCGAGCAAGAGATGATGGCGCAGATACACCGATTGGTGGATTTGGAAACCGAAAAACTGCAACATATAGCCGATACTTCTACGTCGTATATGGTTTTCTGCCAACAACTCCAGAATTTATGGGAATCCCAAGCGCAAGTGCGTGACTCGCTTGCTAATTGTTATGCCGATAATACAGACTTGAAGTATCGCTGTGTAGAAATCTGGGTACAAGAATTTGGTACTCGAGTAATGCAAATCGACTCCCAAGTCAAGCAAACCAAACCTCTTTATTGATAATAAAGAGCAGTAATATAAGAAAAATCGCTCAATCGGAGCGATTTTTTTGTATATATGCTAAAAAAATAGTATCTTTGCACCCGAAAAGATACCCGTGAACGCAATCAGCCGCAAAAGAACCAACTTGAACCAACGCATTCCTTGCCCACTCAGCGAAAAAACACTACCTTTGCAAAGCAAAACACAAAAAACACAAACAAGTATGACAAACATTCGACTAATCCTAATTATTTCTGCAGCAATTGGATTACTAACCAGTTGTGGCAACATGTCTAACGGCAAACCTATGTCGGGTGCTAAGTTAGCAGAGTACAATGAAACGAAGGCTAAAGTACAACAAGTAGAAAATCTGCTGGATGTCGTACCTCACATGGAAGCCGACGAGATTCTCCAACTCTCGCAGTTGGCTGACCAACTATGCTACACCTATAAAGAAAACGGATTAGATTCTGCTTCTATAGTCAATTGCCAAGCGCTTCAACAACGCATGGAGCAACTCAAGCAGACTATCCACCAGACCATCAAAGATAACCTACACAATATCCATGTGTCCGTTGTGAACGATGACGATTGCCTTGTGGAGAAGAAAACCGCATACCCCGTGTATCTAAAACGTGGCGAAAAACTCCATGTGAATATCAAAACCAAACGCGCTGCTACACTCAAGGTGTATAACTACGATTCACACTCCACGCTCAAAACCATCGCAGACAAAACGGTTTTCAATTTCAATATGGAAATTGAGAATAGCGCCATCTACTTGGTAGAACTCAATCCTGGCAAAAGTTCTCAATACGCCTCTATTCATATCACCTACACTACCAATCAACTTGATCGCCTCACACCTGTGCAGGTCAACGAGCGCACAGTAGAAGCCAAACAGGGTGATTTCCGTGCATGGTCAGTTAAGGGGATTAAGATGACACCTATCTATGATGAGCCTCGCAAGTTCACCCTCCGCGGGCAGTTTCAGGCTGCCTTTGCAGGCTCCTATCGCGGACTGGTACCTATCGAGGTTCCAGCAGGAACAACAGATATCCTCTATAGCATGCGCATCTCTACCAACGAAGCAGGTCGCCGCACAGATGGTCAGTTCAATGATAATATGAACACCTCTTATCGTAAGATTAAGATGTTTGGTATGCCTGTGTATGAATCCAATAGAAGTGTGGGTATCTTGAATACGATTCTTGGAGAATACACCCCATTGCGCGAGGAAGATGCATATATCAATATGTTTGTCTTTGGCAGTTCATCCCAAGCTAAAAAGTTCCAAGACGGTATAGCCACCGATAAACTGAGTTATGATGTCAATAACTCTATCATGGGTATGCAATCCAGCAACGGTCGCATTCCTGTGAAAGGTAGAAGCGTCATCTATCTTGGCTTTGAGAACGAGCGCGTGCGCTACAACAACTATGTTTGGGTAGAGGTCTTGGCTTCTAAACCAATCAACGAGTATTTCAAATCAGAGTATTATATTGACTAATAATACAATACTACACCATTCTACACAACACTACACAACTCTAAACAATACAATTATGGCAAGAATTCCAGGACTCAGTTTTTCGCTCAAGCGAGCAGTAGGCATTTCGGGCTTGAAGACCAAAGTCGCCCGTGCAGTAGGTATCCCCACCACCAAACAAGGATTAGAGCGCAAAATCGGTGGCGCTATCCTCAAAGGCTTAACAGGTAAAAGGAAATAAAGAACAGCACAGCTAAATATGGAATACTTTAGCAAAAATATCTGTAAAAAATTGGGTTATTATGTCTATCGTCTTGTGGACCCACGAAATGGTCAGACATTTTATGTAGGAAAAGGTAAAAATAATAGAGTTTTTGCCCATATAAAAGAATCCCTTATTAACTTTAACGGGGAGAGTTATCTAGAAGAGGATGAAGATGAAACTTCTGCAAAAATACAACAAATACGAGAAATAAAACAAGCGGGATTAAATGTCATAATATTTGTTCACCGTTGGGGGTTGCAAGAAAATGAGGCTTTTGAAGTAGAAGCAGCATTGATTGATTGTTACTCGGGATTAACGAATAAACAGGCAGGTCATGACAGTGAGCGAGGAGTAGCAAATATAGAGATGATAAAAAGAATACTTGAACTTAAGATTTTTGATGAAAATAATGTATCTGATAAAGAATATATGATTATCAAAATTCGTCAAGATTTTGTTACAGAGCGTGGCAGTATATATGAAACAGTTCGAGGTCATTGGAAAATAGATCCGATAAAAGCACGAACATACAAGTATGTTTTAGCAAGTTTATATGGTGAAGTTGTGGGGATCTATAAAAATGTGTGTTGGAAGCAAAGCCCCACACGAGAAGGTAGGTACATTTTTGAAGGGGAAGAGATTACAATAAATTCTGACCCTGAGGTATATAATAAATATATGCACAAACGATTACCAGAACGTTACATGAGAAAAGGCGTAAGTAATCCTATCTTGTATCAATCTGATAAAAAATAACAAACGATTTATAATTGGAGAAAGCCGAAAATCCATAGAAGAGTAGGCATAGTAAATTAATGCAATTATGGCAACATTTATTAGACAATTAAAAACTAAGAAAAAAATCAACAACAGAGTTGGAGCTGGTTTGATTTTCACGGTTCAATCAGTATGGCGTACCGGAGCACCTACTCCTTCTGAAATTAAACAAGCATTAGAATCTCAATTTGGATCAGGAGCTGGCGATTTTAGTTCATATGATAGTTCTAAATATGAGATTTTATCATAAGTGAAAACTTATACCAGATACTTTATTTATTAGCGACAGTTATGAAAAAAATATATCTTCTTCAGTTACTACTACTAACATGTGGTATTCTAAACTTCTCTTCGTGTGAAGAACCTGAAGGTCCATTGCCACCTGCAAATGAGGAGAGTCTAGATTTCACTCCATCTGGTTCAAAAGATGGTCACGATTATGTAGATTTAGGATTATCAGTTAAGTGGGCGGTATGCAATTTAGGGGCGAACTCAAAAGACGAGGTTGGAGATTACTATGCATGGCAAGAAACAACCCCTGCTAACGCACTCACGGCAATAAATTATCAAATTAATTTTAATCCTTGCAATCCTGAAACAAATATTCTTTCTTCAAAATATGATGCTGCACGAATGAATTGGGGTAAAGAATGGCGTATGCCTACATATGAAGAGCAAAAAGAACTCTGTGATAATTGTACTTGGAGATTTGTTGATGATTTTCAAGGAACAGGAGTATCAGGATGTATTATTAAATCTAAGACAACCAACAAAGCTATTTTCTTACCTGTAACTGGACTTTACACTCATGACACTCAACAGATAATAGAAAAGAATCGCGGATATTATTGGTCATCATTTGCAGGTCCTGGAGACTTATGGAAAGGATTGATTTCTGCTATTTCTTTGACTTTCTATGAGGGATTAAACTTCCGTTACGGAGGTACTTGGGATGCCTCTGCTAGAGCTGCAGGATTAGCCATTAGAGCTGTAGTAGGTCACGCTGAAGAATATATTCCAGAAGGACCATTTACACTTGATGAAACTGAGACTTCAGCGCAAGGAGTCAGCGTAAGCGGCAAGCAAGAAGGACATACTTACGTGGACTTAGGTTTGCCTAGTAGAACATTGTGGGCAACATACAATGTAGGAGGTAGTAAACCAGGAGATTATGGAAATTATTATGCTTGGGGGGAAACAGAACCAAAAGATTATTATTGGGATACAACCTATAAGTTTTATGATGGAATGAATGGTAGATGGTATCGTTATAATAAATATACATGGTTCACAGAACACCATGGAACAATTGATGGAAAATTCTTCTTAGAACCAGAAGATGATGCTGCAACGCAAAACATGGGATCTAGCTGGTGTATGCCAACAAGAAAACAACTGGAAGAACTTTGTAACTATGTTCAATGGACGGATCAAGGAACATATTATTTAGGAAGGTCTAAAACGAATGGAAATACGATGATTCTTCCTAAAGCAGGATGGGAATACGGCACAACTCCTAATACCCATAATTTTGCATGGTATTGGTCATCTGAACTAATGGAAGCCACAAGAGATGGAAGCGATTATTATGCATATCAATTGATAGACTCACCAGAGGGAGGTTTAATGGTAAAAGATGCTATGCGTATTCAAGGTCTAGCGGTTCGCGCTGTAGTCAAAAAATAAAAAAGGAGTTAGAGATATAAGTAGTTATCCATAGTCAGAGCCCCTTACAAAATGCGATTTGTAGGGGGCTTTGATGATTCATATCCTTATAAGGATCCATCCTCCAAAAATATCTTTAGTTCTGTAAACTTCACACGATTATTTTTAATCGTAAAAATGTTCTTTGATGTATATTAGAGAAAATAGCAATGGCTGTTGCGACAAATCTGCTATTAATATATCGTACTTAAAACATCCATTGTACTATAACTACAAATAATTTGTACTTTCAGCGCAATTGTAGAGAAATATTAAAAGTTATTTTTTTGTGACTTATAATTAATAAGGTGTGTTTCACCAATGGACTTTTGATGACCAGTATAGACGATGTTCATGCTCAACAAATCATCTTTGAGCAGACTTTTGAGATAATCCAACGAATTCAAAAAATCAGGATAAAAACGCTCTGCTGGCGTGGTCCTGTCACCGAAATGATTGACCAATGCTCACTTAACTCTAAACGTTTGTTTTGTAACTCTCTGCTGTACATATTATTATCGTTGGTTTGGACAAAATGGGAGTTGTATTCCCAAATTGTCCGCAAAGGTACAGTATTTATTTCACATACACAAGCATTTGGACAAAAAACGACATTTTCTCTACAAATAATGCCGAATAATGGGCTAGCAACTGCCACAAACGCTAGCTTACAAATTTAAGGATAACAATTTTTATATTGATATCATTGCTCAATTCACAAAATTGTTGTACCTTTGCAGATTGAATCTAAAAACAAATAGCATATGAAAAGAAAACTACTATTATTTGTGTTCGCTATAACTGCGCTATGCATGCAAGCGCAATCAGTAGAAAACGCAGAGCCACTATCTGTGGCGGCGGATCGCCCTGGTATGGCGACAGGCGTAGGTGTACTACTATTCAAAACTATTCAATGGGAGACGGGCTTCCAATGGGATTACGCAGACCGTCAACATTCGTTCACATTACCCACTACCATGCTGCGCTTTGGTGTAGCGCCCTTTGCGGAGTTACGCTTAGAGTATGACGGTACCTTATCCCGCACTACAGAATGGAATTACACTCAATGGAAATATCAAGTAGAGCCATTGATATTGGGTACTAAAATCCGTGTGTTCGATGGGTGGAAAGCCGTACCAAAAATCAGTTTCTTGGCGAATATCGCTATACCTATCACCAAAGAGGCATATCAGAGCTCGCATGTAGCCCCCAGTCTATATCTACTCTTTGAGAATGATGTAACCGATTGGCTCAATCTGTGCTATAATCTTGGCGCAGAATGGAATGGCGTAGATGCAACACCCAGCACCTTCCTCGCATTGTGCCTCGGCTTTACCATTAATGACCAATGGGGAGCATTTGTAGAGAGTTACAACTACTTCACTCGCCTCAATAGCCACACTGAAGCCGATTGGAACTTAGACGCAGGCTTTACCTATATGCCTCATCATCGTGTACAACTGGATGTCTATGCCTCTATCAATTGCCAAGACCCTGCTATGTACTCCAATGTAGGACTTGGCATAGCATGGTTAATTAATCCCTAAAAAACAAATCACTATAAAATATGAACCCAAAAATTCTCAAATTCAAGCAAGAACTTAATCGCGTCTTTGACGATAACTTGCACACCAAACAATGGCATAACTATGTGGACTATGCCATCATTGGTTTTATTGTTCTGTCCACTATCGAAGTATTCCTTTCTACCTACGACGGTATTGTAGAGCGTTACGGTACATGGCTACACGTTATTGACTATCTCACAACCGTTTTCTTTACTATAGAGGTGAGTTTGCGTATCTGGAATGCCGACCAGTTGGACCCTAAATACAAAGGCTTCTGGGGACGCGTGCGCTACTGTTTCTCTTTCTACGGATTGATTGATATCCTCTCTACTTATCCGTTCTATCTGCACTTCTTTATGCCTATCCCATACGTGGCACTCAAGGCATTGCGTATTGCTCGATTGCTGCGTATATTCCGCTATATGAAGGCATTTAGCATCTTGTCACGAGCTTTTCGCTCGAAGACAAATGAGATGAAGGTGTCGCTTCAGTTCTTGGCTATTGTGACACTCATCTTGTCCTTTGTACTCTTCTTCGTAGAGCATGAGGCACAACCTAATGTATATGACAATGGTTGGACATCCGTGGTATGGGCTTTTGCGCAGTATATCGGCGACCCAGGTAACTTTGCAGACACCCCACCTATCACCTTTACAGGACGCATCATTGCATGTATCATCGGTATATTAGGTATTGCTATCTTCGCGGTGCCTGCTGGTCTCATCGGCTCCGCCTTCACCGAAGTGATGGAGAAAGATGAGAAGAAGGAGAAGATAGAGCGTTGGGCTAAGAAATTGCATTTAGCATTTGAGCGCAAATTAGATCGTCCTACTGGATTGCAAATAGCACCTAAATATGTTTCCGTAACAGAAATACAAGCAAGACTCGGACTCAAAGAAGACGAGATTTTGGATGCAGTAAGCCATGATGATAACTATCGTCTGATTAATTTATCTGTAACGCAACCTGCTGATGAGCATCCACAAGATAAATTAGCAGTAGAGCATTTTCCACTTAATGCTGTATATGGACAATGCATTGATCGTGGAAGCAAAATCACCATCTTTGCACCTAGCAATACGGTTGATCCTATTATGGGGTGGTGGGCATATTATGTGGCGCTGATAGGCGGTTTTAACTATATTTCTAAAGAGTTGGGACAAACGCGTCCATATCAATCCTTCTATACTTATAGTCCTGAGAAAAATTATCCCCACAACCAAGAGTTTATGAACGACATGAATCGTTTGGCGAATAGAACTGATTCATGGATATTCTCGCTTATGCCTGCAAGCGGTTCGCAGGAACCTACTTATCCTACACAATTCCATTTTACATATGGAGCTAAGAAGGGGGATGAAACATACAGTGATCCTAACATCACTCTCAATGATATCTCTACTTTTGATGCTTTGTACAAAGAATTCCAAAAGTTACTTGAAACAAAGTATGATTTACAATCCGACTGCCAACGTTACCACACAAATGCAGCAAAGAACTATTTTGCAAGACATCTTAACAACAAAGTCAATGCCGTTGCGCTGCGCATAGCATGGAGTGTGACTTGTTGGGATATGCGTGCTATTCAGATAGCACAAGACTTTGCACAAATCATAAACCAACATATCAATCATTGCGATAACCCAGATATACCTGCTCTTAAAACTAAAGATATTGGTTACAATGGTTATTAAATAAAATGAAACTATTACTAACCGCCTTTGAACCTTTTGGTGGGGCGGAGACAAATATCACACAATCTATTCTTTCTTTATTGCCTGATTCTATCGCGGATTGGGCGATAGAGAAAGTGTGTTTGCCAGTGAGTTTCAAGCGTGCACCTATCGTATTGCGAGAGGCAATAGCGACCTATTCTCCTGATTTAGTTATCTTGCTTGGGCAATGTCCTGTGGGAGAAAATATCCGTTTGGAGCGCTTTGCTATCAATATGATGGATAGCACAAAAGGCGATAATGATGGCTATATCCCCAAAGAAGAAACTATTTACGCTAATCAACCACTCGAATTTCAAACACCATTACCAATCAAGGAGTTAGAGCGATTTTGTACAGATAATGTACAGCCTGTACAAGTGTCTAATTCCGCAGGATTATACGTCTGCAACCGAGTATATTACGAAGCATTATATCTGCACCAACAAGCAATCTTTATGCACGTACCGAAAAATATGGATCTAACACTTGCTCAACAGACAATTGCGCAAATAATGAAAAACCTATTGTATTGATTTTTGAGGGCAAATATTATATACACGAAAGCTACCGAAAGCCACCACTATGACATAGATGTGCAACAGTGGTCGCGAAGTGGTCGCGTAGCCCGCAGTCAACTTGAAAGCGGTCTGAAAGCGACCTAAAAGCCACCGAAAGCCCATAGATGTCCCAGAGATCTCTTTATTTTGTTCTATGCTTGCGCTATTTCCTCAGAGTGGGGACTCTTCGGGCGCTGCGCTCGGAGTGCGTTCCGTCGCACTCCTTCAGGTCCCGAAACCTACAACTAAAGTA